>Ga0247610_10001871_pt1 | contig 25274 bp, 49 predicted proteins | sample 174DNAGHGhighgp2_FD_193483 | JGI IMG/M metagenome (GOLD analysis project Ga0247610, IMG submission 193483) | Sheep rumen microbial communities from Palmerston North, Manawatu-Wanganui, New Zealand - 1742 DNA GHGhigh gp2 | ecosystem: Host-associated > Mammals > Digestive system > Stomach > Rumen...
ATTGTATTCGCTGTCTATGACCACCAAGTACGTCAACTTGTCCTTGCACTCGACCGACTTCGAGGAACGCACTAAGATTTTCGGTACACGGTGCATTCCTAACGACGAGGAAATTGTCAAGCTGACGAACGATGCCGCCGGATACGGCATCGACATGTCCGGCGTGTTCGTCGTGGACGACTTCTCTATGGAGTTGGACAAGTTCGACGAGACGAACAAGTGGTGCGAAATGCACGGCTTGGTGTCTACTCGCTGGCGTTCCAACGTGTTCGAGAAGAACAAGGTCGGACTCAAGGAATTTGCCGAGAAGCTTGCCGACCATCCGTCATACAAGCTTGTCGTATACGAAGAAGCCAAGGACAGTTCCTATGCCATTTTCGCTCGCAACGGCTCCCATCTGGTCTACTTGCTGGACGGAGTAGAAGACGCTACCCAGACTTCTCTCGGCGTGTCCGTACTCATCCGTGCTGACGGAAAGATATTCCACGACGCCGCTTGCACTATGCCGGTGCTCAACTATGGCGAAGAAGGGTTCTTGCCCTTGAAGTATGTCTACGATAGGAAGGATATATGATTACACAGCAATACTTTGAGAACTATTGTCTCAAACTGTTTAATAACGACTGCGAGATTAAGACAGAAACGTGCAGTTCGATGGAAATATATGTCAAATGCTTTTACCATGACAGACTGGTTGCAAAGCTGCATGTCCGTAAGAACTTGACGACGGAAGCTACATTGTATTCGCCAGAGATGAACGGCTACTATACGTCGTACAAGTGGCGTTTCCGCCATCTGTTGAAGAAGCATACGTATTCTGACAGGAACAAGGATAAGGTTATCAAGTTCATTACCAAGCTGGTAAACTCGTATTTCTATAAGCACCCGGACGCCATCTGGGACATTATCGACAAGATTACAGACGACGTGTTCACGTGTGACGTGATTGAAATGTGCAATAAGTTCCGAGACAAGGCTGACCGGCTCCAATACGGATCCGTTCTGTGGAGAACCGAAGAGAAAGAGAAAACGAGGAATAACGATGCCGAAACTGCTGATTAATGGACACAAGGTTAGCCGTAGTTTTAAGCGCAAGTGGACGCTGTTCCGGCTGACGCAGAACTGGTCTATCGAGGACTGGCTGTACCGTCTGCAGCTTATCCAGTACAAGCTTACAGAGAAAAAGCGCATTGAATACTGCGGAGAAAATGCTACCGAAGTTACATTCCACGAATTCCTCTATCATGGGTTCCTCATTGCAGAAATCGCCACGTGGGGCGACAAGAGCGTTATGCTGACTAGGCTGAACCGAATTCGTGGTACGTTCCATGGATTCGATCCGACCAAGAACGACAAGGTCTGCACCGGAATAACCAGCCAGCAGATCTTCGATATGTACTATTGGTATGGCATGGAACTCGTTCTGGGTCATAAGGACAATCACTGCTATCCGCGTCAATGGAAAAAGGGCAACATTGGTTGGCTCCTTATCCGTACGAACGAGGCCGTAGACCGTTTCATCAAGACTGTCCACCAGTCGATGATGCTTGCCGAGTTCCATGACTTCGACGTCAAGAAGCATGCATATAGCGATACGTTGTACTGGATCGGATGGAAGATTCTCCGTGACGCGCTCAAGCGCCCGGTGTGGGCTAACCACTTGATAAGGCGTATGTACGATACCAGCTTGAAGGACAAGTTCTTCAAGCATTACCACACATGGCATGACCGATATGCGATGAAGGCTACACAGAAGTTCGAGGGCGATCCGGATTTCGATGCCTTGGTAAAGATGGACGAAGCTGCAGTTCCGTTCATCTACGAAATCATCAAGGCGCATCCTGATCCGATCGTACATGTACTTGATTTTGTTTACAAGAGGACGGTCAAGTACGATGGATTTGTCACGCTGAAGGACATATGCGCCTCTTGGGTGACATTGCTTCCGATGTGTAGCAACGTGATTCCTAGAACAGAAAAGCCAGCTTGATGCTGGCTTTTTTATTATGCTTTGTGTGGAGTGAGCCCTTTGATGTGCTTGAATGCGTATTCAGCAACATTTGCCAGCTTGACATTGGATACATCAAGCTCATGCCGAATAATCCCAGGTTGATTCATTTCACAAGTATCTGGGTCAAATACTGAAGACTCATTGTTTTTTGTCGTCCAGGTCAATTTTCCGTCAATAAAATGAACATGGTCAATACCGTCTTTCTTGGCGATGATTAACTTGGTATTTACTACGTGCTGAATGACGTTGCTCAGTACATATCCATATTGCATGTATGGATATAAGGAATCTTTGTCTTGTAGAAGGTACTGGGTGCTTGAACGAATTTCTTTCACGGTAAATACGCTTGGACATGACGATATTATGACAGACGCAACAAGTTCTTCAATTATATCGGCCTTTACTGTGCGATCTTTGATCCACAATGCTTCCCATCCTATCCGGTTGATAGCATTACGGTATTCGTCCCTACCGTCATGTAAATAGCCTCCATTCGGATTGTCCTTGGTTTTTGGTATGATGGGTTCGTCAGTGATAAGGAATTCCGGACGGATCTGTAGCCTAGCGCAGTCGATTTCCCAGAAATCATGCATTGAACCAGATATTCCTAGTCCACAATAGTTAGATTCGATTATGCAATGAATGACCGATTTATTGTTGTCCTCGTTGCGCTGTAGATAGTACGGCGTTCCCGGACATGGACTAAGACGGTCAATTGTCTTTAGTATGATATTCTTTCCAACATGAAGGCATATGTTAAACGGATAGAACGACTGGTCTGCCTTCTTGGTATATACCAAGTTTTTTCCAGTCCACCGTTCGATGAGTTTACCGACACGTTCTACGAATGGGAATGTAGTCACAATTAGCTGCAGTTCCCTCAATGCCTTGAGAATCTCGAAACGCTTATCGAATGACTGGTATTCTTGTTCTTTAGTCTTGGCGAGAATTGCCCTCAGTTCGGCAACACGGTTCTTGTCGTATGCAGACGGGGCCTTCATGGTCATGATTTCTTCGTCAATGTGTTTCTTGACGATGGCGATCCGTTCGTCGTATCGATCTTTTTTTGCCTTGTACAATGCCATCTGGGCTTTGTCGTATTCCTTCTGAGCAAGGTCTAGGACTGCCTTTTTGGATTTCAATGTGAAATCGGCTGCTTCTATGTTCGACCGATGTGACTGATCGGCGTAGTCAAGTTCGTTTTCTAGATAACTCATTACACCTCCTTTGCTTGAGGCGGCGGATTTCGTTCCTCGTCCGGAAGCAATGCGAGGTACTTGTCCTCGTAGTACCGTTTCCAGTAGTTGGCTTTAGCAAGCTCTTCACGCAACGGACAGTCCAAGTTGAGGTCGAACTGGAATGTTCCATCTTCGTGGCTTGCCATCATCGCCTTGACGAACCCAGCCTGGTACAGTTTCTGGTATTCGGTCTCCAAGCACCGTTCTACATTCTTCTTGAACTTGCGGAGCTGTTCGAGTTCTTTCAGAAGTTCTGCTGGATCCGGTTTGTGCAAGTCGTCAATGACAGGACCGGTCTCTATATGGACTGCTCCTAGCCATTTTTTGTACAGAGTGTGAACGAGGATCTTGTACTGGAGGTTGAGGTTTCCGAAATGTTCATCCGTCCAGTCGCACAACTGAGGATATGCTACCATCCGAATGACTTCCGATGCAAGTCGTGGTTCTCCGTTCACGATAGTGTCCGGGACTGTACCGATAACGTGTGCGTGACCACGTGCGCTTTTGTGCGGATAAAGTGCAATAGCTTCATCTGGTGTCTCTGCATCGACGAGAACCGGATCAACTATGCCCGGAATTTCTTCCTCATATACGGGGGAGAATCCCCAGATGACTAGATAATGGGTCTTGGACATTGAGTACCTCGTGTCAATAGATGGTTTGTCAAGAATATAGCAATTGATTGACATCGTGTCAGCAGATTGCTATATTATCGGCATGCAAAAGACTGAAATTAAGTTATTTTCCGACTCAAACCTGACCGCGCTGGAGAGCTCGGTCAACCGGTTCTTGGAAACTCTGGACAAGGACGACGTGGTTTCCGTAGTGGTCAACAGCAGCGACCATTGCCTAAAGGGCACCTATCTGCGAGCAAGCGACTACTGTACGGTCTATACGGTCACGGTCACCTACAGATACAACTATACCGACCGACAGATCACATATGAGCTTAACTTGCTGGACAAGCAGATATACGAGCTGATTCACAATGCCGACCAATACGACATCAACACAATCTATCTGGGCAAGTATGAACGTACTCTTCCGGTCAATCGTGTTTGGGGAATGTCCGAAAATGACGTTTTGGCCAAAGTCAAGGAGTCCAAGGAATACAAGAAACTTGAGCAAGATATCGTAGACAAGTGGTGGGCTCAAGATACTGAATGGATGAATGGAAATCTGAACTGGGGATTGAAGGATGACGTTTGAACAATTCAAGACATGCGTTCGTGCTTACTTTCCTAACGTTCGCTTCTATGACAAGCTGGTGTACTTGTTCCCCAATGATCTGACCAGGCACAGCCACAATAACGACGCCCTCGTACAGCTTTGCGTGGAATTCAAGCTTCCGTATGCTCGCATTTTGATTAGGAATTTCTGGAAAGCCGAAACCCTGGTTATCGGGTTCAATGATTATCCGAGCGTAGACAACGGGTATGCGGACTACAGCTATTCGTTTAGCGGAAACCCTCATTTGATGTATGATGACACCTATTTACTTCGTCTGTTGAAGCTTGCTCACGACTCGAACTGCTTCCACTACAACAAGGTGACGTAATGAAATACGTGGGAATTACCGAGACTTATGACCCGTGCTTCGTTCCGGACTGGGAGACCCATCTGCTCGAAGCCAACGTCGTCATATCCAAGGAGCTATCGGACGAGATGGTCGAGAAGCTCCTTATCGTACAAGACCGAGTGATCTTCCATCATACCGTGACTGGTCAGGGCGGTACTGACTTGGAACCTCGTGTCAAGACGCCAGAACACGAGTTCGAACAGTTCGTGAAACTGGTCGACCGTGGGTTCGACACCACTCACTATGTCCTCCGTCTGGATCCGATCGTTCTGCTGAACAAGGAATGCCAGGACAACATATACAAGGTTCTTGATATGTGGAGCGGCTACGCAAAGGAACATGGGATTGTGTTCCGATGCCGAGTATCGGTCGTCGACTTGTATCCTCATGCGGTGCTTCGCATGAGGAACAAGGGCGTTCCCCTTCTGTGGAAGACCTTCAAGGCTCCCAAGTCCGTGTTCCGCCGTACAGAGGAAATCCTCGGCAAGTATACTGAGTGGTTCCACTTCGAAAGCTGTGCGGAGACCGAATTGACGGCAGACTTCATCGACAAGCTGGGATGTGTGAGCTACAAGGACTTGATCCTTCTGCACGTAAACGGCGACTCGTACGGTCAGCCGGTAAACAAGCAGCGTGACGACTGCATGTGCCTGGCGAAGCGCCAGATCCTCGGCACGATCCCAAGACGCTGCCCACATGGATGCCTTTATTGCTTCTGGCAAGACTAGAGAGGATTTATGGTTCTATATTATCTCGAAAATCAAAAGGATACGCAGCTACATTTGTATTACCGAACTGGCGGTGACTGTGGTGGAGAACATTACGACGGCACCAATGAGCTGACCGAGGCTAGATTTTTTCTTGACAAGAAAACTGCCGAATCACATATTGCTAAGGCAAATAACTGGTGGACGAAGTATGATTTCAAGGTGAAATCAATCACCGCTGATGAATTAATGGAGATGGTCGCTGCCAAGAAACCTAGCGTCACGTCGTTTGCCATTGAAGACTGGAGTAACTGATGGCGTACCAGACAGTCTATAAGGTATACAAGGACTATCATTGCAGACTAGGTGTCCATAGGCACCTAGTCGGCTATTTCAAGTCCGAATCGCTTGCTTGCAAGGAAATCAACTATCTACGTTGCCACGAGCTTGAAATCGGTCACCATGTAGAGTTCCGTGTAGAAACTGAACCGGCGACTCTGTATCCGGACTTGGTCGCCGTATGGGAACAACAGGACCGTGAGGAAGAACTCGAACGTCAGCGAATGTTTGCTCCTTTTCCTTTGCCCAGAATGCGTAAGAGATGGCCAGCGCTGTTCGCTAATCTCAAGATTGACGAGGCAATAGATTCATTCCATCAAAAAACGGCGAACAACATGATGTCGTTCGTCCGTTCGTTATCCAGGAAACATCGTTGCCGCTAGCGATTTATCTGCCGTTTTGTAGTGCTTTCATGTACGAACTTGACTGCGTCCATAATATAGCGAGTGTAGGCGGAAACCTTATCATTTAGTATCGCCACGACATCATCTTCTTCGAGGACGTCGGCCTTCAGTTCGCTCATTGTTGTCAACGATGCCAGTTTGACCTTGTGGTACTCGCGGCAAGTCGCCACGTTTGGCGCAAGCAATCCGGACAATACCACTGACGGCCCAGAAATGTAGAGCAGCGCGTTGTACGGGTCTATCTCGACCGCTTTCACATAATATGCCGTGCGGACGATGCCTTCATTCACAGCAATCCAGTGCTGCAGAAGGTTTCCGCTGATCGTTTGAAGGATCGGCTGTACACTTTGTTCCAACTTACTCTTGATATCTTCCGGCTCGACAAGTGATTCTTTTTGTTCTTCGCGGAGTTCCTTCATCAGCGTACACATCGCTGCCGACGGCGACGGAAATGCCGACAGCCGTTCAAGAAGGTCTCTCTTTTCGCAACTGAACGTGCATCTTATATTGTCCTTGAACTGGCGGTACAGTCGCTCGAAAGCGTCCAGCGCGACGATGACGTCGTATGACATTAGGTTGAGTGGCGTTTCCATTTTAATCCTCGTGGAGTTTATACGGGTTTTTCGTAGCCTTCGTCACCGTTAGAAGGCGCACAGCAGAATGAGAAGTGCGCCAAAGGCTACATGCACTTCCTCATCTGACGCTCTGTAGTCCTTATCTGCTATCATATAGGAATGTACCATCAAGCATCCGAATGAAATCAGTAGGAACCACTGTGTTAGTTCTACTGAGCCTACGCCAAACATCTTGACAAGTACGGCCTTGACGATACCGGCAAGAAAGAGACCCCATCCGATGATCAATGAAAATGCTCCGATGAATCGTTTCATTATTGCTCCTTGATATATTTGAGTAGTTCCTGGACTTCCTTGTTCTTCTTTGCTTTCTTGTCCAAGAAAGTCATTGTATGCAATGCCATATTCTTGGCGAATGCTTCAGACGTGCCGTACCAGCTGTTAAGGTTTTCGACCATCTTGTCGAATTCCCTGCGGCAGTCGCTCGCCCACTTTCCAGAATCGAAAATCGGCTTCCAGATCCTGTAGTACATGTCCAGCTTTTGTCGGCTGGAATTGCCTTGACCGATGAGAAACCCTTCCTTGAACAGTTTTCCCTTGTATATATCTTTATAGTCGGTTCCGTCCCATAAAGGAATTGCGATGGAGTAGTGAGGCTTTCCCTTGCTGTCATAGGCAAGGCCGTTCACTTCTGCGAATCGGACAGAACCCGGCGACAGTGAAATGCCTTCATCTTCGTAGTCGACTTCCTTCAGTCCGCCGTGGTCGAAGTTGAACTTCAGAGAGAAGTTTTCTCCCCAACCGTCGGAAATCTGTCCGTTCAAGTCTTCACGGAGACCATCAAGGTATGGCCTAATCGATGTACAGTTCATTAAATCACTGGGCGTTCCGCAGCATAGCTGCTCGTCGATCGTCGTCATGAAGCAGACATACAGCTTGCCGTCCCTAATAGTGACGTGCTGCGTGATGTCGATGACGTGTGTTCGCAAGTCCGGCAGCAAGTGGTGGAGGCATTGGGCAAGGGACAGCTCCGTGTCGAATTCGAACACGGCCAGCTTGGTTTCGAGTAATTCGACGAGCTTGATCATCTGCTCGGCGGTAAGCTCTACTGGATAGCCGTCATCGTCTTGGACATAAAACGGCGCTAGGAATCTGATTTGTGTATGGAACATATTTACCTCGTTATTGGCTAGTCGTGGATTTCATACGGGTTTTCGTAACCTTCGTCTCCGTGGTACAATCGCAGCCAGCGCAGGGTTTCTTCCATGTCCACGTCCGGATAATACTTTTTCCATGTGTCGAATGCGTCCAGCGGCTTGTCTGGCTTCGTGCGTCTGGCGCATTCCCAGTCGAGTGCGGCTTCGAACTTGTTCTTGATGTCGCCGTTGTGGTAGTGGTGTCCAGACCATGCGCGGTGGATTTTGTGGGTGAGCTTCTTGCCTAGAAGTGGATATAAGATGATCTTGTCTAGGTCATGGAACGGGAAGTAGAAGCCCTTGTACAAGGCAAGACGGTTCAGTGCCTTGTGGTGAGCCCACGTATACTTGACACAGTCGATGCGTTCCTTGAAGATTTTCTTGATTGTCTTGAACATGTCACCAAATATAGCAAATAAATTGACTCTTGGAATCGTTTTTTGCTATATTTGGTTGCATGAATAAGAACTTCTGGATATTCTTTCTGCGATACTTATGGGGATTCTGCATCTCATTTCTGTCGATCGCGTTCGTACTCCTTTACGGAATTACTTGGCTAAGCATGGTGCTTGTCCTGTCGGTCGCAGTCGTGGCCGAACTGATCGGCGAAGGACTGCGCTGGCTAATCTGCAACATATACGGATTCTTGGGGCCGACTTGCCGAGAAGGCGAGGACTTGAGGAATCCGCTGTCTCGATTCAGCAAATGGTTTTTGGAAAGGTTTAAGATCTGATGGGTATAAAGATTATTGATTACAAGGGAGCCAAGCTCCACTACAAGGAACGCTGCTACGAACTTTACCGTATTTATCCTAACGGAAAGGAATGGTTCTGCGGATACTTCCGTAGCAAGGAAGACTACGATATCGAGCTGGCTCGCTGCCAGAACGAGGAAGCCGGCCCAGACGAATATGTCATCAAGGAGATACCGTCCAAGGGCATTCCTCTATACAAGATCCACGACATTGTCGAAGACCGCAAGCGCTGGGCTGAACAGGAACGCCAGCGTGCGATCGAGCTCAAGCGGTTGGAAGCCGAGGCCGCCTTGCGCCGTATCGAATACGAGCGTGAGGAACGTGAGTGGAAAGAAAAGCATCCCGGTCAGAAACGTCCGTTGAATCGGCGACGGTTCCCAGAACTGCTCGGTGGATTTACCAGCAGCAAGTATCCTCTGTCATGTCCGGACGGTATCCGCACTGCACTGCGTTTCCTATATCCGGATTCGGAACAGAAGTTTGTAAAGGCGACGGAGTTCGCCAAGACAATTAAGCCTCGTAGGAGGAAGAAATAATGGATGAAGTAATTGGACGTAGAATCGACAACGTGACAATCTCCATGGTAGAGACCTTGTTGAAGGAGTACAAGGCTATCGAGGACAAGTATGATAAGCTGAAGTACGACTCGCTTACTAAATCTAGACATACGTTGCTGAAGACCCTTTCCTCAATTCCACGTGAACAGCGTACGGATGCCGAGTCTGAAATGTTTTTGTATCTGCTCAATACGAACATAGCAGAAATTGGTACAAAGGAAGACAAGGTCGCCGAGCTGGATGCGGTTGCTATAAAGGTGGTGAAGCTGGTTTCCGATGCGGTCAAGGGAAAGTTCATTATGCCTCTTGACCGACACCGGGAATTCATGCAAGTGAAGGAAGTGACACTGACTGGTACTGCACCTAACTACACAGTGTGGTTGTCTGGAGTTGTACTCCGTACTAGTGGTGTCATTAATCAAGACGGAGTCGCTGTGGTAAATCTACACATTCAGCACCAGCAGCTCACACTGATCCAGATTGTCGACATGGCAACAATACAGAAGGATTTCAAGGAATACTGCAAGACAGTCATGTCGAACGTCGACTTGTTCAAGGTAATGTGCACTAACCCGATGGAGTAATTATGATAGGTATTACGGCAAAGGAATTGAAGGAAGCTCTTAAGGACGTGCCAGACGATTACGTTGTTCGTCTTGATGCTCCTACTGGTGCAGTCGGCATACCGTGCGGTAACGACCGTGTCGGCCCGTTGATCGACGAGTGCCATTACCGTCTTAACGAAAGGTATTCCGAGGTAAAGTCGGTCGATATTGACAATGAGTTCAAGGAAGTTATCCTGAACTTGTATATTTCGCTGGAGGAATCCAATGACTGAGTTCCTTGATAATTCCGAACTGGAAGAAATGCGTATTCTTGAGCAAGAGTTTCGTGACGCCGACGGTACTATGTCAGACAAGTTGGATGCCGCTTATTCTAAGTACCAAGGATGCCCATTCATGGACGAGCATACGTTCTGGAGACATATGGCGTATATCGTGGCGGAAATTACTACTACGACGGCTCGTGCAATGAAGTCGGAACACGAGAACATGCTTGCATATCGGTTCGAGCTTGAAAAGCGTTCAAAGGAATTCGGTTTCGAGAATAAGAGCCATATGGATATCAAACAACAATGGGAAGACCACAAGAAATCTGTACACGCAAAGCTGGATGAGCTTAGAACGCAAAGGGAAGGAACCACATGAGCTTCTTGCTGTATTTATTCGACCATTTGGTTGTATTTGTCGTAATTGTGATTTTAACAGTCATCATGACGGCTGTTATCGGTCTGCCGTTTATAATCAAGGGTATACTGACTAATTACGGAATACCGCTATGCTGGCAAGTTTGGGTGTTCGCTTCGCTGGCTTGGTGGATGGCGTTGTTTGTATTTTTTGTGTATGTATTGGATATTCTTAATCATAAAAATAAAGGGAACAACTTATGAAAAATACTTTAATAGTTAACTTGTACGGCGGACCTGGTTCCGGGAAGAGCTCCGGCGCTGCATACATCTTCTCGAAGTTGAAGATGGCTGGCATCGACGCGGAATACGTGACCGAGTTCGCCAAGGACAAGGTGTGGGAGAACAACAAGGAAGCATTCAAGTGCCAGTTCTATATCTCTGGCAAGCAATCGTTCCGTATCTCTCGCTGCTACGGAAAGGTAGATGTGATCATCACCGACTCTCCGATCCGTCTTGGCAAGATCTACGCCGATTTGATTGGTCGTCCGCAGCTCGGATTAGCTTGTCTGGAAGAGGCTAACCAATATCCGGCTGGCAGTACGCTAGAAATCTTCCTCAACCGAGTGAAGCCGTACAGTACCAACGGTCGAAACCAGACCGAGGAAGAGGCCAAGGAAATCGACAAGACACTTCGTGACCTCTTGGATACGGAATGCAAGGCTCAACACAATGACTTGCTTGAGTTTGATGGAGACCAAGAAGGCTATGAGCGTATATATCACTATGTTAAAGACTTGCACCAATCTAGAAAGGAAACTTTGGAGGCTATAAATGGATTGGGAACCTCAACCTAACGTGACTGGAGAGTTCCCTATTGGGAACGAATATTCGCTATCTGGACTGTCGTTCGATCCAGGTAGGGAAGCTCGTAGCGCAAGCTATGAGGAATACTTGGCGAACCGTAAGAAAGCCGAAGAGGAAGAGGAGAAACGTCGCAAGAGCCGACGTGATACCGACTTCGCTGTCAGCATAGCTCTGCTGGGTGCGATGTAATTAAGAAAGGCGACCGAAAGGCCGCCTTTATTTTAATCTTCATCTTCCAGCTTGAACTTGAATGTCTTGAATTCTTCCGATAACTCATTTCTATGAATTTCTATGAATGATAGCAAAAATTGCATATTATATCAAGGAGTTCATAGAGCTGAGTTCTTGCTTCATAGTCCGGCACGATTCATCCGCTAGGAAGAACTGCAACCTCCGGTCTCTGGGGCTGACAAAAGTCACACCTTCCTTCTGGTATACAGAAGGGCAAGCATCGGCGGAACAACCGCCTACGGCTAATCGCGCCGCAATATTTTCGTCGGTCTGGACGAGTCCAGCCAACCACTGTCCGTAGAATTTGAGGTTTACCGCCGCATTAGCGTCACGGTCATGATGACAGCCACATACCGGGCATGTCCATTCACGGTCAGCGAGAGTTAAATTGTCATTATGATAGCATCCGCAGTGCGAGCAGTAACGACTACTTGCATAGAACTGCGGAGCGAATATGAGCTTGATACCAAGCCATTGACACTTGTATTTAAGAAATTCCTTTATCCTACCGAAATTGGCGTCTAGTACGCTGGATGCAAGATTGTGGTTCTTCGCCATATTACCGGGTCGAAGAGTCTCCATCACAATCATCTTTGGCTTCAACTTGTAGGTCAGGTCGGATGTCATCTGGTGAGCGTGGTTTACCCTGATGCAAGTGACCTTGTGCCATGTCTTGGCCAACCGCTTCCTAGCCTTCTTGCGGTTCTTTGACTTCTTGTGTTTCCTAGATACCGCCTTCTGTAATCGCGTGATACGAGTTATATAGCGTCGGTATGCCTTCGGATTGGAATATACTATGCCGCTAGAAGTGATACCAGAATCTTTCACACCGAGGTCAATACCCTCGATGTCATCGGAAGTAATTTCGATGTTGGGCGAATACAGCGGTTCTATATCGACATGGTAGGCGAACGACACCGACCAGTGACCCGTAGGGTCTACCGATACGGTAGCCATCGCAATAGGCGTCTTTTCCACGCCATCCGGTATCTTGATATAGTCCTTCTCGGCTAGTCTTACTCTGCCGAGCGTAGGAAGCTGAACGAAATCACGACCGATGAATACTCCGCCCGAACACCGGAACGATTCGTCTACACCGTACTTATGGAACCGTGGATGCTTGGCTAATCCCTTGAAGAACCGCTTCCATGCGGCTCCGAGGTCGATTAGTGCCTCCTGGCCGCAGAACTTGGAGACTTCCGTCATCCACTTGTTCTCTGGCAGTTTCTTGTGAATGCACCATTCCTTATGCCAGTCGATGGGTGTACCGAGCTTGCACTTCGGCTTTTCACCTTCTGGCGTATTGGCCTTGGCTTCTTCGTATGCAGCGTTCTGGACAGCGAGCTTCCAGTTGTATGCACGACGAGCGACAGCGCACATACGGTACATCGTCCGTATCTGAGCCTTAGTCGGCAGTAAGCCTATCTTTCGTCCGCACTGCTGTTCCATACAAACCAAAATGCCCAGCGAACGCTTATTGTGGAAGTCTGCATTCGCCGGGCACATAAAAGTCCGTTTCTCTTTATATACGAGGACTTCCACATACTCGCATATACCAAAAGTTTATATATGTGTCACATATTTTATCGCGTTTATACACAAAAATCACCAGAAATACCTAGAAATTCATAGAAATCTAGGTATCAGCTGTTATCCCAGAATATAGCAATTAGGATGACAAACTGTCAACTTTTTGCTATATTCTGGACATGAGTGATACAACATTTGCATTGATATTGATCGGAAGTATAACGATTGGGGCTGCGCTCGTCATTTTAGGCAATTATGTGTACGGGTATTGTCGTGCTAAACGAGCTGAAAAGGAACACATACATAACATGTGCTATCCGTACCGTATCGTCCGTCTAGGAGACAACTCGTACGCACTGCAGCACTATGTAGTTCCCGGCAAGCGAGCGTCTAATGCCTACTGGACTACTATGAAGAAGTACGGTTGGCTGCCGGATGCCCAAGATGAAATGAATGATCGCATGGCTGCATTGATCGCCGACCGAGCACGGATAATTGCCAAAGAGGAACGTGAGAGAATGGCCGACGAGGCGAACAGTGTCTCGTACGTGGTCGATTATATGCCAGAATACAATGACATTATGGAAGTGATCAAGACGATCGACTGTCCGAATATCGACAAGGTGACTATCGACAAGGTTTGCAGTCCGGCGTTCATGCTGAGGCCGGACGTAGTAGGAAAGGAAGGAATGATATGACTCCATACGAAGAATTGGTTGCGATTGTTAACAGCATGGGCAAGGAAGGCAAGTTTGTCTTCATAGTGGATGCAGTCCATGAACTTACTGACAATGAACTGTCCCAAGACATTAAGAACTGCCAGTACCAGCTGTTCCATTTTAATATGGTAGAAATGACATTCGCATGGCTGTCTAAGCTCATTGATGAATGTCCGGACGATACCAAGTCAAAGATGGCAGTCGTGCTGTACCAGATGGAACGACTTGTCGTGCATACTGCGATCGAGGGTTCACAAGAACCAACGTCGGTCATGCGAAAGATAATGACTCCGAATGGCGAGATTAGTGAACCGAAGCATGCTATTATGACCAAGCGCATGCTGGAAACGGTTCTTGGACAAGCGCAAGCCGCTTGTATCCAGGTTGAACACGTTTTTGATGTTAAATACGACAAAGAATCTATGGAGATAAAATAATGGATATAACGAACATTTCTATCAAGGAACGCCGGAAAAACACCACGGAGGCCGGTGTGATGGTCTCTACCACCACTGAATTTTCTGAAGTAGATGTCCAGCTCTGCAAAGACGAACAGATGTACTTCTATAATCGTCCGACGGGAGCATTCACAGCATTTGTTTGGACAGATCCTACCTATGGCGGAACATCTTTCACGATGGATTCCATTGACGACTATGGTTGGCATTCCTGGACAAAAAAGTTCCTTGACCCCGAAGAGGTAAAGCAGATTATGTTTGGCTACTTGGAGCAGCTCCCTGAAACGGGAGCGTCCGAAGAAAATTGGAAGGCTTACTTCTGTGACAAATTGGGCTTTGACTTTGACACCCTTAACTGATCGCTGAGAAATACAAATGAAGTATGATTTGAACGCATAGCAGACGACTTCAGCAAGAGGATCGAAGATGAACGTTCTAACAGCACTGCCTAAGTACGGTATCGGGAAGTAGCACTTGGGAAGATTATCACCGACATGTTTTTGACAAGCTAGATTATGACGTGCACGATAGAAGAAATCAAGAAAACGTTCGACTTCCTTATCGAGGAAGGCTACGAGGATCGATATGAGTCGTCCGTTGTGGAAAGGGACGAAGTCAAGTCAATCGATGTCACGGATACGTGGCTCGGAACAACCGCGTTCTCGTTGGAGCCATACAAATCCGGCGATACCGATGGGTTCCTCATCACCTTCCCCGGTGATGATCGTGACAGCATCCTCGTAGGCTACACGGAGGACAGCAATCCGTGGGCACCGATGGCGACCGAGCTTGACAAATATGACCAAGAGAATCAGTTATCAACTGAAAAGCGGTTAGCAATCTGGGAGAGGAAACTTGACGATGTATTGGACAGGGAAAACGAGCTGTACGCGGATAAGGTAGCGCTCGAAATCAAGTGCAGCACCATACCGACTTGGGCGGCCTTCCCCGGACTGGACGAATGGAAAAAGCTGGCCAGTCCCGGTGACTATGTGTTTATCTTTGACGCATGCCCGTCACCATTGAGAATAAACTTTGACGGAACTGGCTTCACCGACGTCCACGGATACAAGTTCGACATGGAACAGTGGAAAGCGTTGACGTGGATTCCGTGGCCAGAAGTGAATAAGCGAAACGACTAGATAAAAGGAGTTGTACTATGTTCTCAAAAATTAAAATTGGATATCAACAATGGAAAAAGAAAGATTTGTCTATTGATGATGGCTTAGGGGGCATTAAAGTTATTGATGGAATATACTATTATGAATGGGACGCCGCAATGAGGGTGGCGTCTAAGGTAAAGGGCTATCATATTCCATCACACGAAGAATTTATGAAGGCCATTGAACTATGCAAGTGCAAGTATGAACCGTGTGAACAAATTTGGAATTTCTCGTACACCGGGATCGAATCATTTACGAAAAAGTTTGGGTTTATTCCTGGTGCCGGATATGAATTTGGTCATTCAGCATATACCATTAGTGGTATTCAAGTTGATACCGGATTTATTTCTAAAGACTGGGCACGCTACTGGTGTAGTGATTTAGCAAAAGACACTGAAACAACAATGTCAAGAGCCCATCATTTTGTAACTATTACCGATAAAGACGATATATGGATTGGTCGTGACTCTAGTTCAATGTGTTACCGAGTAAGGCTAATTAAGGATAATGATGTTGTTGAAACTTGCGGACTAATTCATACAATAGAAAGATGTATAAACAAGTTAAAGGAAAAAAGACAATGAGCGAATTAGACTTGACAGCGTTTAAGGCAGAAGTGAAATCCTTAATCTGCAGCCGTTTGTGCAAAGACACAAACGCAATGTGGATGGCATCCCAACTGGTAAAGGATTACGACGGGTATATCCAGTATGTTGAGAAATACTTTCCTACTGACCATAAGGAGGCTAATAAGTGTGCCGTCGGTATTCTTGCGATGCGAGACTCCCAATTTCATCCAGATAAGTATAAGAAATATGACATGTCTTCCGGGTTCGATGTGCATTTCTTGTCTAGACTTATCTTGGAAGATGAGGATGTCGTGGCCATCAATCAGCTTGAGGATGATGTTATTGCGGAACTTGACAAGGAGTAAGCTTATGGATCATAAGGAATTGAGAGCTTGGACAGCATCCGAAATTGACGAATACGACGACGCAAGGCTGGAACTTGCCGAAGACGGCAAGATTGACTGCACTAGAGTGTATATCAAGGACGAAGCCGATGCGGTTATTACGGAATTGAAAGAAGATTACCATGAAGTCCGTAGCCGCTTGCAAACTGCAAACCTCATCAATGACGAACAGAAGGCGAAAGCAGACAAAGTACTATCTTGCTTAAAGTGTCTCGTGATGCGTGACCTTATCAAGGATTGCCCGGAGAAGAAATCCGCCATCGAAATCGTAAAAGAGTACGACTTATGGTGACTACCGACACAAGAATATATGGAGAAGTAAACCATGGATACAGAAGAAATCAAGCGCGGTCTTCGTGCCGAAATCAAGAAGCGTGAGACCGAGCAGTATGCTACGTTCCAGTGCAATGTCCGGCAGATGTGCAAGGATGTGCTCGACAAACTTGAAGAACAAGAAAGTCTTATCAAAGAAATGAAAGACGCTGCAGCCGATATAGGTCTTAAATGGCACGATTATGATGCTGGCGAGGATGCGTGGGAAGACCAGCATACTGGTAAATGGGTAAAAATTGCAAAGGAGACACCTTATGCAAATCAGTAAACTCAAGAAAGAAATCAACGACGAGCTCACCACGATGGAGTCTCACTTCGGCGACATGGACATCAAAGAACTGTCCCTTGTAGATAGGTCAGATCGGCTTGACATCAGCTATAAGACGGAAAGCCCGATCGAACCGCGTAAGGCAGCACTGGACGCCATCAAGGACAAAATCAGTGACGCAGTGCGGTACTTTAACGAGGACTTTGGGCCACTCTCCGGTCCTGAAATTGAGAGCATAAAGTCGTTGGAGTGTTTGATGTTCGGTAGTGCTGATTAAATGTGGCGGATTATTGCTACCATAGCGCCAACATAAAGGTAAAATAATATAGTTTAATGGATAGAACATAACACAATGGTAATCTTATGAGCAACACAAGCAGCATGACATCGGTTCAGGATGTTCTGAAATGTCTTCACGAACACGGTGTACAAGGAAACTCCGCCAGGATGGAAGTGGTCAATATGCTAGACCATAAACAGGTAAATACCGACTACTGGTATTCGCCAAAATCAATCGCCAAGCAGTTAAACGATTTCATAACGTTTTGCCTTACCGGCCTATGCGGCGAAGTACCCGAACCGGAGAAAGCCATCCTGAGCAAGCTGAAAGTTGAACTGAACAAGGCGGAAGACCGAGTTGTAATTTATCTTGCCGATGAAATCATTGGTCACATTTTCTGGTGCAACGATATGTATACTCTGTGTTGGGAAGCGTACAATATCAATCACCTAGAACAACAGTTTGAATCGTGGAACTTCTCCGGCAAATTTGACATTGCTACCTTGATGAAGAAAATCGCCGCTGTTGCTGAGGCAATCTCCAATGGAGATTGGAAGGTAATGCCGGTGGGTGAAACCGATGAATATGTCATCAATAGCCGTGAAGAGTATGATGCAGCCATTACCAAGATAAAGGCACATTTCGATGATGAAGATAGGTGTGGTGAATATGATATTGCGTCATCCGTAGAGGAAGAAAAACAGTATCATAGAGCATCACTTGCATACATCAAGTACCTGGAAGAAACTCTTGCCAATACACAATCCCTCGTGATTGCATACGGTGAGAAGATTACTGAACAGAAAGATTCCTTGCTCAGAATGTGCGCCAGACTAGGAAAGATGGGCAACCTGGCTTACCTTAATGCCCAGGCGAAGCTGTCCGAAGTGTATGGCGACAAAGAAGGAGCACGACGGGCCGCCATCAAGAAGGAGCAGTGGAAGGGTGTCGAACGCAAGTGCAAGGAGACGGTTGAACGGAACAACCGACCGATTGAACTGACGGTCGGCGACAAGCATGTAAGTCCAAAGGATTTAGGTTGGTACTGACCTTACCGATGCCGAAAAAGCAAGTATTACATCGATAACCTGTTTACAGATGAGAGCTTAAACCAAAAAGGAAGATGAAACTTCCAAAGGAGAAACCATGAAAATCAGTAAGATAATTGACGAACTCACCGAGCTAATGGAATACCTCGGCGACAAGGACTTGGACTCATGCGCTGCAAACGCTGCCACGGACGGTGTCAATGTCATGTACATGAACGAAGAAGGTGGCTGGACAAGTACGTCGCTGGAAGGCGAGAAAGCAGCGGCTGAGTTGAAGGCAACCATGAGTGAACAAGAGGCTCTTGACAAGATTAATGTCAAGGTTGTACATTTCTACTTCTGCGAAGCATCCGACGATCCGGATCTTGTCGCTAGGGTCGATGTCGAGGTTACTAACGATACTTCGTTCTTGAGTATCAATGGTATTGACCTTAGGTATAACGACGCTACCGGAAACTACAGTATTGTCGAACCGAAGACTGCATCTGGTGTGTGCATGAATGAACTTATCCGTATAGCAGTGACAAATGCGGTTGTGGCCCGTTATGAACACGTAAAGCATTCAGATGAAATGCTTGAAAAGCTCGATACCGCTACGAGCATTGACCGGAAGGAATACGGCGAGATTCTCCCGGCGATTTCTGCACATTTCGACAGAGATGACATGGATATCGGTGATTGTCTCGAAGAATGCAAGTTGAAGTTAAAGGCAGCCTGTGCATATATCAACCACTTGGAAAATGCCCAGTTACCGGTGACTAAAGATAAAGGCCAAGTTAAACAAGCGTTTACCGAAATGTTCGAAACTAGCATAAAATTAGCTATCAATGACAGCTTGGCCAAGATTGAAACCGCCTGTGTCACTGCATTAGATAAGTTCTGTCAGCAGATGGACTCATCTGTATATGACAAAGAATGATATATCCAGTAGATGTCACGGTCAGGTATCCGAAAGGGCTTTCTGGCGACGGTGCTGGAGAAGCCTTTGTTGGAACCGTACTGGTGATACTGTTTATCGCAATATTTGTATCGTTGGCATGCTGCTCTGAATACATCAATGACGCTGTGGTTGCCGACAACATTGAACTTCAAGGAGAATAAAATGGCTAATGAATCCAAGCAGCTTTCCGCTGATAATCCTATCGTGAAGATTGGCTGGAATGAATTCCGCGAAACCGGATTGTTCCGCTTCATCAATGCATTCCTTCACATATTCGGCTACGTGATCGTAATGGAAGTCGCAGACGACGGCACGGTCAAGTCTGTCTATCCAGCCAAGACCATCTGGCGAGGTTTCACCCAAGTGGACATGTCCGACGCATACAAGAAGGTCGCCGAGCTCATGCACAAGGATCACGAGGAAATCCTCAAGTTCGCAAAGGACGAGGACGAATGAACGATCTGGAACCTATAACGAAGAGCTGTCCGAGAAGAGTCATACGCTCTCTGGATGACTTCAAGAAAGCATTGGATGAAGGATACTATCTGTACTGGATAGATACCGAGGGCGGAATGGTTGATCCTAGTCTCCAGTATCTTCTCCAGCACGACTATATTGGCAAGATCGGTAACTCAACATCTCATCCAGATCAGTTGAACGAAATGATTGAACAAAGTGAAAAGTACGGAAAGCTGTATGACATGTTCCATACTATTCCGAACACGAGGATCCACGTATGATTAACGCCAAGGAACTCCGTAACAAGTATTTCCCAAAGGACGATGCTGCGTCGTTTGTCGATGCGATGAACGAGATCGAGAAGCAGATTATCGCCGCTGCCGAGGAGAAGAAAGAATCCGTTATCGTAAAGGTTCCTCGTAAGCTGAAAGACCGTATCAAGGCTGACCTTGAAGACGAAGACTATACGGTCAGTTCATCAGTAGTAGGTCGATGCGACGAGTCCTTGGATAGTGACGTATATAGCCACATCACGATATTCTGGCCGGAAGACCTGGTATTTTTTGAGGAACGATAATGAGTATGTGCCAACCTAACGGCGATAATAATGGACTTCAGCTTACTAAGGAAGAAGTCATTGCATTGAGTGTCTATTTCATCGACAAGGACAACGACATCGAAGGATACGATATCGACGAAGTGGTCGAGCGTATCAAGGGCCTTGCCGATAAATATAAAGGAAACTGATTATGGACGTAGGATCACAGAACGCATATCCGTCTTGCTCACTGAGCAACTTCGCCGCACACGAGTTCGTCATCGACGGAGTCAAGTGTGCGTCGATGGAAGGCTTCTTGCAGTCACTGAAGTTCTCCAATCCGGAAATGCAAGAACATGTATGCTCTCTTATCGGCATAGCCGCCAAACGCGCCGGAAAGGGCAAGAACTGGCAGAAGAAGCAGACGCTGTACTGGCGTGGTGAAAAGATCGGACGACGTTCCAAGGAATATCAAGAACTTCTCGACCGAGCATACATGGCCTTGTTCCAGAATCCGGGGTTCCGGGCAGCATTGCGTGCTGCCGGTAACGCCACGTTCACCCATAGCGTGGGCAAGCGCAAGGAAGGCGAGACTGTCCTCACCATCCAAGAGTTCTGCCACCGTCTGAACTGGCTACGTGAAATGCTTCCGGCTGTGGAAGACGAGAGCATCAAGACCGTAAAGGAGCTGTGGTGATATGATTGGCGCATGGGCTGTTATTGGACTAGGGATTTTACTAGTTGTGGCATTGGTTATATCAATGGACAAGAACCACGTTGATACGCCGCCTTTGGGAGCTGTAGAAATCGTCGAAATCGACGGTCAGTATGCCGTTCGCCATTTCGGATATTATGCTGGCTACGGCAAGCCGATGCAGATCGACATCGATAAGGGCAAGGAGCCGTTCGGTAGTGGATGGTTCTGCTGGCAGAATAGATATGGTGTTAAAGAGCCTATTACGTTGGACAAGGAACCAGAATGGAGCTATGTCGATGAGCACGGCTATTCGACCGGAATATTTGGCGTTGCGGATGCTCCAGAAAAACGCTGCGTCTGGCCGTATGAATATGCGGAACAGGTTGCCCAGATCACCAAGTATCATACGGAATGCCAGCAAAAAGAATTAGCTACTCAGCGTAAGCGTATGCTAGAAACCGATGAATGGTTCGAGAAGGGCAAGAATGCCAAGTCCGTCAAGCGCCTCTAGGGAACGTAGTAGTCGTCATGATCGGTGAGGGCGTCGAATACCCACGACAGAAGACCTATCCCCAGTATAAACAGTAGGACAAATGCTGCGGCGACAGCACCGGGTGCCATGAGACCGCTGACGAAGGCGTTGCCGTTGCATCCAGCGTTCTGTGCGGCAAAAAGCGTGATAGATGTAGATAATTCGTTGCTCATACAAAAACTCGTTTATCCAAAATTTAGTTCAATATGCTATGAAAAAGCAGTGACCGAGGTCACTGCTTGTTCTGTATCACATTTCATGACGAAAATTGTTCGTGTGCGCCAGTATCGAGTTGTCTTTCTCACGAGATTTATCCAGGACATACGAACAAGTTTTTCTAATGATAGTGTTGAATATGCCGAGCAGTTGTACCTTGACTGATTCATCGTGCATCATCTGTTCCCAGTCCGTCATCTGGAACACGTTGTATACGACTTGCACGGCGACTTCCGGGCCAAGTACATCTTCGAGCTTGTCGAATACGTGACCGTCATTCAAGAAGGCGACATCCACGTATTCGGACTTGGGGTCGCCTATTGCATCGATAGCATAGCCGTCATCAATGAAGTCATTATAGTCGAAGTGCAGCGTGTATCCGTGGCTGTTGGCGATGCCGTTGCCTTCATTGTCATGAATGACAGTGCTGATGGAATGGACGCAGCCGTTCCTTGTGACGATGATTGCTTGATAGTTGGATTGCTGTAGTTCCATTTTATTCCTCTTGCTGGAGTATGACGTACCTGATTGTCGACGACACGTCCGCTTGCTGTCGTTCTTCCAATGTCTTGGTGTATAGGTTCCTGGCCTCTTCATAGGTGTCAAACGTGATCTGGTTCAATCCGTGTTTGACGTATCGCCAGCCCAGACCTTCACTGTAATGGTCGCCGTACGACCACTGCTGAACACGATATTTTCCGTCAGCCATCTGTACGATACGAAGAGTACCGACTTCGTGATGTTCGACGTGGAATAAGTTGAGAATAAAGTTCCAAAGTTTTTTCATGTAACAAAATATAGCAAACGATTGACAGAATGTCAATTAAATGCTATATTCTGTTGCATGGGCACAAAAAACATATTACTTTCTATACATCCTGAATGGGCTGAACTCATCTATTCTTGCGAGAAACAAGTGGAATGGCGTAAGTCCATCCCAAGGCAGATCAACTATAATCCGTTGCACAAGGAAGACCGTGTACGTGTGTACATGTACGAGACGGCTCCGTACGGATGCATCACCGGATATTTTGAACTGGCCGACGTGGATCGTGTGGACACACACGTCATAACCGAGGACAACGTCCTGGTGAAGATGGGTCGTGTACCGTTTACAGACTTGGTTAAATATCAAGGAAAGTCGGACAGTATCTTCGCTTGGCGCATCGGAACAAATACTAAGTTTAACAACACCCATCTGCTGTTTCTGGAAGACTTCGGTCTGAAACGTGCGCCGCAGAGCTGGTGCTACACAGACATCAATCTATAGGAGATAACCCATGGCTACTAACGCCGAAATTCTTAACCGTATCAAGGCAAATTACAAGCAGTACGAGCTTGCCGAAGCTGCGTCCAACGACGCATACCGCAAGGAAGCCGACTGGATCGACAAGATCAACCGGGACATCATCACTCTGTTCCGTGGCGAGGACTTCATCAAGCTGGTGGAAAGCTATGTCGGAAAGAGAATCATGCAAGTCGACGACAGTGGCAACGTGATCTTCTTGCATGTGGACGGCGTCAAGTTCAGCAAGTGGGACATTTCCTTTCGTGGCAACGGCGTCCGTTACTCTGGCGAGAACGTTGCATGGGAAGAAAATGAAATCCTTATCAAGTACAGTGATCTCGACGATGGTGCGCTCAAGCAGATTAACATTGCCGAAGATGTTGACGTCGCAGAAGTGATCAGTCGTGTCGAGGAAGCCAGGGATGCTAGGATCAAGAAAGAGACCGACTATATTTCCAAGCGATATAACGGCACGATTGAAGACATCAAGAAGTTGACGCTCAAACCGAAGGAAGTGGAGCCCATGGTTACCATCAAGCCGGACAGCGATGTACCCGACTTGATCTGCGTGACCGAATGGAAGTGGAGCGAACTGATCCGCCGTTTCGGATCCGACGAAGAAAAGGCCGCACTTCCGCAAGACGTACGTGCCACCGAAAACTGCGAGAACGTAGGCTAGCATGACTATCAAGAAACGAATCAAGTGGATAGAGGTGCTGGTAGCCTCCATACTGGCATTTCCGTTCGTACTGGCGACTTGGCTCCTCAGCATGCTTGCGCTCGGTATGTATTACCTCGCCAAGGCCGTGCTGATGCCAGCCTTCTTCATTCTACGGTTTGTCAGGCCGCTTAACGGCGGCGACTATAAGTGGCTAAAGAATCCGATAATAACGCTTTCCGACTGGCTGCTCGACAAGGCCGACTGGAAGATATAATAAAAAGATCGCTGCGCGGCGATCTTTTTTATTATGGTACTTTCATGTATTTGTTATACTTCAGCTCGTTCTCGACGTCGATCAGCTTCTTGCGGTGAGCCTCGTAGCATTCGATGAACTCTTTTGCTTTCTCTGGAGTATCGAAGCTGACTAGATTTCCGTATCCGCATAGAGCGTAATAGTTCTTGTCGGATACATGCGGATACTTGCACCACCTAAGATCGTCCTCGACAATGACAAACCAGCCTCGGAGGAACCAGATGAGTTTTGCCTTGCACTTGGGCTGATATCGCCACTTATCTTCATCGTAGCAGTAGACCTTCTCCAGTCTCCATTCGTGACGCTTGTATACTTGCTTGCTCATTTCCACAGCCTCGTGAGGAATTCTTCGTCGATTTCGGTCGGCTGGTGCTTCACCGGGACAAGCGTGAGCTCGAACTCGTGGTTGTGGGGATCGTACTCGGTTCTCGGCCAGTAGTCGTAGATGGAATAATGCTTCATGAACTGGTCGATTTCGGCTTCGGTCACTCCCATCGTCTTCAAGGTCTCGTTGGCCTTGAGACTTGCCGCGATTTCGCTTTCACTGTGGTCACCGTAGTCGTCGTTACCGTTTTCGCCGAACTCGGCTTCCACGGCATAGTTGAACATGGCAAGCAGCTTCATGCTTTCCTTGTTGGTGTCGTCGATGAGCCAGACGTCTTCGCCCTTTACTCTCGTGTACGGTTCGCTGTAGCCTTCCGGCGGATAGATGTATCCGTGGTTGCTCTTGATTTCGTCGTCGCCTTCGTCGAACTCACAGTTAAATTTAAGTAGCCATTCCATGTTAATCTCCTATAATGAGGCCAGATGGCCAAAGTTGGCCATGCCCCAGTTGATTGCTTGTTCCCTAGATTCAAAGAAGTGGATCCCCTCGGTGCAGTCCCGGTTGGGGTTCTTGTCGAGCTTCGACACGGCGAGCTCGTTTAACTTGTACTCGAAGCTTTGGTCGAACCACGAGTGCGCCGACTTGTCGTTGATGGCGGTCTTCGTGCGTGTAGGGTAGAACTTCCTCGGCATCACCTTGTCGGTACGGTAGAATCCGCTGCCGGAAGATACGATTGTAGCGTCTTCCGGGATATCCATCTCAAGGACGAACCAGCGGAACTCGTTGTAGCGGATAACGGCCTTGTAGCCTTTGGTAGGTCTTTCCATATTACGTTCCCTCGTCTCCATATTCTACTTCGTACATGATGCCGTCGGCCACTTCGTCCGG
>Ga0247610_10001874_pt1 | contig 25249 bp, 15 predicted proteins | sample 174DNAGHGhighgp2_FD_193483 | JGI IMG/M metagenome (GOLD analysis project Ga0247610, IMG submission 193483) | Sheep rumen microbial communities from Palmerston North, Manawatu-Wanganui, New Zealand - 1742 DNA GHGhigh gp2 | ecosystem: Host-associated > Mammals > Digestive system > Stomach > Rumen...
ACCGTAATCGACACGCGCCAGAAAGACCCGCAGCTCGAAACCCGTCCGCACTTGCTCATCCGCCGCATAACGCTCGGCGGCGACAGTATCCTCTGGGGAGGATATGGCCAGATGCCCAGCCAGCTTCCTGAACTGGATGAGGAGGGGGCCGACCTGAGATTCCTCTTCTCGCTCGAATACGAAGCCCTGGTGGGTGAGACGGTGTACCGCTATCGTCTGGACAGCGGCAGCTGGAGCGCATGGACTACCGACAACGAAGCCGACTTCTCCAAACTGCGCTGGGGCGACCATACCTTCTACGTACAGGGGCGCGATGCTTTCGGCCGTGTGACCGACGTGGCCTCCGTCGGCTTCTATATCAGCTTCCCCTTCTATTTCCGGTGGTATATGATTATCCTCTATGTCATCCTGGCCGGACTGCTGATCTATTTCCTGGTCCGCCTGCGTATGCGCCAGCTGGAACGTGACAAGATTCACCTGGAGGAGGTGGTCGAGGAGCGTACCGCTGAGGTCAGAAGTGCTCAGAAGAAACTCATCAAGCAGGAGAAGATGGCCACGGTGGGTAAGCTGACGCAGGGACTTATCGACCGCATCCTCAACCCGATGAACTACATCAACAACTTCTCCAAACTCTCCGAAGGACTGGTCAGGGATGTCCGTGCCAACGTGGAGGATGAGAAGGACCATCTGGACAAGGAGAACTATGAGGACACGATGGAAGTGCTCGACATGTTGAGCGGCAATCTGCAGAAGATAGGCAAGCACGGCGAGAACACCACCCGTACGCTGAAAGCCATGGAGGAGTTGCTCAAGGACCGCAGTGGCGGCATCGTCACGACCGACCTCCGTACAGTCATGAAGCAGGATGAGGAGTTCCTGACCACCTATTATGCCGGCCAGATGAAGGACCATCACATCCGCTTCACCGTCGGCATCCCCGACGAGGCTGTCTATGTCGAGGTGAACCCCGAGCTGCTGAGCAAGGTCCTCATGAACCTGCTGGGCAACAGCGTCTATGCCGTGGTCAAAAAGGCCCAGCGCACGCAGTACCAGCCGGAAGTGTCGCTGAAGGCCGTGGTCAGTGGCGGCGAAGTGAAGATTTTCGTGCGGGATACGGGTGTCGGTATCGAACAGCAGGTCATCGACAAGATATTCGACCCGTTCTTTACGACCAAGACCACTTCCGAGGCCTCGGGCATCGGACTCTACCTGAGTCATGACATCATTCAGAACTACGGCGGACAGATCACCGTCAGCTCTGTCAAGGACGAATATACAGAATTTACCATCATACTACCTATACAAACTGCAACAGAAGCTTATGGATAATCAGATTCAGCAACTCAGGGAGCAACTGCAGAAACAGGAGAAGCTGGCCTCGTTAGGTCTGCTTAGTGCCGGTATTGCCCATGAGATCCAGAATCCGCTCAACTTTGTCATCAACTTCAGCAAGATGTCTGAGAAACTGCTGGACGACCTGATGGAGATCGTCGGTGACAATGTCGATAAACTGTCGGCCGAGGACCGTGAGGATATGGAGGACATCACGGCCGACCTGCGGGAGAACATGGCCAAGATCGTCGAGCATGGTCAGCGCGCCATCAGTATCATCCAGGACATCCTGCTCGTCTCCAGGGGCAAGGAGGGTGCGTGGATCCCGTCAGACCTCTGCAAGATCGTCAAGGAATATACCTGGCTCTCCTATCATGCCATGCGGGCCAACCATCAGGGCTTCAATGTCGCCATCCATGAGGAGTACGACCGTCAGCTGCCGCTGATGAATATCATCCCGCAGGACATCAGCCGGGCGGTGCTCAATCTGATGAACAATGCCTTCTATGCCGTCTGGCAGAGGGCCCAGGAGGCAGCGGAAGGCTACCAGCCCGAGGTGTCGGTCAGCGTCGTCGGTAGTGGCGACAACGCCGTTATCACCATCGCCGACAATGGCGTCGGCATGACCGACGAGGTGAAGCAGCGACTCTTTGAGAACTTCTTTACCACTAAGCCCGCCGGGCAGGGCACCGGTCTTGGTATGGGCATCACGCGCGACATCATTGAGCACGGTCATGGCGGCACCGTCACCTTCGACTCTACGGCCGGCGAGGGCACTATGTTTACACTTATCATACCCATCAGGAAATGAGATTCAGGACGATATTCACCATAGTATTTCTGACCGTCTGCTGGGCCTTGCCGATGCAGGCCCAGGAGGACGACACTGCGAATGTGCTCACGGCTGCCGAGGAAGCCTACAGGATAGGCAGGATAGAGGAGGCCAGGGACATGCTCGAGAATAAGGTACAGAACCTCGAGAGCACTCTCCGCCTCAGGGGCTACCGTCTGCTGTCGCTCTGCTGCCTGGCACTCGACCAGCCGCAGCAGGCCCGCAGCTATGCCGAGCTGATGCTCGGCGAGGATCCGTACTACACCCCCACCGTCGACTATCCGCCGCGATTCATGGATATGGTGGCCGACATCAAGCGGGGCGCCACCGCCACCATCACCACGGCCTCCAGCCAGGCCGAGAGTCTCAGCGAGGTGCCTGTGCCCACCACGCTTATCACCGAGGAGATGATACGCAACTGCGGAGGCACCAACCTGCAGGAAGTGCTGGCAGCCTATGTGCCCGGCATGCACCTCATCGACTGCAACAACGACATCAACATTGCCATGCGCGGCATCTACAGCAACAGCCAGGAGAAGATACTCATCATGCTCAACGGCCACCGCCTGAACAGCTATGCCACCAATATCGCCGCCCCCGACTACGGTATCAGCCTGGAGAAGATCCGACAGATAGAAGTGCTGCGAGGCCCCGCCTCGTCCATCTACGGCGGCGTGGCCCTCACGGCGGTCGTCAACATCATCACTAAGCAGGGCGGTGATGTGGACGGTCTGCAGGTGAAGGCCGGTGCCGGCAACCACGGACAGCTACAGGGCGGTATACTCTTCGGCAAGCGCTACTTCGACCTCGACATCCTGGCGTGGGGCAACCTCTACAGGAACGGCGGCGAGGAGCGCATCCTAAGCAGGGGCATATACTTCGGCGACACCATCACCATCGGACGTATCGGCAACAAGCCGTCCTACGACTTTGGTGTACAGCTCAGCTGGAAGGGACTGCAGCTCCTCTACAACTCCCATTTCTCGCAGGTCGTGGCCCCCCTTGTCATGAGTACGACGGGTGCCACCTATAAGCACGATAAATATAGGACGTATAAGGGCTATTTCCCCAGCTTTGCTACCGCCGCGCAGCATATCGACCTTAGCTACAGCCGACAGTTCGGCCGACTCAACCTTAACGGTGCCGTCACCTACGACCGCAGCGACTTCACCCACTATCAGGTGATCTACGACTATCCTCTGTCGGAATTACCCGAGATATTTCCCGTCCCCTCCGACCAGAAGCAAATACTCAGCGAATACGGCGGACTGTCGCGCTACATCAACGGGCAGGAGCGCGACTACGGCGTGCGGCTGAAGGCCGACCTCACCTACGTCGACAACGACAGCCACAAGGGCTCCATCGTCGGTGGTGTTGAGGCCAACCGCTTCGACCTCGAAGACCTCTGCTACCAGTACGGCTACGACTTCACTCGGTCGCTGCCCGAAGATCCCCGCCTGCAGGCCCTCGGCCACGGCTATGAGGAGATATACAACACCTTCCTCCAGCTGAAGCACCGGTGGCACTCACTGATCCTTAATGCAGGCCTGCGCTACGACTACAAGCACCACAGCAACAGCAACCAGATCGAGGAGCTGTCGCCGCGTATGGCACTCATCCTGCTGCGCCCCAAGTGGAACGTGAAACTCAGCTACTCCAAGTCGTTCGTCGATGCTCCCTATCTCTATCGCACGCTGAACGCCTTCGACGAGACACTTTCTGAAGAGAAAGCCACCTCTGACCATACCGACAACAACGAGGAGTTCAGCCTATCGCCCGAGCGTGTCCACTCCTGGCAGCTCTCCTTCGCCGGACTGGAGTGGGTCAGGGGACTCAATTTCGAGGTGAATGCCTTCTACAACCACGGCAAGGACCTGATCGTCACCAATATCTCCGACTACGAGAACGGAGGCGTCAACAAGACCGTCGGCATCGAGCTGATGGCCGCCTGGCGCTCCCCGAGGGTCACTGCCGACTTCAACCTCTCGTGGATCCATACGCTGAAGAACAACCTGATGGAGTTTGACGACGTGCTGAGTAAAATCATAGGCAGCGTCATTGATGCCAATAACAATACCCCGGCGATTATGGCCAACGGTGTCGTCGCCTGGCAGGTGTCCAAACCCCTGAAGCTCCATGCCCATCTGCTGTATGAGGGCGGGCAGACCTCCTATAATATCGATGCCTTCAGCGTGGTTGCCTACCAGATGCTCTATAAGATGGCCGAAGACTATGACAAAAAGGGCAACCAGGAGAGTGCCGCCGAGATATATACCGAGGCGGCTATGCTGCTCCAGGATGTCAACACTCGCGACGAGATTTCACCGCGTCTCATCTGCAATGTCGGAGCCGAATACCAGATAGGCAGCCATCTGACGTTAGGACTCAACGTGCGCAACCTCTTCGACAAGGACTACAATCGCAGTGGCATGAACAGCCGCCTCATCCCCCAGCGCGGACGCTGGTGGATGCTCACCGCCGCCTGGCAGTTCTGACCGCCGCCCCTTATCGGATGCGGAGGCAGAGCATCGTCAGGTCGTCGTTGGGGGGCGTGTTGCCGCGGTGCTGGGCCACCTCCTTGTCGAGAGCCTCCACGATGTGCTGGGCCGACTCATCCGACAGCCTGCGCAGCGCAGCCAGCAACCGTTCATCGCCGAACTGCTCCTGCCGGGCATTCTCAGCCTCGTTCAGCCCGTCGGTATACAGGAAGAGCAGGCTGTCCCTGATGCTCCTCGCCTGTTCTCCGACGAACTCGAAATTCTGCCACAGTCCGATGGGCACGTTGGTCTCCATCTCCATATACCGCCCGGCGATGACCGGTGGGTTATGACCGCAGTTGCAGAAGTAGAGACGGCCCGTCGCGAGGTCGGCAAGGCCGATAAACATCGTCACGAACATGCCGCTGTCGTTGTTCTCCGTCAGTTCCGCGTTCAGGCGCGTGGCCATCTCTGCGGGCAGCATGTGCTGCTTGGCCAGGGCACGGAAGAGGCGCATGGTCTGCGCCATGAACAGCGAGGCCGGCACGCCCTTGCCCGATACGTCGCCAATGCAGAAATAGAGCTTGCCGTCGTCGAGCAGATAGTCGTAGAGGTCGCCGCCCACCTCTCTGGCGGGTGTCATCGCGGCATAGAGGTCGAGCCCCGGCAGCTGGGGGAATGTGCTGGGCACCATCGACATCTGGATGTCGCGGGCGATGCGGAGCTCACTCTCGATGCGCTCCTTCGCCGTCGTGGTCTCTTCCAGCTGATCATAGGCCTGGCGCAGCTGGTGCAGCGAGCGCCGGCGGTTCACCACGATCACCACCAGGCAGATGATGATCACCACAGCCAGTGCAATCATCACCATCAGGAAGATGAACCACGAGCGCTCCGCCTCACGCTGTGCCTCCACCACCTGCAGGTCGGAGTTCATCTCGTTGATGTCGTCCTCCATGATCAGGTTGTTCTGGTTCTCCTGCAGCTTCATCGTCTTCCTCAGAATCTCATAGGCCGTGGCCTTGTCGCCGACATAGTCGCAGATGCCCAGTTGGATGGCGTAGCGGTCGCTCTCGTCGAGTTCCTGCTCCGACAGCCGCATGGCCTCGCGGGCGCGCCCGTTGACGGCCATCGCAGCCAGTTCGAGATGGCTCTCATACATGTCGCAGATCTGGTCGGGCTGGTTCTTCTGCTTCAGCTCCTGATAGCGGCGCTGGCAGTCGAGCACGGTGGCTCCGTCGCGGCGGTTGAAGGCCAGTATGCCCTTCATCGTCAGGGCGTAGGTGAGCCGATACGAGTTGTTGCCGCTCGCCTCCAGGGCCTTGTCGGCCAGCAGTGCCGCCTTCTCAGGGTTCTCGTCGGTGAGCATGTTGGCATAGTCGGTGTAGATGGTCGCCAGGTCGATGCTGTTCTTCTTGTCGATCTCCTGGATGGCCTGCTCGAAGAACTTGGATGAGAGCGGGATGTTGTTGCGATACCAGTAGATGATAGCCATCAGGTAGCTGCCGTTGTAGTACTCCTCGGTGTGGCGGTTCTCCTTCATCTCGGCCATCAGCTCGCGTGCCTTCTTCATGGCGCGGTAGTAGTGCCCCTTGTTCATGTCGAACGACACCAGGTCGATCAGCGTCATATAGTAAAGGTGATGGTCGAACTCAGGCTGGCGCTTCAGGTAGTCTATCAGCTCATTGGCCTTGCCGTAGAGCTTCGCCTCGTCGCCGTCGATATAGTATCGCCGGAACTCGGTCGAAAGCCTGTGCGACGTCGTGTCCCTGCCCTTCAGCTGCTCCGCTGCGGCCGTCATCACGCCGAGCAACAGCAGCAGCGCTATCGTCAGATATCTTCTACTCTTATTCCACATCGTATGTATATCTGCTGCAAAGTTACGGATTTCTTTTGAATTATCCAAAGGTTTTGCCATTAAGATTCGTGCCGGTTTACAAAAACTGTTCCAACCGCACTGTTGGGAATAGACATCTGAAAAAAGAGTCTGTCATGCGAAGTGTAATAATATTTCATATTCTTATGATTGGTGCTGACGGATGGCGGATGCCGCCTGAAACCGACTTTGGGAGTTTAGTCGGAGTAAAGTCGGACTTTACCCGGAGTAAACCCCCACTTTAGTCGGTGTAAAGTCGACTCGTCGTTCGCCGTGGCCACGGCAGAGGAGGATCACACCGATCCCGAGCCTTAGCCTTAGGCAGACCCCGCCCCGGCCCCTCCCCTTGAAAGGGAGGGGCTTTATCGTGTCCTGGAGGCATGGAGCATGGCAGATGAATCGCTGAAGGCACGGGGGAAATCGGCCACGATTCTCCAGTCCGATGACTACCACTTTGTGCTGATCCCTGAATATGATGAGGACCTGCCTGTTCATTCTATAATAATCCCCGCCAATTAGCGGGGATTATTATTAGTTTCTGACGATCTTCTTGCCATTTTGTATCACGATTCCACGGGTGGTCTCCGTGGCGGGCGAGCCGTCGAGGCGGTAGATGCGGGCGGTTGTGGCAGCAGAACTGGTATCTGTGCGGGTGGCAGGTGTGACGCCGGTGGTCACCTGCTTGTATTCGTCGCAAGCCTTGGCGATGAGTTCATAAACCTTCGGGTCGGCATGAAGGCGGGCGACAAGGCCGCTCGACAGGATACGGGTGACCTCTATGTCTGTGGCCCAGTGATAGCCCACGATGAGGCGGTTATAGCCGTACTCATAGCCGCGGCGCAGGATCTCGTCCTGACGGTCAGGGGCCACTTCGGCCATGATCAGGGCCGTGGTCCATCCGAGATTCGTATGGCCGGAGGGGAAGCTGCTCTTGCCACGCTCCTTTTCCTCGTCGCCGGGAACGAACGACGGGTCGCCCAGCTGTACGAAGGGACGCTTGCGGAAGCGGATGGGCTTCAGGCGGTCGGCAGTGTCGCTGGCCCGCTTGAGCACGGTGTCGATAAGTTCGCAGATGGCAGGGGTCTTCTCCTTGTCGAGGGTGATCTTCATGGCCTCGCCGAACACCTTCGCCATCATTCCCACGCTGTATTCCGCCTCCTCGGCAGCACGGGCACCGCGTTCGGTGTCGCGTACAGGCTTGGCTGCCCAGTAGCGCATCACGTCGGAGATGTAGCGGTAGCTGGCTGTATCGACGGGGTTGTTGAGGATATCTTCACCATGGGGCAGGTCGGCAGCGGCTGCGGGGTCGTAGCTGGCGGCCTTGCCCTTCAGCTCGGCATACTCGGCACGGGCGGCAAGGATGTCCTTGTGCAGTTCGGGATTGGTGTGGGCACGGGCAATGCTGGCGGCAGCACTCAGATAGCCGGCATACACGTCGCTCTGCCAGTGGGCATCAGCGATGATACGGTTCTCGCCGAACTGGAAGCCGCGCCTGAGGATCGTGTCCTGCAGTTCCGGCCACATCTCTGCGAAGACGAGGGCCGTGGCAAATCCGAAGGCCGTATGCCCGGAAGGGAAAGAGCCGTTGGTGCGGAGATAGTCGGTGTCGTATGCTGTCCAGGTATCCTCGTTCATCATCACGAAGGGGCGCGTACGCTGGTATTTCTCCTTGGCTGCAATTGTGCTTTGGTTTCCTGTGTTGTATGCTTTTGTCAAAAGTCGGGAAAGGGCGGGTGTCTTCTCGTCAGAGATGGTGTCGAGCTTCAGTACCTCGGCCATGACCATCCGCATGGCATTCACATCCCACATCGACTCGCGGCTGGCCTGCTTGCCACGGGCTGTGCCCCGCTGCGACTTGCCCCACTCCCATTGCAGCATGTCGTCGACAAAGTCAATGCTTGTGGAGTCTGGCGGTGCCGGCAGGAATTCTGCCACGTTGGGCTGGTCGGCCAATAATACATAAACGGTGTCGGCAGCGGTCTGGGCCTGGGCATCCATGCTGCCGGCTACAACAAAAATGGCAGCGGCACAAAGGCGGACTGCTCCAGATACTAACATCTTTTTCATATTTCTTTTTTGTATTACTAATTTACTATTTGGATGCAAAAGTACAAAATAATAATAATCTGTCCTTGGCAGCACTGGTATAGATGGAGAGAAGACTACTCATTGGAAAGCCCCTTCGTGACCTTTGACTCATCCTCGATGGTTACTGTGCCGCAAGTGCCGTCTACACCGGCACCGATGTGGTTGTCGCACTCATCCCCAGCTATGGCCTGAACCTTGGTGATGGTGCTCTTGATGAGGATGTTGCCACATTCGCCATCCTCACCGCTGCCGATGCCGGCTGCGTGGTTGCCGCCGTAGGCTGTCACCGTACCGCCGCTGATGGTGATGTTGCCACATGGTGAGAACATCTCACTACCGATACCGGCACCGGAATCACCGCCGAAGGCATCGACCCGGCCATTCTCGATGACGATGTTCCCATTGCCTCCGATACCGGCACCCTCCTGGCCTCCGAAGGTCTGCACACTGCCTTCACCCTTGATGGTGAGTGTCTTGCCGGCTTTCGTCAGGATACCGCTATCGTAGTACTCGCTGTTGTCAACCAAGTTGGTGGAACTTTTTGACAGGATGATGGTGGCATCGCCCTGACACTCCAGGGAGTTGAAGATACCTGCATTGTCGAGCGTGATGGTAGCACCATCGGGTATGAATACCTTATACGAGGTGTAGCCTGTCAGCACTTCGTTGTTCTTGGCTGTGTAGTTCTCCTGCAAATCTCCAAGGTCTGTGCCTGTGGGCAGGTCCTTGTTCCATTCGTCGGCATATTTCTTCAGGCTGGAGTCGTAGTTGGCCATGGCGTTGAGAAGCAGTAGGCTGCTCTTGAACGTGAACTCCTTCTTGATCTGATTTACCAATGAGGCATTGCTCAGGGTTCCGTCGGTGGTCATCATACGGTAGATCCACCAGATGTGCATCGGGTCCTTCTTCGTATAGCGGTAGTCCTCCAGCCAGAAGAGCTTGTCCTGTCCGCTTCCCTGCTCCAGCTTGTCGAAGGCAGCTGTGACATTCTCCAGGGTCGGCTCCTTGCTGCCGAGCTCCTTCATCACGGGGGGCATGAAAAGGATACAGTAGGCCAAGTCGGCGGTCATGGCTTTCTGGGCATCGACATAGTCGAGCACACTCTTCAGATACGCTTCGTAGTCAGACTTTCCGATGTAGTCCTTCAGCATGGGTGCAAGATAACCGAGGACACCATATTTTACATTGTACTGGTAGGTGCGGAAGGCGCATTTGTCGCAGAAGCCCTTCATCACGAGATAGCGGCAGAGTGAAGGCTTAATCTCGCTGACCTTGCTCAGGTTGGTTTGTAGAGCGGCAGCGGTCTTCTCCTCAATGGTGAATTCGTAGCGTGCTGCAAAGCGAACGGTACGCAGCATGGCCTGCGGGTCGATAGTGTAGGCCAGGTTCGGTTCCAAGGGAGGACGGATAATCTTCTCGCGGATGTCGTGCAGACCACCATGGTAGTCGATAATGTCACCCGTCTTGTAGTCGTAGTAAACGGCATTGATGGTCAGGTCGCGTCCAAAGGAGTCGTCAATCAGGTTTTTACTGTTAGTCTGACCGAAGTAGGGGCTCTCGGGGACTCCCCACTGACCTTTCAGGCGGATGTCCATGGCCTGATAGGGCACCATGTCGGTTCGGATACCATTTTCATGCTCAGCTTGTGCAATTGTGAGCTTGCCGGCCTGCGTCGTGTGGGAGTTAGGCACGATGGCAACCAGTTCTTCGGCGGTGGCATCGGTAGAGAAGTCGACATCGTGGAGTTCCTTGCCCATCACACCGTCGCGCACGGCACCGCCGTTGACAAAGGCTGTATGCCCTGCCTTGATCACAAAGTCCATCGCCTCCATGTCGGCAGCAGGCATCTTGATCATATCCTTCGGATAGTGGGTGGATGGGATGATTAGCTCAGCATAGCCCTTGGATTCAACCTCCTTGTAGTTATCGTCAATCATCTTGTTGACATACTGATTGTAGAACTCGGTGATAACTTCGCCTGGCTTAGGCCCGTCGGCTGCCACGATGTCATCGTCTGTACAAGAAATTAGGGCTGTGGTGCCCGTCAGAAGCAGGCCTGCAAGCAACAGCCATAGATTTTCGTTAAATATTCTTTTCATACGAAATAAGTGTTATTTGTTGATGCTCAATGTGCCATTAGAGTTGATTGAGCCAATACCCGGCAGCTGACTTGAGGCTGCTGTCATACGAGGCTCTGGCCTGGAAGAGTAGCAGCGCATCTTTGATGTGAGCAGCTTTCTTCAGCTCTGCTGTCTTTTCAGCAGTCTGGTTGGAAGCGTTGCCCAGTTGGTACTGGAGGTACCAGAGTGCCTGAATGAACTCAGGAACATAGGTGTCGTCGAAGGTGCTGTCCTTCACGTCGAACTTGAAATTGGCACTGTTGGCACTGTCAATCTTGCGCCAGACAGCTGCCACGTCATCGATGGTGGGCGAGGCTTTGCCCTTCAGCTCTTCGGCAGCCTGAGGCCAGAAGATGGCAGCCCAGGCGACAGCCATGTCGGCCTTCCCCTTCTCGTCGAGGAAGCCGAGGATAGTCTCGACTTCATTGCTATAGGCCTCGGTATGCAGACGGGCACTCATGGACTTCAGGAAAGCATCGGTCACCTTGTAGTCCTGCAGTTCTTGGAAGAACCGTTTTGAGAAACCACCCTCGAATCCACTCTGCATGTTGTAGATGACATTATAGTTGTTGAGAGTTGCCAGCCAGTTGGTCAGTTGGCTGTTGCGCATGGCTTTTTCCATTCGGTCGGCGAAAGTGAACTCATATTTTGCCTTGAAGCGCAGGGCTCTCAGGATGGCACGAGGGTCGGTGCTCAACTTAAGCTCTGAGTCGAAGATCGTATTGATAATGCCCTCTCTGATATCGTGTAGACCGCCGTGATAGTCGATGATGTCGCCTGTCTTGCAGTCATAATAGAGACAGTTCATGGTGAAGTCGCGGGTGTAACTATCCTCCATCAGGTCGTTGCAGTAGGTCTCTCCCTGGAACTGACTCATAGGGATGCCGCCTTTTCCCTGGAGCGACTTGTCATAGCCCCAGATGGACATCATCGGTCCCATGTCAGTCGGCTCTTCACCCTCATGGGGAACCTTCACCACATAGTAGTTGCCGAAAGCATGGAGCTTGATACCCTCTGGGAACACTACCATGATCTGATCGGCGGTAGCGTCGGTGGAAAAGTCGATGTCGTGGGAAGGAACACCCATGATGGCATCGCGTACGGATCCTCCGTTAATATAGGCTCTGTAGCCTGCTGCCAACAGCCTCTCCATGTCTGCCTTGGCATTTGTGGATATCGAATTCAGGGAAAACTTGCTTTTGTCGTACAGCGTCGCCGGAATCACCAGCTCGGCATAGCTTTTTGTTTTCAGTTCCTCGTAGTTGGCATCGATAAGAGCATTGATGTCATTGGTAAAAAAGGGATACTCATGTTTCGGTATCGCCGGGGAGTCATCATCACTGTCATTGCATGAGGTAACAGCTAAATTGCTGAAGAGGATGGCAAACAGCATCCAGAATTGTAGTTTTTTCATTTCTCTAAATCAATTAATATTTTCGGGTGCAAAAATACAAAAAAAAATATTGTTTTGCGTCTTTTAGGAAGAAAAATTTGGATAATTGCTGATAATATCTTAATTTTGCACACAAAAACACTTAAATAGAAATAAAACAAATGAAACAAATCCATCATTTCACGTTGATGTTGATGCTCCTCCTGAGTATGCTGTTTACTACTTGGTCGTGTGACAGCTCTTCTGATGATAGTGAAGAACTCAGACCTGAATCAGGTATATTCTCCAAGGCCATCAATAAGCTGATCGACGAAAACTATACCAAGGTGATGGCCGATGGGTATGCCGAGCTGATCATCCCGGCCAGTATGTACGACCAAAGCATTTATACCATAGCTGATGAACACAAGCGTGCCATGGATGCCATCTCGGCAGCAGGTTATGTGACCTATGTCAACGGCGGTGCCGTACGTGATGGTATTCTCGGAACACCGCTTCACGACGTCGACTTCTCCACCGACGCCACGCCCGAGCAGATGAAGGCTGTGGCTATCCCTGGTGCCGAGGTCGTCATCGTCACCACTGGCGGCGGCAATATTGCCCAGGCCAAGCACAGCAGCGGCGAGGTGACCGACATGGTGCCCATCCGTGGCATCAGTCCACAGCTGGCAGGTAAGCCCACCGTGCCAAAGAATGCTACTTTCGGCACTTATAGTAAGCGCCTGCTCGATGATACCTACGGCCGCGACCTGACCATCAACTCCATCTATTATGACTATAAGACTGGCGATCTCATTGACTATCATGGCGGTTTGCACGACCTGCGCGACCACATCATCCGTACGGTCTATGATCCCGACGTGATGTTTCCCGTCAATGCCTCGGCGCTGATCCGTACCGTGCGCTTTGCTGCCCGTTATGGCTTTGACATCGACGAGACTACAGCAAAAGCTATCGAGAAGCACATGCACTGTTGCGATGAACTGAGTCCCAGTCTTGACAACTTCTATGTGACGAAGGGCTTCACCGACGGCTGTGGCAAGCGTACGTATCAATATTACTTGAAGTACGGCATCCTCGATCACTTTGCCCTGATGCTGAAAAACTATTTGCGTACCCAGCGCTATGAGGACTACCTCTTCCCGGCATTGGACTATCTCGACGAGGAGCATAACGGCAAGATCTCCGTGGCGATAGCAACCCTCTTCCTGCCCTGTATTGAAGACAACCTCGGCACTTTGGAGCCGACTCAGGCTAATATCACGGCTTTGTGGGACAAGCTGGAAACGGAGAGCAAGCAGAAAGATCACTTTGAAATGGATGACTTCTCCGGTACCAAGACCGAGACGATGACTATCTGGTATCTTTATAAGCAGATGACGAATGACACCACCCTCGCAGATACCGAGAAAACAAAGACAGTGAAGGCCAATGCGCTCTATGGTTCGGCCCGCCTCCTGCTTAATGCCTGTGCGAAGACGAACACGTCGCTGAACAAATACGTGGAGTCCTGGGGAAAATAACATTTTATAATAATGAAACATCATAATTGGATATTGGCCTTGTTGCTGGTGGGCGGGATGACCGCAGAAGCGCAGATCCAGCGCTCGGATGCCTTCCGTGCCAAGTATGAACTGAAAGAGGTGGTGGTGATGAGCCGTCATAATATCCGTTCGCCGCTGTCATCAGGCGGTGCTGCCTATCAGCGGGTGACACCCCACGAGTGGTTCAAGTGGTCGTCACCGGGCAGTCAGCTGTCGCTGCGCGGCGGTGTGCTTGAGACGGAGATGGGACAGTTCTTCCGCAAATGGGTGGTCGGTGAGGGCCTGCTGCCTGACAATTACCGTCCTGAGGGTGAGGAGGTGCTCTTCTATGCCAACTCGCGTCAGCGCACATTTGCCACTGCCAAGTATTTCTCAGCAGGATTCCTGCCCTTTGCCAACGTGGAGATCACGCATAAGTATGAGGAGGACAAGATGGATCCCGTCTTCACGCCCCAGTTCACCAAGATGAACGGTGCCTACCGCCAGAAGATCCTCGATGAGATGCAGACATTGCATGGCGGTCCGCAGGCATGGATGGAGTCTGTTCAGCCTGCGCTGACACTGATGGAGCAGGTGCTCGATATGGCCAGCTCACCAGCGGCACTGCAGGGCGATACGACGCATTTCACCTTCGATGACACAGCCTTCATACTGGAAAAGGGCGACGAACCGAAGATGACAGGTCACTATACGCTGGCCAACAGCGTGGCAGACGCACTGGTGCTGCAGTGCTATGAGACAGAGAACATGTCGGCCTTCGGTCATGAACTGACTATAGATCAGTGGCGTGCCATCTGCGGTGTGAAGGAAGTCTACGATGCTTTACTCTTCACCACCCATGCTGCCGCTGTCAACCTGGCTTATCCGTTGGTGAGCCGCATCCGCGAGGAACTACAGCGGAATGACCGTAAGTTCATGTTCCTCTGCGGTCACGACTCTAACCTGGCCAGCATCGGCGCAGCCCTTGGCTTTGTATTCCCGGAGACCGAGCAGGCCCTTGAACTGCATACGCCTATCGGCTCGAAACTCGTATTTGAGAAATGGAGTGACGGCACTGATACATACGTCGCCGTGAACCTGGTCTATCAGGCTCTGAGCCAGCTCCAGGGACGTAGCCTTCTGTCTGTGGAAGTACCGCCAATGGTGAAGTCCGTAGCTATTGAGGGTCTGACGGCCAATAGTGACGGCCTCTATCGCCTGGCCGACGTCGATGCCCGTATGGCAGAGACCATGGGCGAGTATGAGGGTCTCAGCGACGAACCGACCTCGGTGTCGGCAGCCCGTGTCGTACCCCTCGGTACAGTCCGTTCCTATACGCTCAACGGCATGGAGGCTCCCGACAGTGCGCGTGGCATTGTGATAGAAAACGGCCGGAAACGGCTGCGTAGATAGTCGCCCTGCGACAAATTCTGCAGAGGTCTTCGTGATTTGTCGTGGGAAGCGGCATGATGTCGTAAGAAAACGGGTCGAAAAGCGGTGAAATATTTGTATCGTACTGGGAAAAGCCCTACCTTTGCAGCAGATTCAAACAATTAAAAATTAAAAGTTATGGCATTAATAGCAGCATTAGAATTCGGCGACAACAACATCGGACGCTACACCAAGCAGTATCTGCTGTCCGATTGCCACTTTGTGTTTGACCGCCCCTATAACAGCTTCAGTCCGGAACGCCCGGCCCGTTGCGAGCGTCTGGAGGTGGTTGTCATAGCCCCGGGCAAACAGGATCTCGGCCTCTTCCAGTGGTTTTCATCCCAGGATGTCAGGGAGGGGCGTATCGCTATCAGTCTGGTCGGCGACGCCATGCAGAACGAATCCGACCCCCAGGTGATCTACTTCGAGAGTGCGAAGTGCCTCTCGCTCTCTGAGATGTACGACATTGACAACTCGCGCCGCAGGCTCATCAAACTGGCCATTGTAGCCGAGTCGATAGAAATAGAGGATGTATCATTAAAAAGCATGTAGGCTATGGCAACATTATATTCCAATGAGCTGAAAGCGGTGGTTGTGATGGAGAACTTCCTTGAGAATCCCATGAATGTGATGAAGGAGAACTGTATGACCATACAGCACTTCAACTACGAGTGTGTCCATAGGCGCAACGACTCTGACGAAATCTACGGTGCCATTGAGCCCGTGATCCTGGAGTTCACCGTGCGTGCCAACTCTCCGCGACAGGCCAAGGCCTTCTACCAGGAGATCATTTCAAATGAGCACAGCAACTTCTCGTTCCTCTTTAACGTGACTTACAACCAGTACCAGCGTCTGAGCACCTATGAAGACGGCATGGTGGTCAACGGCTACATTGTCTACATCGAGGAGGACTATTCGAGCCTCGCCAGTTCCAATGGCAACAACTCTCAAATTGAACTCCGTGTCAAGATCCTGACCCGCTCGGTCACCTATTTAGGCACTGACAGCAATTATCAAAGTACATTCATTAAGTAATTATAGAAAGATGGCAAGACTAAGATTAACATTGCATGGCATTAGTTGCTATGAAAATGGCGAAGCGAACGACCTGAAACCGGCTGATCTTTCGGTTTCTACCGAGTCGGATACCGCATCGACCTTCTTCCAGGTTGACGGTTCGAAATACGGCTATACGCTGACGCTGACAGACTTCAGTTTCAAGAAGAAGATGTATCAGCCGACGGAAATCCAGGCAGAGATCCAGCTGACGATGTCGGCCGGCAATACTGCCACGTTTATAGCGATTGGCAAGAAGGCACTCGTCGACCTGTTCAAGTCGAAGAAGGTGACGCTTGAGGAGATAACCCCCAAATCGTCTGAAAAAGATGATGAAGTGAAATTTACCATTGGTGATGATTTCTATGTCGATGAGGTGCTGCCGCGCTTCAAGCCTACCTCGATGTTTGTGAAGCTGAAGATATACAGCCTTGACCACCTGATGACACTCCAGCACTACAGCCGCTCTTTCGTGTCGAAGAAACTCTTTGGCGAGATTTTAAGTGGTAGCCTCAAAAACTATACTCTGCCTTACGATAAGGACAACTGTCTGACGGCGGAGTATACAAGCGCGAAGCATCTGTTCTATGAAGTGACTGAGAAAAATGAGAAAGTCGCGAGGGAGCATATCTTCCCGTATCTGGTACAGTACAATGAGAGCTTTTACGATTTCATGGCCCGCACGGCGAACCGATGGGGTGAGTTCATGTACTATGAGGATGGCAGCCTGCAATTCGGTTATACTAATGTGGTTGTTAAGGATGTCACTACTCCTACAGCAGACAATAAGGTAGAATACAGCAATATCACCTATGTCGATCTCGACAGCAAGAGCGATAATGTGCCCGATAATCAGCTGTATAATTGTGAAGGCTCTGAAGAGAAAAATTTTCAGGACGACACATTGAGAAAGAGTCCGAACAGTGTGGATGGTATCTTGTTCAGTCCTGGCAGTAAGGGCGACAAGGTGGCGATGAAGGAGATCTCTTCTTTGTTGAAGAATGAAAAAAATCTGCCTACCTTCCTGGCCAACAGGCTGTTTGACAATACCTACTCCCTCTACGAAAAGAAACTTGGGGTCATCAAGGATAACAGAGATTTCGATGAAACGTATTTCCCGGATAAAGACAAACCGGCATCAGATGACCACTACGGCATATACGATTTTGGCTCAGACGGCAAGGAAGACAAAGATGACGGCTACAATTTGTTCTCGGAGATCAATTCAACGTATGGAGCCAAGATGTATGCCGGCATTCTGAAAAAAGAGTTCAAAGCAGCCAAGGATGCTGTCTGCATCGACTACAACACTACTTGTCCCCACCTGAAACTCGGCGATGTCATCGAGGTATACGGTGATGACTATATTGTCGTGGAAATCTCAACCGACATTGATGAGAATCTGTTATATAAGGTAAATGCCAGGACGGAAACTGTCACTCGGGTTGTTTCCGCATCAGCCTTGGTATTCCAGGTGATTGCTATCCGGAAAGTTGATGACGAACTGTTCTATCCGACGGTCATTCCTGCCGGCCATGTGCGTTATGCTTCTCCGCAGATAGGTACCATCACCAGTGCCGATGATCCAGAAGGCAAGAATCGTGTCAGGGTGATGATAGAATCCTGGCAGACGATTGAATACAAGGATAAGAAGAAAAAGAAGGGTATTACGGACCAGGCCATCAAGGATTCTTCGCCTTGGCTCACTTTTGCGACGGCAGCCTCTGGTACACCAGTTGTCGGAAAGCATTATCAGGGCAACAAGGTGCTGGTAGGCTATGTCGACGGTAATATCGAGCGCCCCTACGTGTTAGGCGGCCTGGCCTCGAAGGGTGACTGGGCTGATCACGTGCAGAAGACGCCGGGCGGTCATGAGTTTACCATGTATGATGATGCGGAAGGTATCAAGAACTTCCTGACCAACATGTTCATGCCTTCCCTGGGCACTTATACGCCGGCATTATCGCTGATTCCAGGGTTTAGTAATTTTAAGGATTGGATTCTGAAGCCGTCAACAGGAGACAAGAACAATATCGCACTCGGCGGAGGATTTGAGATTTGCGACAAGTACGGCATCTACAAGATCAGCGGCTCTACCGACTGGCGCAGTGTGCAAATAGCCTCTCCCTGGGGCAGTGTAGACCTCAATGCCTTTACTGGCATCTCCATCTCGGCTCCCAACGGCGACATCGAGATAAAAGGCAAGAACGTCTCCATCGAGGCCGGGAATAACCTGAGTATCACCTCTGGTACGAATGTGAAGTATAAGCTGTTGGGTGAGACGCTCGACAAGAGTGCCGGCACTATTGCCTCTTCTTTCGTCGGGAACATGACTGCGGCAATCACAAAGAAACTCCTTCAGAAGACCATCAACGTCATTGACCTGTCAATCGTCAGGAACGTGCTCGACATCTTCTTCCGTCCTTCAGAGGGGGCACTGCGCATCAAGTCGAACAGATACCTGATGCTGGAGTCGGGCAAGGGCGGATGTGACTATCCCGCAGATGCCTACAAGGATGAAAAGACCATTCAGAAACTCTTCAAGAAGCAGGAAAAGTCTAATTTCCGTCCTGGCTTGAAGTTGTCTTCCGCTGTCGTGGAAATGATTGACAAGGTGAATGTCGTGGGTAATAAGATCGACGCAGACTATCGCGCTGCCTATAACAAGTGTGTCGATCTACGTAAGGAATTTGATGAAGCGTATAAGTCTGCCGTGAGATGGTCGGATGACTATAATTCAAATAAGCCTGAAGAAAGTCCGAAGATTTGTAAGACTTACGATGACTTGAAGAGAAAACTGTGGACTATGACTGTTGAACCTGTCAAATTGGCCGACTTGGAGTTTAAGGAAAATTACAAGCTTGAAAAGGCTGATATCAAACCGAATGCTATTATATATTATTGTTCTACTCTTAATAATGCAATCTATGTATCCGATGATAAAATGAGAGAGGCTATAGTGAGCTTACGAACGGCTTCCAAGGATAAACTTCTGAAGCTTGCTCTCAAACTTCAAAAAGCAATTTCCGATTTCTTGAAGTTAATTGATGATTCAAGGATGGACATAGAAACTCAGTTCGGCTGGTGGAAGGACCGCAATATACCAGAGGACTTCAAGAAAGCTCTTGTGACTGCCTTTGATAAAGAAAAGCTGGGTGATACATTCTTCTACAAGGAGATAGCAGAAGATAAAAAAGAATTGACTGCCAGTTATAGACCGAATGCTTTGAAAACGGAGAGGATTATTTTAAAACGTAAGGCTGCCATCGTGCTGCTTACAGAAATGGGCTTTAAAGATGAGTGGCGTATTGGATTACGCGACTATAGTCATCCCGTGGATGCTGGGAATGTTGTAGCTCCGCAGGCAGGTGCTAACGGTATTCCTAGACTACCGGCAGCGCCAGCTCCTGTAGTGCCGACACTTACAGAAGTGCCACTTAAGACTACAGAAGCAGATCTGGTCGATGACATATACTGGGCAAATTATCTCCAGACTCTCGAAGCGGTGCCACAAATGTCTCCAGTACAAAGCTTGGCATTCAAAGAGGCCCAGAAGGCTTTCAATAATCTGAAGGATAGTGTGTCTATCCATTCGAATATCGTGGAGAACCTCTCCTGGGGTAATGCTAAGAAAGGTGCTATCCTCTTCTCGTCGGATGAGAATGTATATCAGCTGAAAAATGCTATTGACCCTATCGCAGTCGTAGGCAAGGAGAATTTGTCTGTATTTGACGATAAGGAGGCTAATGGTCCTGTTAGTTCATTCCTTAAGGCAATGCGTGATAAGTTGAATAGTTTTGATTAGATTAAATTAATGTGCCATGGGATATATATATGATGACTGGAAGAAACTGTTAGAGGACTTCCAACAGTGTGTAGAGAAAGATCTGGAAGAGATACACCGGCAGAAGGCAGAGGTGCAGCAGATCAAGAGTGATATCTTCAATAAGATGGGCGAGGGCCTCTTCTACCGCGATGATACCCGTATCGTTATCTCTGCTCCGGAAATTGTGATCGGTAATGTTGACAAGAGCGGCGACTTGCAGGGCTTCGGGCGTGTCATCGTCAAGGGCGAAGAGATTTCACAAGAAGGCGTGGGGCGGCACGGAAAGGTGGTTACCCGTGCCTCAAGCATCAGGCAGGTGGCTGTCGATCCAGGCATAGACGGACAGGAAAATGTGGTATGTGACACTTCTGAGATCGTATCTCAGGCTACGGACATCGTGCTCCACAGCAGCGATGCCAAGGATGCCTTCTCACAGGCTCCGCTCCTGGCTGGTAAGGGGGGCCTGCGGATACATGCTGACAATAGTCTGCACTTGGAGGCTGCCATTTCCGCTGACGGACGCAAACAGGCTATCGAGGATGAGGTGAAGAGCCTGACCACTCAGGCTGGTGACCTGAAGAAACTGATGGATGGACAGAAAAAGTCGCTCGACGGATTCTTCAAGCAAATGTCAGCCTTACTGGAAGCAGAGGAGAAACTTAATGTTGATACTGCTTTCTGCTCAAGATCTTCCTTGAAGGATATCGACGACTTGCATGTGCAGATGGATCTCGTTATGCCTGCATTGTATCGTACCACAGCCGAATATATCCACACTGTCTCGCTGCTGGCCGAAGTGAACCGTAAGAAGAAGGCACTTGAAACCGAGAAGGGCGAGATTAAGACGGGCGACGACTTTAAGAAGAATACCACGGGAGCCTCAATGGAGATTAAGGCCGAGACGATCCGGATGGCAACGGAAGACGGTGACGGCAACCTGCATACGAACATAGAGGCTGGCGTGAGCTTCCAGGCACCGCGCTTCGGCGTGAGTTTGTCCGACGGTGCAGGTAGGCTGGTGGAAGATGGCGGCTTTTCTGTAACAGCACATAATATCCAACTTTCCACCTGCTCAATCTCTGAGGATGGTAAGGAATATCCCGTGGTTGGAAAGGTCGATATTCATTCGAAGGAGATTAATATGGAGGCTATCGACTATCAGGGCGATGACAAGGGTATCAAGGAAAAGGAACTGACGAAGGACAGTAAGATCACCCTGACGGCCAAGACCGTCGAGGTGGCAACGACCAACCCGAAGGATATAGAGCGTGACGACAAGGGTCAGATTACAAAGGGTGAGTACACCGCTGAAGGCGATGTCATCTTCAGGTCGAAGAACTTCACCGTGGAGAGTCTCGACTATGAGGTGAAGGACAGCCAGTTGGCAACGAAGGCCCTGACCAAGGACGGTAAGGTGTCGATACGTGCCGAGAAGACGGATGTACTTGCCGCTGACGCCGAAGGCAAGGCAACAGGCAGCATCTCGATGAATGCGAAGGCCGTTGCCGTGAAGTCGATGGACGTTGACAAGGAAAAGCTGACCGACTCAGCCCTGGCCGCCGGCAGCACGATGACGGTTGTCTCTGAGAAACTGTTCGTCGGTGCCCAGTCGAAGGACGTGAAGTCGAAGAAGGTTCAGGTGGTATCCGAAGAGGTGGGCGCGTTTGCCGACAAGACGCTTGAGATCCAGCAGGGCGACGGCAAGGCCGTGGTGCAGCTCGACGGCGGCAATGCTGCTGTGGGCGGCAGCAAGACAGAAGTTTACGGAGCCACCACCATCAACGGCAAGACCGAGGTGAAGGACGAACTGAAGGCTCCGAAGGCCACGATAGACAATCTGGAGGCGAAGTCGTCGTTCAAGTCTCAGAACATCAGCGACGGTATCGCCGTGCCCGGCGCTGCCGGAGGCGGCAGCCTGAGTGCGAAGCTGAAGACGGAGGACGCTCCGAAGAGTGAGTAAGTTAAAAGGGTAAAAAGGTAAAAAAGGAAAAGGTAAAAAGATATGAGAAGAAATATAATAAGAGAGTTTGAAGAGCTGGCTGAAGCCCTCAGTAACTATAGCCTGATGCTTGCCTATAATCTTCAGAACCTGTGTGTAAAGGCCGAGGAGGCATCGCTTATACCTATTAAGGTTATGGTGGAGGGTGAGATGCAGAATCTGGAGAAGTGTACCGTCATCGGCAAGAAAGATGACTACAGCTTTATGATATTTCCCAAGTTTGATGAGGATATGCCGGCTGTTGTCAAGGGTATTATGGACGTTCATCCTGAGTTTAAGCTTGAAGAAGAGTCGATGAAGGTTGATTCGCTGGATGAAAATGGCAACCCGACGGAGGTAGATGCCCGCTATGTCCTGGTGACGATGCCAGAGGTGAATGATGATCGCTACGACTTGCTTAAGCAAGCTACAAAGTACTATTACGAGTCTAGTAAGAGCCAGATGGAAATTGCCAATGGCAAGGCTGACATCAGACTGGCAGAGCTTACTGTAGGTGAGACGGAAGAGAACATGAAGTTGATTAAGGCTGAGCGTGACCGGGTGAACAAACAGTGGAACGACCATCGCGACGGCCTCTACAACGATAAACTGAAAGAGATAGAGGAAGCCCACAACAAGTGGCTGGCCGAGGATGCTGAGCGCAAAAGACGGCAGCAGGAGGCTGAGGATGCCCGTGGAGACAGCGTGACAAAATCCATGCGTATGGATGCTGGTAAGAAGTAAATAATGATAAAATTTGAGAGGTATGAATAAGTATTTTGTTCCAGGAGTATTGCTTGTATTGGCATGCATGGCAATCACAAGCTGTCATAAGACGGACCTTTATGACGAAAACAGAACTGAGAAGGATGCCAGGGAGATCTACAGGGCTAACTTCCTGAAGTATGTAGGCGGCTATATTAATAATAAGGTGGACTGGGGCTTCGGGGCCAAAGCTGCCTCGAGGGCACAGACGAGAGCCAAGGATGCCGTTATCGTGCTCAACACAGGCTATGGCACCATCTATGATAAAGCCTTTATGGATATCGCCATGAAATACTTTCCCGAAGATGAGAATCGGAAGTCTATGACGCCTGTCAGCAATATTACACACTGGGAGTTCCATCAGAATGCCGAATGGGCCAACATCCATCTGATCTGCTCCAATACATCGTCTAATGACGAGGTGGGTATCTACTATTATGATCCTGCCACCGAGACGCCCGAGCAGGCTAAGAAGTTCACGCTCATAGAGAACATTCAGAAAGGGCTCGATTCCTACTATAAGCAGGAAGTGGTGAAGGAGCAATTTGAAAGTGCTTCTACTACAGGTGGCTTCTGGGTTTGGAAAAATGGCGTGACGCGTATAGAGTGCAATGCTTTCAACGAAGAGATGGATCCCTCGTACTATTTCGGGCTCTATGTAAAGAACCTTGATACGGGCAAGACCTACTATACCAATGCCAACCTGAATGAGAAGTATGCGAATCTGGCAGCCCTCGTCGGGCATGATAATGATGCCTTCTCAAAAGAGATAGAGAATTGCTATGTGTTCGGCTTGAGTGATGATGACGTGCCGGGGTGTGAGCTTATTTTCGCAATTAAGAAGCGCCCGGTATTCCCATTGGTAGTGATTCCGGAGAAGAAGGAAGAACCAACACCTCCGGAACCTGAACCCGAACCAGAGTGGCATCGTATCATTGCCGAGGATTTGAACGTGCATGATGTCGATCTGGATGGTGAGCATGACGACACAGACTTTGACTTCAATGATATCGTACTCGATGTGGCACTGGTCGACGGTGGCGCAAAGTGTATCCTCCAGGCTGCGGGCGCAACCTTGAAGATCCGTATCAACGGCGACGATAATCTGGAGGTGCACAAACTCTTCGGGGTGGGGGAGAAGGATATGGTAAACACCAAGAAAGGTCCGACTAAATCGCCTGTAGAGTTTGACCTGCAAGGTTCCTTCGCCTCTATCGATAAGATTAAAATCGAGGTGTATCGCCAGAACCGCTGGATGGAGCTGACCGCACCAAAGGGCGATGCTGCCAGTAAGATAGCCGTAGCTAAGGACTTTGAATGGCCCGACGAGCGTCAGAGCCTGAAGGCGAAGTATCCTAACTTCCTGAAATATGTGCAGGATCCAGAAAAATACGCTAAATGGTGGAATGAAGTTGTGAAGTAAGGAGACATGACTGGTCAATTGAATAGTCAATATAAAGGCAGAATGCTGTTGTCGGGACTGGTTCTTGGCAGCAGCTTGGCCTTTGTATCCTGCTCTACGGATGGCGGCGATGCCATCGACCCGGATCAGCTTCAGAAAAGTATCGTCATCCTTTATGAGAATGACGTACATTGCGACATCGATGCTTATACGAAAATTGCAGGTTTCCGCGATGCGATAGCCCAGAGCGATACGGCCTGGGCCGGTGCTGTCAGTTGCGGTGACTACCTGTCGGGTGGCGTCTGCGGTGCTATGTCGAAAGGAAAGTATATCATCGACGTCATGCGCAATGTGGGCTATACTGCCATCACACTGGGTAACCATGAGTTCGACTTCGGAACCCCAAGAATGATGGAATTGCTGCAGGGATTCACCTCACCTGTGGTCTGCGCCAATTTCTTTGAATATGGTGCAGTGGCCCCTGTCTATACATCCTATGTTATTAGAAGCTTCGGACAGAAGAAAGTTGCCTTCGTCGGCGTATGTACACCGGAGACGATGCGCTCAGAGGCCTACGCTTTCTTCGACGAGAATGGCAAACAGCTCTACGACATGAAAACTGCCGAGGTGTACAGTCTCGTACAGCAGGCTGTGGACAAAGCCCGTGGCGAAGGTGCCGACTACGTGGTGGTGCTCTCTCATCTAGGCGAGCAGTTGAAAGAAACAAAAATCTATTCGCATGGTCTGGTGGCTGCTACGAGTGGCATCGATGTGCTGCTCGACGGGCATTCTCATGCCGTCATCGAGCATGACTTCGTGAAAAACAAGGATGGCAAGGAGATTATCGTAAGCCAGACTGGAACAAAGTTCCAGAATATCGGCAAACTGCTGATAACAAAAGATGGACAGATCTCAACCACCCTGATTCCAACAGCAGAGCTTAGTTATACGAACAGGCAGGTGACTGCCACTATTGACAGTGTGAAGACGCTGATGGCAGAGGTGACCGCGCGCAAGGTGGCTACTTCCGCCTACGACCTGACCATTAACGGTGCAGACGGTAAGCGGCTTGTGCGCAGCGGGGAGACGAACCTCGGGAATCTGGTTTCTGACGCATTCCGCGTGATATTGGATACGGACATGGGACTGGTGA
>Ga0247610_10001876_pt1 | contig 25238 bp, 38 predicted proteins | sample 174DNAGHGhighgp2_FD_193483 | JGI IMG/M metagenome (GOLD analysis project Ga0247610, IMG submission 193483) | Sheep rumen microbial communities from Palmerston North, Manawatu-Wanganui, New Zealand - 1742 DNA GHGhigh gp2 | ecosystem: Host-associated > Mammals > Digestive system > Stomach > Rumen...
GAATGATTTGCTGTCCGCGTCTTATTAAAAAAATCAAGGCACCCTGGTCGTTTTTCTCGCGTACACCGCACCGCCTAGCTTCACCTTTCGGTTCGCTGTGGGATTCGAACCCACGGACACGCAGGCCAAGCGTGTCAAGAGGCTCCTAACCATGATTTCATGTTGCTGTCATGTGCCTTTGAAAAATGTCTGGTAGCGAAGGAGAGGGTCGAACTCTCAACAAGTGGCTTCTAAAACCACCGCGTCTGCCAGTTGCGCCACTTCGCCGACTCACACCTTGAACATGTTCAAGCCAAGACAGTAGAGGAATAACCATACCCCGCCAAACAGCAGGACAATCGACCCGACTATCCCCGCAAAGCTCAACGCAGTCACTTTCACCGTCTTGACTTTCTCTGGAGTCCAGTAGCCTAATCCGAGCAGTCTTTCCTCGAACCTCAGACCGATGTCCTCCCACCAGATGTCGTTTCCAGAACCATGCTGTTTCGTCGCCTCAAGCGCATTGGCGAAATGCCCTTCACCCAAGTCGAGCGAAGTGTACTCCCTTCTGCCAGTCAGCTTGCGGTATCCGTTTTCTCTCAAGGACTTCCCGTCCATGTCGGTGAACGGAATCTTGTCGAGGAGCATCTCGCGCTTCAGGTCGTCGAGCGGAATCCACTGACCAGTTCCGATGTAGTGCCTCACTTCATCGTCGGTGAACTTGAAATGGTTTCCGAAACCGTACTTGTAGCCCTGCTTCTCGGCTTCCTTCTCGCGCCTCTCCTCCATCCTGCCGTACATGTCGTCGAGCATGTTCGCCTGTGTCTGGCAAGCCCTCATCCAGTTGTCGGTCTCGGCTTTCGCCACCTTCATCCTGTCTTCATCATACTCAGCCTTGCCTTCATGGTACTCCGTGCTGAACAACCCAGTGCGCACCCAATGGCTCGGCTGGAAGGACTTGTACAAGTCCTTCCAGCCGTACTGCGAATGGAATTCGGGTTGCGGGACGAACGGCATCTCGTAGTTCCTGTCCTCCTTCGCCCATATCCCGTCCTGCCCGTCGCGGAGCATCAGCCAACGGTTGTACTTGTAGTGGTCTTCATAGCCAATGCCGTGGACGAAGCCAAGCAGGTATGCGCAGAAATTCCCGTTCTCGAATTGCCAGAACACGTGGATTCCGTGCTGTAAAGCTGATTTGCAGGTGTACGACATGCTTTCCCCTTTGAACCATGATGCGTATGAAGTATCTGGGGAGGGACTCGAACCCTCAAGGATTGCTCCACATAGACCTCAACCATGCGCGTCTGCCAAATTGCGCCACCCAGACATTATGAAAAGACCTTGTACCCACGGTGGGACTCGAACCCACAAACACAGCGTCCTGAGCACTGCGCGTCTGCCAGTTGCGCCACATGGGTGTCGTTGAAAGGGGAAGAGGGCGGGAGGTATCGAACCTCCGTCTCCTATCCACCACAAGCGTTCTTCCGATGCGAGGCGGTCTAGGCTTCCAAACCTCCTCGTCCGAACTACGCCCTTTTCCCCAAGGCCAAAGACGGTCCACCGTGATTACGACTGGATTTTCGTATCCGACGTGCAATCGGGATGCCCAACGCCGAATCCGCTCCGCCAAGGTTGCTTCTGCAAGACTACCCCGCCCAAGGCGAATGTAACTCAGTTCCAGTACACGGCGGTAAAAGGTCAGGGCAACGCCATCTTCAGCGAACCAGATGGTTCAAGATGGCATATTGACGCTTTTACGCATCAAAAAAGCCCCAGGAGCCTTGCAAGTCTCCATCCTTTTCTCTTTTTACCGTCCTTGAAAACCGTATTGAAAACCTCCTCTGGTACCACGAGAGGGACTCGAACCCTCGACCTCTGAATGGGAATCAGGAATTTTACCCCTAAACTATCATGGCATCGCGGAGATTTGAAATCGTACTGTGAAATGGAGCCAGCGGTCAGACTCGAACTGACGACCTACGCATTACAGGTGCGTGGCTCTACCACTGAGCTACGCTGGCATTGAAAATCTGGTGGGGAGCGGTAGGGTGTCCCACCCCTACGAAGGCTCAATATCAGGACTCCACCGTGCATGCCATTGGAATCCCCCTAGGATGATACATCAAGCCACCGACTTCACGTGTCGGTTCCTTTGTAGCTTGGATACGTCCCCATTGTGAAAAATCAAGGGCGAGGGTGGCAGGATTCCCACCTGCGAAGACCTCATGCTTGGGGCTACTTGTCGCAGTGACTTTCGCCTGCCCTCGCCTGAAGCCAGTGGCTCGTCGCGCCACTTCCTTTGGTCGATGCTTGGATACGACCCTCGAAAAAAGATGGTGGGAGGGAATGGATTCGGACCATTAACGCAAGGAGCTTCAGTCCTTCGCTCTACCAGTTGGAGCTACCCTCCCGTCTTTGCAAAGCCTTTGGTGCGACGGGGAAGATTCGGACTGCCGACACGGGGATTTTCAGTCCCCTGCTCTACCGACTGAGCTACCGCCGCACTCTGGAAAACCAAACTGGATGAGGTGCGAATCATTCAAGTCATATCCTGACAGCCTTCTGTCTAGCTGTTGTGGTTTAACTCAATCATCCAGCTTGAAAATGTCTTTGGAAAACCGCCCGTGCTAATCGCATCTTGCACCACCGTGTCGCTCCAAGTGCCACCTTGGGACACAGACCGTCATGCTTACGGTATCTGGCGGTAGAATGGCGAGCTATACAGGACTCGAACCTGCAAAGATTCCTCCGTGACAGGGAGGTGAGTTTACCAATTCCTCCAATAGCCCATTAAACTTTTGAAAACCTATCTGAAAACCTTTGGGCAGGATAGTGGGACTCGAACCCACGGTCTTCTGAGCCACAATCAGACGATTTACCAACTAATCTACATCCTGCATCGTGTATTTTCAATCATCACGCTATTAATATACACCGTGTTTTCAATTTTGCAAGCCGTCTCGCTCGTTTTTTCTGATTTTTTCTTCCAGTTCCCTGAAATCACGTTGTATTTCAAGCATCTTCCCGATGAACTCGTCCAGATGGATGATTCCGATGGAAAGCGTCCTCTCTTCTCTCTCTATCGAATAGAACACCGTCTCGTCGTCCACGACGACCTCGCCACCGCCTTCAAGCTCATAGACCTGACCAGTGCTGTCGAGGTATCGGCAGACCGATATGAAGATGCCGTTCGGCAGATGGACGTTGAAATCTATCATCCTTTTCTTCTTGCCGACATCTATGACGCAATCAAGGATTTCAAGTCTTGAAATCTTGCTTGCTATCTTCTCGAACACCGCAAGGTATTCACCGTCGATTTCGCCACCGTCGAAGTTCTTTGCGAATGATTCATATAGCTTGTCGTATGAAGTCATGATTTCAATTAGACTTTTTTTGATTTTCCAACCAGTTTAAAAATTGGTCGGAGTGACAGGATTCGAACCTGCGTGAGGGTGTTTGCCCTGCACCTGCTCCCAAAGCAGGACGGAAACCAGCTACCGCTTACACTCCGATTTATTTGTTTTATATGCTCTTAATTTGGTCGGAGTGACAAGACTCGAACTTGCATGAAAGTGTAACACTTTGCTCCTGCACCCTAAGCAGGTCGGAAACCAATTACCGATTACACTCCGACTTAAAACCTTGATAGCCCCACAGGGACTCGAACCCAGAACCAATACATTAAGAGTGTACTGCTCTACCAATTGAGCTATGGAGCCATTGAGAAAATCTGTTTGGTCGGAATAGTTGGATTTGAACCAACGCTCTCTGCGTCCCGAACGCAGCGACTTGACCAGACTAGCCTATATTCCGACTTTGGTGCCCCCAGTGGGTCTCGAACCCACGACCTACTGGTTAAGGGCCAGTTGCTCTACCATTGAGCTACGAGGGCATTTGAAAACCGTTTTATTGTCCGTCCGCAATCAGAATCTCCTTGATTCTGGCGAACTCCTTGTCGTCGAAGAACGGGGAGAAGCACTCGTTGAGGAAACCCCCGTCGAGGAACATCGACACCGCCCCGCTCTTCCTCCTGACGAGGAAGGAGCCGTCCTGCTGTTCCAGTTCGTAAACCGAAGGGAGCGATGAAACGACGTTCTGAATCGAGCGCAACGTCGTGTCCACGAGCACTTCGTCGATTTCATCGACCAGACGCTTGTGCATCCTCGACAGTTGCTCCGACGAGACCTGACTTCGCCCCAGAAGGGCGTAGTAGATAACCATGTCGGCACCGATGTACTTCATTGCGTCTCCCTTTTTGAAAACCTTTTGGAGTGCCCGACTGGATTCGAACCAGTGGTTGTACGATTTTGCAGACCGTTGCTTTGGACCACTCAGCCACAGGCACATCGAAAAATCTTTTCCTATAATATACACCGCGTTCCGCGTTTTGCAAGCGCGGTCACTGAATTTTCTTTATTTCCTTCCAGTTCTCCATCGTCTTGGAGAGGTTTTCGCCGTCGGTTTCCCGCCTGACCTGTCTCTTGACCTCATCCAGCGAGGCGACGACGAGTTGCTTGTACGCCTCCACCTTTCCGAGGAAGTACTCCTTGAGCTTCTCGATTCCCTCCTCCTCCATCCCTTTCGGAATGGAGACCCCGAACGTGTCCCTCGGCATGAACATGGAGACCTCGTGCGACTTGGAGCTGACACGCGGGTAGTCCTCCTTCTTCCTCCTTTCATCGTCGCCCCAGTCCCAGATGCGCAATCCCTTGTACATCGGGTCTATGCTCTTGTGCCAGTCCAGCTCGTATCGGACGTTCAGACCATAAGTGGACTCAGGGGAGATTGTGATTCCTATCGCCTCGTAGTTCTTCTTGAGGCATTCCCCGCAATGCCTGTCGTAGTCCTTCTCGTTGTCGAACTCCGCCTTGCAGATGTCGCAAATCCAAGTCTCCCTTTTCATGCTGTCTCCTTTGACTGGTTTCAAAGATATTGCCACTGTCGGACTATCACCGACAATCTTCCCTTCATGAATTCCAAGCTCGGTTTCATCCGCCTCTTGTCCGAACAGGGGGCGGAACGCAGGGTCGTCATGGCTCCCACGGACTCCGTGGGGTGTTTCCAGCACCCATTAGCCTAAGTGGCAAAATCTGCATGGTAGGAGCAATTGGATTCGAACCAATGGTATTTTGGGTGTAAACCAAACGCTCTGACCAGGCTGAGCTATGCTCCCACAATTACACAGTTCTCACGTTCAAGCCATTCCATGACGCTTGCCTTCTGGGAATCGGTCTTGCACTGTTCAAGGGACATCATGGACTGCTTTTTGATTTCGTCCATGTCGATGCCGTCCTTATGCCTGTCCATCATGGCAAGCGTTTCCTTCGCCTTCTCGACGAACGCCCTCTTGCCATCGACGACTTCGGTCGGTGCTTTTTCGATGAACGACTGATTGCTCAGAAACTTCTCCGCGTTGGCGACGGATTTCTCAAGCTCCGCTTTTTCGCTTTCGGCGGTGGCGAGCTTCTTCCCGTCGATTCCAAGGTCTTTGAGAGGAATGTAGATAACGCAGAGGTTGCTCGCGACGACCTGCACAGGATTGCCTTCCTTGTCATGAGAAAGGAAGCTATATGTCTGTCTTTTCATCGTCTATCCCTTATGAAATCTGGTGAGGACGGAAGGATTCGAACCTTCGACCTTCTCCATGTCAAGGAGACGCTCTGAACCAAACTGAGCCACGCCCTCATTGCATTGAAATCAATCCTTGTATGTCTTGCGGACCACGACCTTCCCTTTTCTGGAAAGTGTAGCGTACCGTCTCCATACGCATGTCCCGTAAATATCGCTGAACATGTCAAGCACCGCCACTTGGTCTTTATTCAGACCAAATATGTTCAGCGTCGCCATCATCCTCCATTCGCCGTCCTTCATGTTCGCCACATGAGTGCTCTGCTCGAAGGAAACGGTATGCAACGGATAGTCTTTGAGGAACTTTTCCATTTCCTCCTTTTTGAAAATGTGAATCTCGCTTCTCATTTTGATTCCTTTCAGAAACCGACTTCCTTCCTCGGTAGCGTCAACAGACATACCTTCTTGCATTCCGCAATCATTTCGTCCCTGTCGCGGATTTGGCTCGTTTTTTCAAGGAATTCGTCAATGAACTCCTGCGTACAGCCTCTCCGCCTCAAATCCCTCGCGACCGTGCTTCGGATTGCAGTCCTCGCAAGCGCAGCGTATTTCGACAATTTCACAGGTATGTTCGTCTGCATCAGCATAGGTCGCCTCCTCTTGGCTTGTACTCGGATTTCGGCAACGGCTCTGGCTTGTACGTGACAGGCTCCCCGCTGGAATGGGACTTCCTGACGCTCATCAGGAACCCGTCGAACTCCTGCACTCGGTCATAGAAGAACAGCCTTTCACCGTCTTCGTTGTCAAGCTCCTTCATCTCCATCGTGCATTCGTCTGGCACATATGTGTTGTTCGGGGCATGCTCGTCGAACCCCTTGAAACCGTTCAGACACGTCCTGACGGCTCTCTGGATGATGCCCTCGTCCGTCCCGTCCTCGACATTGAGCCGAAGACTGAATTCGAGGCTGATTTCGTATGCCTTCCTAGCCATTGCCATGCTCCTTTAATTTGAATGACCATTAATGCGACCTGTCCCAAAATGGTGGGGGTGACTGGACTCGAACCAGTGACCCCTTCCTTATCAGAGAAGTGCTCTAAACCAACTGAGCTACACCCCCATTTCATAAGAAAACCTTTGGTGGAGCTGGCGGGGTTCGAACCCGCGACCTCCTACATGCGAAGCAGGCGTTCTACCAACTGAACTACAACCCCATCTCTGGGAACCGAATGGAGCTGGCGGGACCCGAACCCGCGACCTTCTGAATGCAAATCAGACGTTCTACCAACTGAACTACAGCCCCGATGTGTGGAAAACCTTTTACGGCTCACGCTGGACTCGAACCAGCATCCTCTGTCTGAAGGACAGCCCTCTGCCAGTTGAGCTAGTGAGTCAACGTGGAAAACTATGGCGGTCTCAGAGGGGTTCGAACCCTCGACCTCTAGGTTGACGACCTAACGCTCTGACCGACTGCGCTATGAGACCATTGTGAAAATCTTTGGAGCGGGTGATGGGAATCGAACCCACATCATCGGCTTGGAGGGCCGAAACATTAGCCGTTATGCTACACCCGCATCGTAAAATGGTAGCACGACTCGGATTCGAACCGAGAAGCGACTCATTTTGAGTGAGCCTGATATGCCAATTCTCTATCGTGCCAAAAAACTGATGTATTGCCAGCTGCGCCAACGCGCCACTATGCAAAACCTTGAAAACCCTATGGTAGCGGGTGAGGGATTTGAACCCACGAAATCTTCGGATTATGATTCCGACGCTCTACCAACTGAGCTAACCCGCCACTACCGAAAAACCTTTTTTGGTGAGCGCACTTGGACTTGAACCAAGGACAACCGCCATGTGACGACGGTGCTCTAGCCAACTGAGCTATGCGCCCATTTTATCTGAAGAACCCTTCTCCGCAGCGAGCCTCAACAGCTCAAGCAACGCATCTGGGTCGATTTCACGCATTTGAAGGAACTTGAGTACCGCGTTCCTAACGAAGTCCTTGTCCTGCGACGGCTCGCGCCACCGCTCCAACTGGAACTCCTACTCCCATTTCCTCATGAGAGCCTCGTATTCCCTTTTCTCCATTTTGAAACTCTCCTGATGTGCCCTACAGGACTCGAACCTGTAACCAATTCGTTATGAGCGAACCGCTCTACCGATTGAGCTAAGGGCACTCTGTAATGATTTAAAAACCAAAGCCAAATACTGACCGTCTCGAACGTGCCTTCTCCCACACCGACGGGTGTTTTGCCTGATAAACTAAGCATTTGGTTTCACGGAAAAAAGCCATACGCCATTACGTACTGGCGCATGTTGTTACTAGACGTGCATTGAGGCGTTTTATGCTTGTACAATACACTATTCTCAGTATCCCAGAGCGTTTTCGGGAGAAAAGGCTCATGATTTCCTTTCTCTTGTTCCGCACTACTCACCTTCTAGTATCTGTTTTTCCGAAAGCCACAGAAGGGTTCTTTAGAACCACCCCTGCCGAAAAATCTAAAAAAGAGCCACCCGCCAGTGCGCACTAACGTGTGTTGTTACCAGACGTGCTTGAGGCGTTTAAAGACTTTCACCATACACTATTTAAAGTCCCAGAGCACTTTGCGGGGTGGCAGGCTCATGATTTCCCGTCCCATGTTTCCGCAAATGCTCACCTTCTGGTATCTCTTTCTTAAAAGCCATTTGAAAATCTTGGTAGCGGGGGCGGGATTCGAATCCGCGACCTCCAGCTTATGAGGCTGACGTTACTACCAGGCTACACTACCTCGCAATCATATCTTTTCCTATAATATACACCCTTTTCCTGAGATTTCAAGACGGGCGTTGAAATTTTTTGGCAACCCCTACTGGATTTGAACCCGTATCCTGTGGTTCAGAGCCACATATCCTGACCGTTGGACGAAGGGGTTGTCTTCAAATCTTGCACCAGAATCGGAACAGCGCGGTCGCGAGGTTCTCGTCCTTCGTGCTGACGGATTTCATCTCGCCGTCCACCGACCACCCGTTGTCCAGCACTTTGATTTCCCTGATTCCGCGCTTCCTGCACTCGGCGAGGATTTCCTCCACGGACGGCGCGGGAACCACGTCCCTTCCGTACTGGTCGCCGTCGATGGGCACCACGTCCGAACGCCACATGAGTTGCGCCCTTTCGCAAAGCTCGACCTGCTCGCCAGTGTCGTACTTGTGGTAAATCCACACGTACATGGATTCGCCGAACGTCTCCCTCACCTTGTCGTTGTTGCACGACGCGAACGGGAGAACCAAGCCGTTGTCGTTATATATGTTCATGTGAAACTCCGTTATGATACCCCAGATGAGAATCGAACTCATGTCAACTGTCTGGCAGGCAGCTATACTAACCGCTGTACGACTGGAGCATTGTGATTTTGGCGTCCCTGGAGGGACTCGAACCCCCGACCTCTTGGTTCGTAGCCAAGCATTCTATCCAACTGGACTACAAGGACGCTTTGAAAACCGTTATATGCAAAGGTTGTTTGTTTTCGACTTTGGCATCTCCAATGAGATTCGAACTCATGTCGTTGGGATGAAAACCCAATATCCTAGGCCTCTAGACGATGGAGACATTGAAAATGGCACTTTTTTCTGTTCTTTTCCGATATTTTATAAAATATTTGGGGTGCAACCCGTCGAACAGAAAAGCGTTGCAAAGGAAAGGAGCGACCTTTCATCCACCAGTGCCTTGCTTGACGTGCTTCCTAGTAGCTCGTTCCCAAGGTCATGGGAAGGATTGACTACGTGCATCCAGAACGGTCGGCGCAGTGGTGTCGCGGGTTCCCTAACGCCGACAAGGGAACGACCGCCATCGGTCGGACTCGGAACCGTCGAGGTTAATTTGTCGTATTAATTGCAGTTCCCTGTGAGAACATGGGTCTCAACCGACCGACAATCCTCTCAAAAACAAGGCTCGTTTTTTTCTCTATACCCAAAAAATAGAATTAAGTGAGTTGCTGTATGAGCCTTTGAAAATCAAGATGCCATGTTTTTCAGCGTCCTAACCTATTAGACGAGTTCCGTAAGGAATGTCGGACTCGAACCGACATCTCTGGCGTGGTAGGCAAAAGATATGCTGTCGGCATCTTTCTGAAAACCTGAAAGCAAGACGCGGGTCTCTCCGAAGAGAGGGTGTCGGGTTTGAACCGACTGGTGTTAGTTTTGCAGACTAATTTTCTCCTAAGAAGGTAATTGCTGTATGCGCCTTGAAAATCAGAGAGCAGTCTTTCATACCGCAGTTTAGACGTTGAACCGATGGATGACCTTTTCATCGGAGACCACCTGTCAGGATTCGAACCTGTTTCATTGGACGGAGCCAATTGCTCTCGGAAAATGACTTTTGATTCCTTATGGTAGGCCTGGACGGTACCGACCCGTCTTCTCCAAATTAAAAGTTTGGTGCTTCACCTTAAAGCTTCAAGCCCACTCTGAACCAAAACCAAACTTGAAAAAAGGTTTCCTTGCAACGTGTTGTGACACCAAAGCCCTGTCTTGACCATCTGACCTCGCATACTGCCTGATGCTTTGCCCTTGCGTCCGCGTTCGCCTGCGATTGTCCCCAACAGCCCTCATCGGGACGGCAGGACGGCAATGGCTGTGAAGCCGTCGTCGCAACCGCCCACCATTATCGTCGTTAGGCAGTCTCCGTTAAGGCTCATGGGTTTGGCCTTGGGGTTTTTCGCAAGCGTATCAGCGTTTCCAAGGGGTCTGTCGCAATGCGACTCGGACACTCTTCAATACCGTGGGCACTTTTAACCCTAGGATTGCAGGAAACCAATACTGGCTTTCTATTCTAAATATTCAGTTGTCAAAGAACTCAGGCGACCAATCCTTTTTCTGTCGCCTTTTTAATATGGTTCATGTTTTGCTTTTGTCAAGCAGAACAATCACATTTTCCTGGCGCCCCAGGTAGGATTCGAACCTACGACCTACTGATTAACAGTCAGTTGCTCTACCGCTGCGCTACTGGGACATTTGAAAATGTCTTGTCTATAATATACACCGCTTTTTCGCTTTGTCAAGCTAATCAAGCAAATCTTTCAACTTTTTGGCATCCCCAGAGGGACTTGAACCCCCGACCTATGGATTAGAAATCCACTGTTCTTCCAACTGAACTATGGGGACTCGCCATTATTATTTCAAATCATCTTCAGAATATTTTGTGAACATTCTGACAAGATTATTTGATATAGCCGTCTCCAATTCTGATGTTAAACCATGATGTTTGATTTCACTTGACATTTTTCCTCTACATCGCCTAGAACAGCAAGTGTACTTTGCCTTTTTCTGTATAAATGTAGCGTTTAATGGCTTCGTGAAATGTTTTCCACACCAAGGACATTGCAATTCAGCCCATTTTCTTCCATGTAATCTTTGATGTTTCATGACATGCTCTTTGGCATTCAAAACTTCAAGATTAGACAAGTCATTATTGAACTTATTGCCATCCTTATGATGAACAACTTCATCATCGTTAAGAAGTCTGCCAAGATGGTTTTCCATGACAACTCTATGTGCAAGCACATAATTGTTTTTGGTTCTGTATGGGTGGTCTTTCACCACAGCATACATATATTCACCTTTTTTGACTAATTTCTCAATTTTCCACATACTTGATTCTTATTTTCAGTTGCTCTATCCAACTGAGCTACAAGGACATGAAAACTTTTCTGGCATCCCCAGTAGGACTCTAACCTACATCTGAGGCTTCGGAAGCCTGCGCTCTGTACGGTTGAGCTATGGGGACACGCCTTGCACTCGTCCATGTCCCAGAAAGGTCAGGCCGTATTTCCGTCGGCGCAAACCGACGTTTTCCATTCCGTGACTTTGCGGGCCGATGCATGCGTCTCCCTTGCGGAAGGCATTACCGACCGAAGTCGGTCGCATGCATGGCACCGTCGGGACTCGAACCCGTTGACGCTTCGGCGGTGCAGACCGCCTCAGCCATTCTGAAACATGTCAGAGCGACATTCTGTCCAATGCCGATTCCGTCCTTTCGGGCGGTCTCGGTCTTGAAAACGCTTGGCATCCTCGGTTGGACTTGAACCAACGACCTGTTGCTTAGGAGGCGACTGCTCTTCCAACTGAGCTACGGGGACATGCCTTTGAAGATTTGGTGGAGATGTCGGGGAACCGCCCCCCGATTCCTTGCCAGCCTTAATCGCGCAAACTCTTCACACGCTTGCCTTCATCCTGTTCTTGGCTGAAGATGACCTCAGTCCCTTTGTACCGTTCCAGAACTGCTAGGACTCGCCATTCTAGTGGAACCGCTTCACTTTCCTTGGTTCTCGCCCGTCGTCCCGTGGTTGTCTGGCGACGAGCCATATCGGAGCCGTCTTTACACCTCACTCCTTATCCGCTAGGAGATTTTTCCGTTGGTGCCCGCAGTAACTAGGCTGCGAGGGCGTATTCTGTGTTGGCAGATACTTTTTCGGTCGGGTTTTTGAGGAGCCTCCTGACCAACTCCTGCGTGCATTCGTGTTTTCGACTGGAAGTCGAGTTTGTTTCATCCCCATTTTGAAAGGGTTCGTCGGTTGGCATCTCAGGTGTCGTTTCCAGACCCTTTCGATTGCCAACGACTCTTTTTTGTGTAACGCTCTTTAATATACACCGTGTTTTCGGTTTTGCAAGTCGGCTTCGGCGATTTTTTCGAATTTTTTATTCGACCGCCCCGTTTTCCTGCTTGAAAACGCTGTTCGGCTTGCCCCACGCCGTCCCGTTCTTCTGGAACTGGGTGCATGCGCTGGTGTCGGCCTTGATGCCGTGCTTGTAATCGACCGCGCAGTAGAGACCGTCTGGCGGGTAGGTCTTCGGGTTCAGGCTCTTTCTGAAATGCTTGCAATCCCTGCAAACGTTCCGAAGGACTTTCGGCGCGTTGGTCTCAACGCCCACGATTCTGATTTCTTCGCTCATCTTCCATTCCTTTATGGTTTGATGCCTTGGTGTATCGTTTCATCTAATATGGTCTGCCTTTCCTCAAGGTCAAGCCGTTTCGACGGTTTTTTTATGGCGGAGGGTACAGGATTCGAACCTGTGAGCCTTTTTAGGGACTAGCGATTTAGCAAACCGCCGCATTAGACCAACTCTGCCAACCCTCCATTGTTATGGAGCCTGCTTTCGGGATTGAACCGAAGACCTCATCCTTACCGAGGATGTACTCTACCAACTGAGCTAAGCAGGCGACTGAAATCTGGAGCCAGCAGTCCGATTCGAACGGACGACCTAGGCTTTACGAGGGCCTCGCTCTACCGACTGAGCTATGCTGGCATCTGAAATCTTATGGTGGTTCACCGTGGACTCGAACCACTCGTCAAACCAAACCCCCCTTATTTCATAGACACTGATTTTACAGACCAGCGGGAGGAAGATGAACCATCGTTGTTGAAAATCTTTTTCTCAAAGAGCATTAAAAAAGCCCGTCAGGTTTTTCCTTTCGGAGTTCCTTGACGGGCTTCTGTCTATATCGTCCTAGCTTGGGTCTCACAACCCTCGCTCGTCAAGGTGTACTCTGCGGCGTTCTTTATCCGTTCCATAGACAAGACCTTCATAGGCGCAGGGCAACGTCGCGAAACTGTTGCGCTTCGTTGCGTCGTTCGTGCTATTCTGTCTTGTAATGACGGTGAACATCGTTTTCCTTCCTTGACCTGTTTTCATTTTCCCTGCTTGGGAAACTACTCTTCAAAACCGATATAAACAAAAAGTTAAATCCGCCGAGGTTTTGACCTCGTTGGAAGCTGATTCAAAACGCTGTTGTTTTGTATCAACGCTATTAATATGGCACATGTTTCGGAAATTGCAAGTCGGTTCGTGAAATTTTTTTGATTTTTTTGAATTTTTCTGGTTTTTCACCTGAAAGACCTGAGCGACCTGCTGTATTCGTACTTCTCCCTGTCCGTCAGCGGTCTCAGGTTCATGGCTGAAAGCTGGCTGGCGATTTCGGTGGCGCAAGCCACGGCATGCCTGACGGCTTCCTCGGCTGTCCCCTTCCCGAACTGGACGAGACTCGACTCGCCGAATTCCACGCGCTTGCCTCCGTACTTCCTGAAGGCGGTCTTGAACACGCTGGTGATTCCGTCCACGTCGTAGTGCTCGGTCATGTCGATTCCGTCCTCCTTCATGAGCACGATGTCGAACATGCTGTCGAACTCCCAGTCGAGCGGGAGCAACGCGAACCATTTCTTCTTGCCGTTGCCCTCGTGCCAGTACCGCGACATGGCGACCACCCTGAACTCCGTCTTGAAGGCTTTGAAAGCCCTGCTGAACCCGTACAGGCTCGCGATGTCGTACCCGTAATCCAGTTGCGTGTTGAGAATCTCGTTCCTCTCGTCCACGAACACAATCGGCTCGAACCTGTTGTCGTAGAGCCACGCGATGTCCTTGGACATGTCTTCCGATGCGCCGAGGATTCCGTCGGCGAGACTGCAATCGACTTTCTTCCTGCTAGACATTGAAACACTCCTTTTTTTCCTTGAAAAGCTTGTCCATCATCTTGAGGGCTTCAATCGCGAAGGCTATCATGCTCTTGACGGCATCCTGCGCCGTCCGCCCGACGAAGCACTCGGTCGTTTCCGAATCATGGACGAGCTTCATGCTCTCCTCGTCCACGCGCTTCTTGTACACGTCGTCGTAAATCAAAGACCACTTGTACTTGAAGTCGTACTTCAACCTTTCGATGGCATCGCTGTTGAACTTGTCCTTCTCCGCGAAAGCCATGAACATGTAGTTCGGGTGCGTCCCAATCACGTTCACGTGGATTCTGAACCTGTAGGAACCGTAGCTGAATTTCCTTACGAACCCCCTTGAACGGACGATGGTCGCCCATTCGTTGTCTCGGTATCCGTCCAGATTGACGCTGGTCTTCTCGTTGTCGGCGGAGTACATTTCCAAGAACCCGTTGCTCACAAGCCAGTTCTTGCTCTCGACGAGGCTGTTCTCCTCTCCGAGCACGTCCTGCACGAGCACCTCGTCCACCACATCGTATTTGCTTTCCTCTTCGCTCATCTGAGTATAAACGCCTTTTTCTTGTTACGCTTCTCGAAATTCCGCCTGATGTTCTCCAAAGCCCTGATTCCATAGGCGACCGCCTTCATGACCGCCTCCTCCGCGCTCTTCTCCGTGAACCCGCCGAGGTTTTCGGCTGGAACCGCCTCCTCGAACCAGTTGGCGACCTCGTAGAACATGAGATTGCTGCGCAACATGTTGAGCATGTCCCCGTGGAGCCAGTTCGGGTCTATCTTCGCCGTGTACAGGCACTCGGAGTAGTTGTTCTCCGAATTGAGGTACTCGAACTGGACATGGACTTCGAACTCCGCGTAGTCGCATACGTTCTCCGCATTGAAATCCTTGAACCTGTGGGTGAACCCGCGTGAGAAGCAACGCAGGACAAGGTTGTTGTTCGAATTGTCAATCCCCTTCTCGAAGACCTCGTGGAAGTAATGGTCGAAGAGCCACTGCCTGTTCCTCGAAAGGTCGCACTCCCCGCCTATCGCCTCCTGCGCGAGCACTTCGTCCACGACATCATACCCGTTATCGTTTTCGATTTTTCTTTTTCTTGCCATCGTCATCGTCTCCAACCCCGTTCTCAAGGAACAGCTTCGGGAGAACCTCCCCGAACTCCGTCAGGGCATCGAGCTTCCTCTGAAGCTCCTCCATGTCCTTCTTCACGGAATCCTTTCGGTTCTCAATCTCGACCATCTGCTTCTCCACCGCGTCCGCGAACGAATTCGCGTTGTTCTTCTCCATCTTCCCTATCCCGATTCGGGCGTACTCCCCGTCTGGACCGATGGAGACGATTCCGAACCTCTGGCAGTACGGCTGTCCCTTGTACTGGGGGCTGTTCTCAAGGAAGATTAGCCTGTAGCCGTTCGACTCAAGCGTGAATGAATGCCTGTTCTTACCTTTCTCTATCTTCATCTTCCCCGTTCCATCCGTCCACCATATGCTCCGTGCAACACACGCAACCGCTCTTGCTCCCTATCTTCAGCTTCCTGAAGGCGAAGTCGATGACCTCCTCCTTGCTCACCTCCCTGCCGAGTTTCTCGGAATAAGCCTTGTCGCCTATGACATTGCTTTTCAGGCAAAGCACCTGACCATTCCATTTCTGGAATATGAACCATGCAACACCGCTTGCGCTGAACACGGAGGAGATGCCCTCCGAACCCATGTTCAGCGCGAGGTTCCACAGGCTGTCGCCAATATAATAATCCGCCTTCCCGTCCTTCACGCCCATCACGATGTAGCAGGATTTGCGCGGGCACTTCAAGCATATTTCCTTGTTCATGTCATCCCTCGTGCATGTTGTATGTCAATGTCGCGTCGTAGAGGTCTTTCCATGTGAAGCCAGCGGGGACTTTCCCGTGCTGGACGAACCACTTGGCGAAGACCTCGCACAGCCTCTCGTAGCTTAAGGCCTCGGTCTCCCAACCGCACGACTGGTCTTCCGTCACGCCGTCGAGCATGCAGTACTCGTCCTCGTCGAAATGGATGGCGAAACGAGCCTTTTCATTCTGGAGGACTTGCAGGTTCGTGCATATCCCGATGGAGTCCCACTTGGCAATCATGGCGTTCATGTACTTCCTCGGAACCTTTATCTTGGTCAAGTGGCCTGTGCTGTCGTAGCCGTTGACGTACATGTGGATGTCGTTGATGTACCTCCTTTGATACACCACGAGGTCTGCGGAGACGTAATCGAACTTGCCACGGTACTTTTCCTCCAGTTCGCATTCAAGCCTGTCCTCCATCCTGCGGCAGTACTCCACCCAGTCCTCGTTGATGTCGAAATCAATCTCGGACTTGATTTTCACAAGCCTCCCGTTCTTCATCACGCACCTGTTGGAGTTCCAGTATTCGAGGATGCCAGCGAGTTCCTTCTCCGCCTCAGCCCTTTCTGTCTTCAGGTCGAAGGCGCAGAACGGATAAGCCCAGTCCTCAATCCCCTCGGACTCGATTTCACGGCGGTGCTCCTTCATCGCCTCGTCGTAGTCCTTGTACAGGGACTTGAGCATCCCGTCCCAGTCGGCGGATGTCAGGCTCGCGAGCAGAGGCGAGTCCTCGATGACGGAGGAGCAGGAGGAGCTGTTGCTCACATAGTTCATACGTATTTTCATGAAAATGATATGTATAATTTAAGAACTTTCCTTATGGACATGACGCATCTGTGCATCGCAATCGGACCACCGTTCTCTTTCAGATGCGAGCACATGTCGTCATTGTTATGGCTTATGCAACCGCATATACAGCATCTCTTGTAGTTAAGCAACAAGTCTGGCTTGAGCCAGAGAATGTCCCGTCCCCCAAGGGAATGCCACTGGTTCGCATCAAGCCACATCAGCCCGCATGCGTACCAGACCTTCATGCCGTTCGCCGTGTCCTCGGTAGCCCACGCATGGGAAATCTCGACATGGGAAATCTCGACATTGGCTTTCCCTACGGTGTCCACGAACTTGAACACGGAGTCCTTCGTGAAGACGAATTTATCGCTGTTCCTGCAAAGCCCTATCAGGCGCACGTCCTTGGCGGTGTACCCGTCGTCCTCAAGAGGGGTCGAATTGATGGCTTCGAAGTACATGAGGATGTCGCCCTTCATGAGACGCTTGAAGCTCCGCATGTCGCCCTCTGGGGAGCATACGATGTACTCCGTCGGGTCTTCAAGCCTGATGAGATTGAAGTCGATGCACGTGTGCTCCGACTGCATTTTCTTCATCAGGGAGTGCAATCTTTTCTTTGCTTTTGCAATCAACGCCATCGGTTCATGCCCTCAGTATATGGAATCGTCCTTTGTGTAAATTATGCGCGTGATGCGTCCCGCTCCCTCGTCTGGTCTCTCGAAATGAAGGAATGCAAAGTACTTGAACCCCGTCATCAGCCAGAAGGAATGCCATGATGCCTCGCTCCAGTCCACTTTGTGATTAAGCCATTTCTTGAACGTGTCGCACTCCTTCGGCTTGCCACACGCACAGCAGATTCGCTTGGCCGTATCCTGAGCGATTCCGTCCTTGTACGAAATGTACGCAAGGTCGCCGTCGCCGTAGCACTCGTTGTAGAACGACTCCTCGACCCACGCTAGACCGCAGAGGTCGTACACGGGAACGCCTTCGGACTCGTCCGCCCAAAGCCACGACCTGACGAATTCCCCTCGCTTGAACTCGCCCCATTCATGATTGAAACTATGACTGTGCCTTCCGCGCCAGTACGCGCATATCCTCGTGCCGACGAGCTTTCGTTTCATCTTCTGCAATGTCTCCTCGGAGAAAACATTGCTGTCGAAACACCGATGGTTGCAACAATCGTACTTCTCACGCGGGAACCCGAACGAATGCCCGTCGTCCGCGATGGGGACGGAATTCGCAATCTCCGCATACACGAGGACATGTCCAGCCACAACATGCCTGAAGCTGTCCATGTCTTTTTCGGGGGTGCATTCGATGTACCTGTTCGGGTCTGGGTATGAAAGGAGAACGGTGTTGCTCTCCTTCATGTTGCCAGCCACCTCGCTCCTTTTCTGCACAAGGAGATTGTGGAGCGTCTCCTTTATCTTCGGCGTGATGCGTTGCATGGTTCCTTACTGCGGGTTTGGGATGTACATCGCCCTGTCAGCCTTGTCGTCCAGAACCCTGATGCTGTGCGACGCGATATGCTCGAACTTCTTGTCGCAATGGATGTACGCGATGTTCAGCTTCGGGATGTCACGGCGTTCGGACATGTCGTCCAAGAACTGAACGAGGTTGTCCTCGTCGTCCATGTCGTACCCGTTGCGGAGTCCGCGCACGAGCACTGGCTCCACATAGCGTGAACGCTTGGAGTTGACGAATTCGACCAGTTGCTCTGGGAACTCGATGACCTCGTGATGGCGCATGATGTCCTTCACGTTGTCGAACTCTTGGTTGCCGAGCAAGTCCTTCTTGGCGCGGTTGTAGCCCTTGGCGATGATTACCTTGTCGAACATCTTCTCCGCCTTTCGGACGATGTTCAGATGCCCCTTGTGGAACGGGTAGAAGCTACCCGCGTAGATGCCGACCATGCGCTTGCGCTGTACGAGCGGTCGCAGGTAGTCGGCGACTTCCCTCGTCATCAGCCCCTTGCTCACCGAATTGTCGATGAAGACAAGGCGGTGCTTGACGTACTCCTCGACAGGCACTTTCTGGAATTCCCTGAAGATGTTGTTCTCATAGGTGTCGAGCCACGTGGCGTACTCAGGGGTGATGTCATGGACGGAACCCATGTGGTTCCAGTCCAAGTCGCGGAGAATCAGCTCCATCTTGGTCGAAGCGTTCTCAGGATGCTTCGTGGACATGATGAGGTTGGCGACCTCCTCGATTTCCTTGTCCGTGTACTGGCAGTTATCGACACCGCCGTAATGACTGGTGCAATATTCCCTGACGTATTCGTGCCACAGCTCGACGGACTTCTCCTCGTTGTCGTTCGCCAACGGGTCGTACACGATGTCATGGAACACAATCACCCCGTTCAGGATATGCCACATCGCCTGATGCTCGTCAGCCGTGATGATGCCTTTTCCCTCTTCGCGCTTGAGGACTTCCTGCATTCCGTCCAACATCATGTTGACATGGGCATTCGTATGATGGTAACGCCACGGTTCACTGTAGCATTCTTCGTTGTAAAATCTCCAGTCTTTGTCCATTTCAAAACTCCTTTGCTTGTTTTCCAAGTTTATTCCGACTCTGCAATTAATATACACCATGTTCGGCATTTTTCAAGTGGCTGGATTATTTTTTATCCAGCCGATACGCCGTGACATGGAATTTCCCGTTGTACTTCGCCACCTGCCTGTCAATCATGGACGTGATGATTTTCGGGTCTCCTCCAGCCAGCCCGCACCCTATAAGATAAGGTATCGCGATTTCACAATGCTCTGGGTACTTCCTGTCGAGTTGCCAGAGAGCCTGCTTGAACGCCTTCTCGAATTCTGGATACCCAGTCATCCGCATCCTGTAGCCGTAGTTCACCTGTCCGTAGATGTTGTACACCCAACGCACGCCCATCGGGTTGTCCCGCGTGATTTCGGCGTGGCTCGTGCTTCCGAACTTCCACTTGTCGGGCATGGTGGCTTTGTCGGCTTCGTAAGCCTCTGGGAAGACCTCCTTCATCTTCACGGCGATACCCGCGCCCCACACGCACATGCAGTTGCACTGGTGCATCACGACATCAGCCTTCGCCTCGAACAAATCCCCGTCAACTATGTCCATTCAATCCTCCTTGTTCCATTGCTCCATCTTTTGCTCCATGAGAAAATCGCAACCAGTCGGGACAGGTCTCCGACCCCACATGAAATCCGCCAGCTTCTTGCTTTCCCTGCTCAACGGCAACCTGCACTCAACCGTCTTCTCGCAATACGAATAGTCGAAATCCGACGCGCTCAGCATGAAAACATGGGTGTTGTAACAAGGGCACCCCTTGCAAATGTCAAGCACCCTGCCCATCGTTCCATTCCTGCATTTTCACTTCCGCGCAAAACGGGCAACGCATCGGGATAAGAGCCTTTGCCCATTGCCTGATGCCGAATTCCTCCTGAACGACCGCCTTGCTATGCTGTTCGCAATTATATCTGTTTTTTAATTTCTTGTTCGGCGTGTGCCTGCTCCATGCATTAGAAAAATACGGGCACTGTCTGCAAATATCCAGTATTCTTTTCGGTGCCGTTTTTTCGAATTCAAGCTCTTTCTTATGGTCTTCCGTAACGGAATAGAAATTCGCGCTAATTATCTTGGAAGTCCAGTGATTTTTCCATTTTTCTTTTTCCTTTTCCTTGTATGAACGGACTCTCGTCATGCTGGCAGCCAATCTGGCTACTCCAGCAGACGCTTTGATATGCTCTGCAATAATCTTGTATTTTTCTTCAAGCGTCTTCATTGTTGTCATTCCACACGCGCAACTTGTACTCCGCCATCATCTCGCACAAGTTCGGAACATCGTCATTTTCGAAGTCTTCCTTCAGAAGAATCGGGGGAATGCCCCTGAATATGGTGCAGTCCCGATGCCTGTTGCAACAATAGTACGTGTTCTCCGTATCGTTCATGCAACCAACCCAAGCGAATTTCTCGTCAGGCTTCGTAACACGCAAATACGGGCAGTTGCAACCCTTGCAGACCTCAAGACTTATCTTCATTTCCCTCTTCTCCATTCCATTCAGTCAATTTCGACTCCGCCCTGAACGGGCAGTCCTTCGGAATCGGCTTCCCCTCCCATTCGCCCTTGCTGAATTCCTCCTGAACAACCGCTTTGCTGTGCTTCTCGCAGTTGTACTTCCCGCGCAAAATCCTGTTCGGCTCAAGCAGGCTCTTCGCCTTGGCGAAATGCTCGCACTTCATGCAAATGCCAAGGCTCCTCTTCGGCATGGTCTTCAGGAATTCCTGCTCTTCCAAGCATTCCTTGGAACCTTCATATATTTTCACGTCCTTTTTCTTGCAAAGCAACTCGTGCTCCCACTCCAGCTTTTTCTTCTGTTCACCAGAAGCGGTTATCATTTTTCCAGCGATTTCCTGAAATGCGCCCATGAATCTGAGATGCACCCCGAAAACCCTGAATTTCTCGTCAAGCGTCATCGCCATTCCATTCCTCCAGCTTCATCTCCGTCCGAAACGGGCAGTCAACAGGTATCCTATGACTGTTCCAATCTTGTTTATGTATCGACTCGTGGACAACCGCCTTGCTGTGCTTCCCGCACGAATAGCTCTCCTTCTTGACCTTCAGGCTCAACGGTTCAATGGCATTCTCGAAATACTCGCATTTCGCGCAGAATTCAAAATCCCTGCATGGCATGGTCTTCGCGACGCGCTTCTCTTCCTTATAATATGAGGACTTGATATAGTCATCAGCCATTATGTGCTTTGAGAGAAGGTCATACTTCCTTTTGCTAATAACATCTTCATCCTCCTCTTTCGCACAGGCACTAAGGAATCCGACGCTTGTCCCGCCATAGCTGGCGTTCTTCTCCTTCTCGATGCGTTCGAGCATGCCCATCCGCGACGCATGCTTTTTTCTCATGCTCTTCATCATGCGTTCTCCAGCTTCCCACAACAGTCGAATGCGTCTTCCAACATTTCGTCGGACGGACAGTCTTTCACAAGCTCCTTCACTTCCTTTACGACCTTTTCCTTCCGAATCGGAGAACATTGACGACCATATACAAGCCACATGTCGGAAAGGCACCTCGCCCATTCGTCAAGCCCGTACTTCTTTTCGCCCCATCTCAGAATACCGCGAATGCAACCGAGCGTCATCACCCATTCTTCTGGAAGATGCTTCTTCTTCTCCACGCCTTTCGAATTTTCATAAAGGTCGTCCTGCAATCCCTGAGAATACATGCCGACCTTGTACCTGCTCCACGAGTACTCGCCTATGCTTACTCCACGGCACTGGGCAATCAGCATCACTTCCTGCATCATCCGTCTGTCCCTGAGTTCCTCGTAATTGAATTCCCTTCCGAACAACAGCTCGAACGCACGTGGCAGGTATTCCCGCTCGCTTCTCCCAAAATCGTCGTCACGCCATCCCATCCTTGTCTCCCTCCTTGTCCAGCATCCTATTCACTGCGCTGATATACTGTTCCTCGTAATGAACGCATTTCTTGGTCACAACCGCATGCTCGAACCACTCCTTCTTGTATCCGCCAGGCAGACCATATCCTGTAAGTTCATCAGAATCGGTATTCCAACCCGCATCCGCCAGACATGTGTATTCGTCATAATCCTCGCAGAAGAAAGGCTGGTTCTCTGGAAGCTTCATTTCCTCCTCAGTGGGATTTCCATCGAACAGCAAAGGCGGTTCACGAAAAGTAAAGGTTCCAGGCGGGTCTGGAGGTGGCGGTTCAACATACTTTCTTTTGCATCCATAGTAAACATGCTTGACGCAAAATTCCTCGCATTCCCGACAAATATCCATGTCCCTTGTCACTTTTACATAGGGCATGTTGGTTTTAAGCGAGCCGATTGAAGCACTCGTTGGCTCGGTATCATTCCTTATGACCTTCATCTTCATCTTCCTTGTATATGTCATGCATCACGTATTCGGCAATCATGGCGCAGTCACGCGGGATATGGAAGTATTCAAATCTTTTTCTATCTTCACTGCAATGATTGTCCTTCATGCAACAGAAAAACCACTTGTCGCCGTAGTACGGATGGTCGCTGTTGTAGAACTTCGCCACTTCCTTGCTACTCGACGGGGTTCCCTCCGCGAAGCACGGGCAGGTCTTGCAGATATTGAGATTCTTGTGGAACTTCTTCTTGTAGTCAGGCTGGCATCCGTAGTTCCAAGGATAGCATAGCTGTCCATAAGACTTTTTCCTAAACTCATTTTCGTTCTCAACTTTCCCGAACGGCTTCTCGTATTCATCAATCAACGCGCACTCCTTCCTGAAATGCACCGTCCTGTCTGGCACGGTGCGCTTTCCCCAGTCGGCGATGCCACTCATCTTCTCCTTCCCCCAATGATGCCTGACCTCGGCGAACCGTCCACCGCAATAGGAAAGATTCAAAATGCCCATGAAGTCGAATTCATACAGGTCGCAACGCGCTTTCATGCCCTCGCGCTTCATGTGCGTGCATTTCTTGCAGATTTCAAGCTTTCTTTTCATGCTTGTTCCATTCATCCATGCAGTATTCAGCGTAAAGTTCGCATTTCTTCGGAAGGTCAAGCGCATTCCAATATCCGTCCCAACTTGCTTCATACCTGCTCCATTCTGTCTTGCCAGTGGACTCGTCTTTGACTTGGCATGTGCTCAAAAGCACATTGGGATTCCATTGCATCTTCCCGCAGACAAACACCTCTTCCTTTCCCCTGTCTTGGCTGTTGTTGACATATATCGGATTCAGTCGGACAAAGCAACTGCATTTTTTGCAAACATCAAATCTTCTTTTCATCCTTGTTCCATGCCTCAAGACAATACTCAGCACAAAATTCACAACAGGAAGGGACTTCCAACGTGTCCCATTCCTTCTCTGAATCAGCCTCGTAAATCACCAGATGACCAAGACCAAGTTCGTCTCGAACCTCGAACGCCTTCACTTGATGGTCAATGCCCATCTTCCAGCATTTGAATACAATTCCCCCATTATGCAACACCTTGTCATGTATAACGGTCAGAGGTCTTTCAATTTCCATGAACGCATTGCAATTCCTGCAAGTCTCAAGCTTTCTTCTCATTCGTTCCATTCTTCCATGCAGTATTCGGCGTACAGCACGCAATCATTCCCGACTTCAAAAGCCTCGAATTCCTTTTCCTTGAAGAAATCAGTTTTTGGCACTATTTCAAGCGTTATATTCCCAATAGGCTTAAAATATTTGTTGTCTCCGAGTTCTGGCTCTTCAATTTTTATCACCAAATCATTGCTCTGGCAAAGGGAACAACCGATTCCGCCGTTTTCAATCCGCTCGAACTTGGCGCATTTCTCGCAGATGTCAATCCTTCTTTTCATTCCTGTTCCATTTCTCGACGCAGTATTCAGCATAGAGTCCGCATTTGTTATCGACCTCGATGCCCTCGAATTCATCCTTTCTATAGAAATATGGCGTTTCATCGCCAAAAGGAGAAGGCATTAAAGAGACTTGGAAAAGCGGGTACATGACTCTCCTCGGTTTGAGGAAGCTTATGTCTATGGTCGTCTCACCAGACTGGTCGTCATGCGTCTCGCTCACCTCATAAACGGAATTCCCCGTCTTATCAGGTATCGCGCTGGTCTTCCTAGGCTTTCCCTTCTCCCTGACACAGCAAGACGGGGCGACATAGCCGTTCTGTTTCAAACATGCGAACATCGTCCCGTCTTCGTTCCGAATAAAGCTTTCGCAATTCCTGCACAACTCGATTCTTCTCTTCATCTCTTGTCCTCGTCTGGCGTGACCATGAATATCAGCTCGTACTCCTTGAAGAACTTGCAATCGAACGGGATATTGTACTTGTTCCATTCCGTCTCGCACAACCGTTCATCCTGCCATCCAGATATATCACAATAGTAATAATAATATGGTATCCCGTAGCATGAGTCCCAACGCTTCTTGAGATGCGGACACTCCATTTCCTTGCAAAGCTTGAAATCCCTCAGCATTTGTTCCATTCCTTCATCTTGTGCTCCATAAGGAAAGGACAGTCGTCTGGGACATCAAACTCGCCCCAGTTGGTCTGCAATGCGACAATCGCCTCGTCGCAGTCGCACTTCCTGAACGTGAAATGGAACGGATGAGTCCCTTTCCCTCCTCGGTGAACCACGTTCCCGTCCGCGTCAACGCGATAGACATGCCCGTACTCATGGTACTTCTCGCACGACTTGCATATGCCAATGTCTTTTTTAAACTTGTCCGTCATATATCATTGCCCTCCTTGTTCCATCCAGCAACCTTCTGCTCCGCGAGGAAATGGCAGTTGTCTGGCACGATTTTTTTCTCCCAGTTCTCCCTGTGGTTCATGAAGCTGATGGTCGTCCCCTCGTCGCAATGGCAGGTCATGAACATGACTTCACGCTGATGAAACGGAGGGATGAATTTCCTGCCACAAGAATTGACCATGTACCCCTTCGAGTCGAAATCGTAAATCTTTCCATACTCGTCGAACATGTCGCATCCCCTGCATATATCAAGGTCTCTTTTAAGCTTGTTTTCCATCGCACCACTCATCCAGCACATGCTCCAATTTATACTCGCAATCGTCTGGGACATCGAACTC
>Ga0247610_10001877_pt1 | contig 25230 bp, 10 predicted proteins | sample 174DNAGHGhighgp2_FD_193483 | JGI IMG/M metagenome (GOLD analysis project Ga0247610, IMG submission 193483) | Sheep rumen microbial communities from Palmerston North, Manawatu-Wanganui, New Zealand - 1742 DNA GHGhigh gp2 | ecosystem: Host-associated > Mammals > Digestive system > Stomach > Rumen...
CTTGATGTTGCAAAGATAGTAACTATTCCTCTAATTCACAAGGCCCTCGGCTTGCCGAGGGCTATTTGTTATTCGGGACTTCATTTTGGGCCCTGCAAAATTCGTTACTCGGAAATGAAAAGAAAAAACAAGTTTTCCTTTTGCATTTCGCTCGTTTTTTTGTAACTTTGCCGTCTGCAACGGCGAAATTACTCCGTCTCGGCAAAAAAAGAAACAAGTTTCTTTGTTTTGCGCTCGACTTTTCGTAACTTTGCAGAAAATTAGCATAAAGATATTTGTATGAGCAAAGGAAAACTGGCTAAATTTGCCGACATGGAGACCTACGACAATGTGTTCCAGTACCCCTACTCCGTGGTCAGCGACGTGCCCTTCGGCATGCGCGGCCACTGGAATGAAGAGTATTTCCACAATCAGAACCCAATAGTCCTGGAGCTGGGCTGTGGCAAGGGCGAGTACACCGTGGGGCTGGCACGCAAGCACCCCAACCGCAACTTCATTGGTGTAGACATAAAAGGCGCGCGCATGTGGACAGGGGCAACGATGGCCCTCAACGAGGGGCTGAAGAACGTGGCCTTCCTGCGCACAAACATCGAGATCATCGACCGTTTCTTCGCTCCAGACGAGGTGAGTGAGATATGGCTCACCTTCAGCGACCCGCAGATGAAGAACCCACGCAAGCGCCTCACCTCATCGTTTTTCCTTGAGCGCTACCGTCACTTCCTTGCCGACCGGGGTGTCATACACCTTAAGACCGATTCCCGTTTCCTTTTCACCTACACATCTCTGCTCGTAGAGAAGAGCCGCCTGCCCCTTGAGGTGCAGACCACCGACCTCTACGCCTCCCCCCGTCACGTATGCTGCGATTCCATCGCAGCCACCACCCCAGACGAAGCCGACCTCGCCCTCGCCGCCTCCATACAGACCTACTACGAACAGATGTGGCTGGACCGGGGCATCAGCATAAAGTACATGAAGTTTCTCCTACCCCACGACGCTACGCTCGAAGAGCCCGACGTGGAGATACCACTCGACGAATACCGTTCATACCACCGGACGAAGCGGACACCCCTGGAAACAGGGAAATAACCATAGTACACGATTCACAATAACAACAATTTACCGATATGAAGCGCCTATTCCTAAGTTTAACAATTATCATTTCTTATTTCTCGTTCTGCACAGCACAACAGTTCACTGTCACCACCGACTCGGTGGGGCAGTTGGCCCAACAGTTGCCCGACAGCATACGTTTCACCATCGCCGACCTTACCGTCTGCGGTCCAGTGAACAGTACCGACCTGAAGATAATACAACAGATAGCCAGCCGCACCAAGACAAAGAAGAAAGATGAGGCTGTGCTGACACGCCTGGACCTCTCGGAGGCCAGGATAGTCGAGGGCAAGTCAAACATACTCAGCAAGGTGCTGCAGTTTGGCAGCGGCCTGCTCTCTGGCTGCAAAGGCCTGGAGGAGGTGGTACTGCCCGACAGCATCACCACAATAGGCCGCAGCTGTTTCTCTGGCTGCACCAACCTCAAGGAGGTAACCATTCCGGAGAGCGTCGTCACTATCGACGACAACGCCTTCAACGGCTGTGCCAACCTCGCCGAGATAAAGCTGCCGCCACAGCTCTCCAAGATAGGCAAGAGCGCTTTCAGCGGCTGCACCTCGCTCCGTGAGATTGAGATACCAGAAACGGCAACTGAGATTGAATCATCGGCCTTCAACGGATGCAAGCAGCTTGAGACGTTCAGCATCAAGAACCCACTGAAGAACATCCCCAGCTCACTGTTCCAGGGCTGCGAACAGCTGCAGGAGATAGACCTCAGCGCCGCCACCACCATTGGCTCCGACGCTTTCAAGGACTGCCTGAGTATCATCGAGGTAGAAGCGCCCAAGGTGAAGACGATAGGCAACGGTGCTTTCGAGAACTGTTCCAGGCTGAAAGAGGTCACCATCGAGGGGGCACTTGAGGCACTGCCCTCCAACGCTTTCGCCGGCTGCTCCAGCCTGCAGGCTCTGGTCCTTCCGTCGTCGCTGAAGACCATTGGTACACGATGCTTCAAGGAGTGCAAGACACTTGAGGAGATAAACCTCCCCGACGCCCTCACACGCATAGGCGACCACGCCTTCGAAGAGTGCACCATGCTGAAGACCGTCACCATACCGCGCATGGTAAAACAGATGGGCGGCCATGCCTTCGAGAACTGCTCGTCGCTCGACAGCGTCAGCGTAGAGGGATTCATAGACCGCATAGAGAACGATGCTTTCAGCCACTGCCACTCTCTGCGCGTCATTAACCTGCCCATCTCTGTGCGCAGCATAGAGGACGACGCCTTCAAGGAGTGCGCCATGCTCAGCGCCATCAATCTGCCGGTGTCGGTGACAAGCATCGGCGACAACGCCTTTGAGAAATGCAACTCCCTGACCGAAGTGGTCATACCGGCAGCATGCACCGCCATAGGCAGCTCTGCCTTCCGAGAGTGCAGCAACCTGAAAAAAGTGGAACTGCCCACGGTGATGAAGAAGATTGGGGGCAACGCCTTTGCCAAGTGCGTGTCTCTGCGCGAAGTGCACCTTGCCTCGCCCATGCCGCCAAGCATAGCACACAGCACGTTCAAGGGCACGGCATCATGCACATTCTTTGTGCCCAAAGGCGCGAAAAACAACTACTACAATGACAAGACATGGGGAAAGATTGCCACAGCTTTTATAGAAAAGTGACAACAGCAGTCCTGTGTACGATAAAACTCATAACAAGACATGACACTCTATCCGAAACTGATTATGGATGCGCTCGCCACTGTTACTTATGCGGGCACGAAGAAGAACTTAGTTGAAAGCAACATGGTAGCCGACACACCCGTCGTCACCCCCCTCAACAGCACAGAGGGTGGCGCGGCTCAGGGCGCCTCTACCGGCGACGTGAAGAACTGGCTTGTCAAGGTGGTGCTGGAGTTCCCACGCGACACCGACCCCTTTCTCAAGTCTACAGTGAAGGCAGCCGAGGCGGCGATAAAATACCACTGCGGCCAGGATGTGGAGGTGGAGATTGCCACCGAATTCAAGTCGAAGCCCCGCCCTGCCGACGAGAACCTGCTGCCCGGCGTAAAGCACATCATAGCCGTGAGCTCTGGCAAGGGCGGCGTGGGCAAGAGCACCGTCGCCGCCAACCTCGCCATAGCTCTGGCACGTCTGGGCTACAAGGTGGGACTGCTCGATACCGACATCTTTGGACCTTCGGTGCCAAAAATGTTCCACGTAGAGGATGCACGCCCCTACGCTGTCAACGTTGACGGGCGCGACCTGATAGAACCAGTGGAGAAATATGGCGTCAAGCTGCTGTCAATAGGTTTCTTCGTCTCTCCCACCACAGCGACGCTATGGCGCGGAGGCATGGCCACCAGCGCACTGAAGCAGCTCATTGCCGATGCCGACTGGGGCGAGCTGGACTACTTCATCCTCGACACGCCACCGGGCACCAGCGACATCCACCTCACACTGCTGCAGACACTGAAACTGACAGGCGCAGTGATCGTATCCACACCCCAGCAGGTGGCACTTGCCGACGCGCGGAAGGGCATCGATATGTATCGCAACGAGAAGGTGAACGTGCCCATACTCGGCCTCATAGAGAACATGGCATGGTTCACTCCGGCAGAGCTGCCAGAGAACAAGTACTACATCTTCGGACGTGAGGGCTGCAAGCGCCTTGCGGAAGAGATGCGCGTGCCACTATTGGCACAGATACCGTTGGTGCAGAGCATCTGCGAGAGTGGCGACGAGGGCGCCCCTGCCGTCCTGGGCGACACCATGACCAGCCTGGCGTTCATAAACCTCGCACAGGCAGTGGTCACGGTGGTGAACCGGAACAACAAATATAGTATTTAAATGAGAAATGTTTCCAAATGAGAAATGAGAAATGTTTCTAAATGAGAAATGAGAAGTGAAAAATGAGAAATGTAAATGTATAAATGAAAAATGGGCTGCGCAGTGTTTGCTGCCGCACGGCATTTCTCATTTCTCATTTATATTTCTCATTTCTCATCTCTCATTTCTCATTTAAATATCTCATTTCTCATTTAAAGAATCGCCTTTCACGATTTTCACAAGGTATTTCTGTATCTCGTTGAGGGCGTCGCCGTGGTCAGGTCCGCTGGCATAGCCACTCGACGAGATGCTGCCACCCTCAAACTTGAAATAGAGGCTCCATGACGTGGCGTCGGTGATAAAATAGTCGGGCATATAGTTACTGCCTATGTCATATAGCTGGCCGCTCTCCACCATGTCGCGCACACGCTGGAACACCGAGTCGGCCACCTCCACGGTCTGGCTCGTGGGCCCGCCCTCATCTTCCGGACCCATGCCGCGGAAGCGCTCTTCGTTCAGCGTCAGTTTGCCGCCCTCGCCCGCCTTTTTCCGTTCCAGGGTCAGCTCCTGCCGCCACCCTGCAAAGCCATTGCCTGCCGACGACGAGAAGGAGAGCAGCTGACCGGAGGGCATCACCGCCGGCTTGCGGTGCTTCAGCTCGTAGTCGATGGCACCAATGAGCATCGACGCATCGGCGTTGATACGCTCCACAGCTTCCACTATGCTGTTGGCACTCTCCATGTCGGTGAAATACTTAGCGAGGGCCTCCTGGCGCTTCTTGCCCTTCTTCTTGCCGCAGATGGCGTCGACGACACTCTTTGCCACACGCGCTTTCGACTGTTCCTCAACCAGCAGCTCGCGTGTCGACTGCAGCGAGGGTATGCTGTAGTCGCCTATGCTGCGCAAATATCCCTCGGCGGCATTGTGGTTATCAAGCCACTGCACACCGCACCGCCAAAAGCTCATCTGCTGCATCTCTTTCAGAGTCTCTTTCATCTCGTCTGTCCATTTTGCCTTCGAACAGCATGGCAGCGCTATCAACATCGCAACTGCCAGCAAAATCATGGTTGGTCTCATAGTTCTTGCCCTTTCTTTTTCTTTAGTTTAGCGATTATCACCGTGCAAAGATACATATATTTTCGCATCCGTACAACATTTAGTAATGATAAAAGAACAAGTTTCGCACGTTTTTCCCTTACCGCGCCATGATGGCGATGATGGCGAACAGGTCGGCGATGTCGATACGCCCGTCGCGGTTCATGTCGGGGATGGTTATTCCCTCAGCCTCTGGTGTGGCAATGCCTTGGGTGGCGCGGGCTACATCCTCGGTGTTCACCAGGCCATCGGTATTCACGTCTCCACGCAGGTCGGTGAGGTATTTGCCATCGACGGTGACCAGCAACGGCAGCGGCAGCGAAATCTCCGACAGGGATACAGCTGCTGCAGGCAGCGCAAACCATGCCTTGAAGCGTCCTGACTGTGCCGCCGTCTCCACCACGTTTATGGTGTTGGCGGTGAAGAGGCTGTTCTGGCTGTTGGCCTCCACAGGAGCCGTGGCGTAGTTGCCCGTCATGGTGACGCCCTGCTGTGAGAACACGGGCGAGGCTTTCACCAGTGCCGTGTTGCCCACGTTGTAGACAGTGAGGTGCGAGGTGCGGCTGCCTATGAGGCCGTTGTTGCTCAGCGAGCCCACCCAGATAATGTAGGGCACGTTGGCCTCCATCGCCGTCACGCTCTCAAACTGAACCACACCGCCGCTGATGCCCTTCAATCGGGCCACGCGTGTGCCAATGCCGAACACGCTCTCCGGGTCACTGACAGCACAGGGCAGCACAATGGTGTTCCACTCGTCTTTCACAAACGAGGATTGCAGCCGCACGTAGGCGCTGGCCACGTCAGCGGGGGTGTAGTCCACGCCCTCGCGCAGCGTCACGTTCTCTACAGCGGGTCGGAAGCGGGCCGTGATGGTGACATTGCCAGTCACGATGTGGCCGTAGGTGGGTTCCGACGAAAGCAACTCGTCGCCGTTGTAGTAGCCCTCGAAGAGATAGTCATCGCTGGCGGGCTGTGCCGTGAACTGCAGCACAGTGCCGTAGTCGTAGATGGCGGCGGTGGAAGTCTCGCCTGTACCCACCTTCACAGAGCCCATCGTCTTGACGTAGTCCACGTTGATGCTGAACTTCTTCGGCTTGAACACGGCGCGCATGTTATAGACCTGGTTCATGGGAACCACGACGGTGGCTTCGTCGCTGTAGAAGTTGATCTGCGACTCCAGCAGAGTAGAGGCAGCAGGATCTTTCAACTGTGAACTGTGAACTGTGGACTGTGAACTTCCCCTGCGTGCGCGGGCCTGGGCCACGGTCTCCACGTCGCTGTCAACGGTGCCCCAGTAACTGAAGTCGTAGCCTTCAGAAGGCGTGGCTGTCATCGTTATATCCGAGCCATACTCCACGTCGCCATTCGTGGCTCCACCGTTGCTGGTGGTCACGTTGCCGACCATTGCACTCGGCCACGGCTCCACGTTATACTGTACGAGTCCGTCCCTGAAGAGCATCCACTTGACCTGCAGGCCTTCCTCGCCCCAGAAGCCGTCCTGGCCCTGTATGCCGTCGGGCTTCACCTGCAGCACGTAGTAGCCATTGACATCTACATCCTGCATCTTCAGCGTGAAGATGCTGTCGCTCTCTACACTCTTCGTAATGGTGATGCCGCTGTCGAGTGGCTTGCCCTCGCGACGGAGCACCAGGTCGCTGCGGTCGAAGGTCTCGGCCTTGACAGGCTTGCTGAAGGTGACGGTAAGTTGGTCGATGACCTCTTCGGCAATCTCATCCTTGCCAGGCACGGTCTCAATGCTTGTCACGGTGAGGGGAACCTCAGGCAGGGGTTCAAACTCCACGCGCAGGTAGCCTTGTCTCTTCGTTTGAGTGACAATATGCAGGCGCGGGTCGCGAATGGGGTCGAAGCCGTTCTGCAACAGGTACTCCGTCTGCCAGTAGTTATTGGGCGAGATGAACAAGTTGGATATTAAAGTTCCCGTGTCATCGGTCCATTGTATGCTCTTCACCTTGCCACGTCCCTGCGACGGGTCCGCAATGTTGATATGCAGGATATTTGAGGCTTCCTTATAGATTAACGGACCTACCATCCATACGCTTTCACCCTCTACGGGCTGGATCTGCGGCGTGATGTTCTCTACCTTGTCGGTGACGAAACCGTCGGCCAGATAGACGTGGTCCGGATTGGTGTCGCCCTCGTCGTTAACCAGCCAGCAGCGCATGGGCAACTTGCTGCCTATGGCATCAAAATAGCAGGCAAGATGATGCTTCCCCTCGTTGTCGTAATAGTCTTCATACGGATAGTCCACGCTGCGCACCAGTTCATGGATGGTGACCTGGTCGAGCAGCGACAGGTCGGGATTGCCGTAACTGGTGACATGCGTGGCCTGGACGTTGTATTCACTGAAATGTCCTAAGAGCGAGGCGGTGAGCCACCAGGTGGCAAACTGGTGTCCACCGGCCTTGATGTCGCCGAACTCAGTGGCAATGAGCGAGTCGAGGGCCATCGTCTTCTCTTCGTAACCCAGCGTCGAACTCTCGATGTTGAAGTCGATGAGCAGTCCCTTCTCGTTCTCGATAATCTTGGGCTGGTGGGTCGTCATGCGTATGTTGGTGGCATCGCCCTTGCCCTTGTTGTTGATGAGAACGGTGAACTCTGCAGGCACTATAGGCTCCACGATGGTCTGCGTCAGCGGGTTGTCGCCATAGACATCGCGCTGCAGGAAGTAGGTGAGGTCAAGTTCGGGCGCGGGCTTCACGTCGAGCGGCACGTAGCGCAGTGCCTCTACATGCTCACCGTCGCTGTTGTTGAAGTACAGGTTGCCGCCAAACTGATAGGTAACAGCATGGTCGGGCGCAGCATACTTCGTAGGTATGAAGAGCACGGTGGCCACACCCTTCGAGCGCGGGCCCAGCGTCCACGGACCTTCGAGCGTTCCCTCGAAGCGGTCAATGCTCTCAATGCTCACCTGCATCTCGTGCGAGGTGGCCTGCTCACCGGTCTCCTTATTGTAAACCAGCACGCGGAGGTCGATGTCGGTAATGTCCTGGTCGGTCTCGTTCTCAATGGTCAGCGTGCCGCGGAAGGCCTGACGTGTCATCACCATCGTCTGGTCCAGTTCCAGTTTCACCTTCGCGCACGAACTGGCCGACGGGCCGTCGAGCCAGTCGCGGGCGTCTTTGTTCGCACTCTCAACCAGAGCCTGCCATGAGGTAAAGCCCCGCTGTATCAACTCATTCTGCGCTTCGTTCAGTTCATTGATATAGTAGCGGATGCTGTCCATGTGGATCATGTTGCTATAGTCAATGTCCTGTGGCGATTTTTCGGCCAGTTGGTTGTAGAAACGTGCGATGGGCTCACAGTGGATGTAGGTACCCTTCAGGCGCTGCAGGTAGTAGGCCATGCTGTAGTCGTAGTAGGTAGCCGAACCGCCAGGCATCATGCCCACGTAGGGATTGCTCCAGTGTGTTTGCGGGGTACTGTCAACGATATACTGACGAGGTATCTGCGTGGTGTCGCAGGCCCAGATGCCCGCAAAGACCACCTTGAAATAGTCTACTGGCGGCTGAGGCATAGTGTACCACTCGTTGATGCTTTCCGCCGTACCCTGTATGGATTCCGAGAGAATGTCGTTCCATGCGTTAAAGGCATTGGCAAACTCTGGCGTGATATTGTCTAGCACTTCCTGCGCACCCATCACTTCGCCATAGATCTTGATGATCGACGACAGATACTTGTAGTAGATGCCCAGTTTGTCGGCATATTGCGTCAGCAGCGGAGAGTCGTAGTTCGGGTCGTCGTCCAGCAGGCCGGTGCGTCTGGGCCTGGTAGCGGCCAGGCTGGGCATTCCCCTTCGGCTCAGCATTTTGTAGTCGGCATTGTCGCCCAGCATATATTGCAGCGACAGGCCAATCTTGATGGCAGTGCCGATTAAAGGTACCTTCTTGGCAATCTTGGGTGTTGCCGCTGCAATGTCCAAGCCCAGTTCAGTGGTGGCCTTCGTGATCTGGAACAAGATCTCAGAGGTGCTGGTGTTCGTCTCCACGTTCAGCAGTTTGTCCACATAGTTCACCGTCAGGTCAAAGTAATCACCCAGACCCAGGTCGGGATCAGGCAGCCATACCAGTGCTATGCAGAAAGCCTTCGTGATATAGGCATCCAGGTTCGTGCCACTCGTCGTCGTCTTCCCGCCAGTGTCCCAGCCGCCGCCGTAGCCGCCGAAGCCGTTCTCGTTGCCGCCGCCTATATACATGCCATTATAGCACAGTCCGCCCGTATCACCCAGGGGGATGAGGTTCATGGCGGTGTTCAGCCAGGCTGTCTTGCCGCTGCCCGCACCACACGGCCATTTCCATTTCACTGCCGTGGTGGCCTTGCACCGCCGGGTGATGCCCTCAGACCTGAAGCGTGCCGCAGCCACCGAGTCGGAGAATTCCGTGCCCTCCAGTCGCGTCACGCGCACAGGGATGACCATGCTCTGCTCTGCCGCCAAGTCCAATCCGCTGATCTCGGCCAGCGGGGTGAATACGAATCCCTCCACGTCGGGCAGCGTCACCTCTGTCTCCTGCGCGGTAATAAGTCCCTCGTTGCGCAGCACAATGTTGTAGAGCACCGACTTGCCCGGATCCAGTTCGTAGATGAAGAGCGAGTCGGGCTGTGTGACGCGTACCACGGGCACGGGCACCTGCGTCTCGTAGGTCACCGTGGTCACGATGTCGTACTGGTCTTCCACCTCGGTCTCCACCACATCCCAAGTCACTGAGATGGCCTGGTAGGAGATGGTGGCCAGGTGGTCGGTGGTCTGGTCGGCATTGATGAAGACGGTCTGCTCGTAGGTGTCGTGCTTGGTAGCAGTGACATAGAGTTTATAGTAGCCCACCTCCACGTCGCTGAACAGACACTCGCCGTCGCTGTTGCTGGTGCCTCGCTGCAGGATGGCACCGGTGTTGTAGTCTATCAACTGCACCGTGGCATCGCTCACGTAGGGATGCTCACCGTCCTTGTTGCCGTAGATGGTGTTCTCGTCCTGAACACGTACCCGCAGGTTGCCGCGTGAGTCATCTACCACTTTCACGCTGAAATCTACATTGATGCCATAGCCGAAGTCGCAGTTCACGGCCATGCGCCCGAACTGTTTCACGCCTATGGGCGCATTCTCATACTGGCCGGAGAAGCGCAGCATAACCACGGCGGTGTCACCGGGCTGCATGGACGACATCTTGGCAGGCGATGCCAGCGTGAGGTAGTTTTCGAGCACCGACGGCGTGGTGATCTCCACGACGCCAGTCTCGCCATAACCTTGGTTCACCAGCACCAGCGGATAGAGCACGGTCTTACCTTTTGGCACAGACACGTTGATGTTGGTCTCCAGAGCAATTAGCGCAGGCTGGGGCTTGCGGGCGAAACACTGCAGCCAGAACTTTTCGGGGATGCCTTCGTCCGATGTCACAGCCAGAACAAGGCCATAATTATGGTCTAGAACCGACTTGTCGGAACCGTCGTTCCTCACGGTGTATTTCATCTCTGCCCATCCCTTGCCCGGCAACAGGGATATCTCATCGGCAACAACGCTGTACGACTCGCTTATTTCAGAGGAGATTGCCGGGTCTGTCGTAGTGATTATCCTTACGTTGTGCAGGTCATAACTCGACGGGTTGTGCACACGTATGGTGTAGGGATAATCCTGATTGATGATAAGTTGCTGGTTCCACAGGCTTCCGTATGACAGTTCCACACCAGCCACACTTAACTGACCCAGCACGTCGCGGTTGTTCTCGCCAACCAGACAGACGCCGAATGTCACATCGCCCTTCGGTCCAATTCTTGACTCCGACTTTACTGAGAAAGTACCGTCGGCCTTGGTCGTGGTAGTTATCACGAACTCTCTGTCGGCATTATTATACCATACCTCCACCCGCTGGCCTCCTGGGTTTGCTGTCGAGCCTTCGGCAGGGGTGATACGTCCGCTGAAAACAGCATACTCTTCAGCACGGTACACCGACTTATCGGACTCAATGGTGTAGGTGAACGCCGACAGGACCGTGAACTGCAGGGGTTCGCTCTCATTGTTGGTGGTGAGCAGTTCGCTTAACTGTCCTGTTGGGTCGATGATGGCTTTCACTTCGCGGGTGCCTGTCCATACGGGTGCTTTCAACTGGATGTCGAACGTGCGCTTCTCGCCGCGTGGCGTGGCTTCGGGCAGGGTGTAGTCCAGCCACATGTCGTTGCCGAAGGTCAGCCTGACAATGGTGCCCGTAGGCAGTGTGCCCATGCCTTGGTTCTCCACCACAATGGTGGCCTGCACAGCATCACCCGGCGATGCCTGCTCTTTCGAGAGCGAGAGACTGCTGATGATGCCGTCGGGCAGGTTGCGGTCAGTGATGAGCATCCAGCACGACCCGGTGTTGAAGCCTGCGGCACGGGCTGTGAGACTCACCGTGCGGTCGCCCTCCTCAGTGTCGTTGGCAGGCACCGAGAATTCGAAGGTGACCGACTTCTGTCCAGCAGGGATGGTGACCTCCGAGGGGAAGGTGACATCGGCGGCGTCGCACTCAATGCTCACGGCCAGTGCCGCAGCGGTATTCGAGTTGCGTGTCACGGTGATGACGGCGGGCTGTGTGTCGCCCTCTACCACGGTGGCCCTGCTGGTGGTCATCGAGAGGGTGCTGCCATCGTTGTCGGTAATGAGCAACGAGTCGGTCACCGAGGCCTGTTTCTTGCCCACCACCGTACAACTACAGTCGCTGATATAGACCGAGGCGGTGATGTGTACTAGCCGGTCGCCGTCGTTATCCATGTTGTCCTTGACGCCAATGGGGAAGTTGACAGTGGTCGTTCCCGGCTGCAAGGTGATGCTGTTGCCCGTGGAGGGGAAATAGACATCGTAACTGTCGGCAGTGAGATTGACGGTAATCTTGTTGTTCGTCACCTCGCTGCGGGTGATGGTGCCCATCAGTGCCGAGGCGCCGGCACCCTCGCTCACCACGTGGGTGCTGAGCGAGAAGTTGATGGCGGGCACATCGTCGTCGTGCAGGATGAAGAGCACCTCGCCCTTCTTGTGATGGTCGGCGGTGCCGGTAATCTTCACCGAGATGTCGTTCGAGGGCACCTTGTCCTGTACCACGGGAATGAGGACGGTGGCTTCCGTCTCGCCGTCGGCGATGACTGCCCGTTGCGGCAACTTGAAGCGAGCGGGTTGCTCAATGGTGAGATAGACGGGCAGCGGGCCGCTGAAGAAACGCTGGGGCACGCGGACTGTGAGGCGGATGGTGTCGCCCTCGTTATAGTCGCTGCGGTCGGTGGTCAGCGTCAGGCCTATCTCGTCGTTCTCCTCAATAAGCACGGAGTCCACCACTTCGCCGTAGCCGTTGTTCAGGTCTTTGTTTACGATGACGGCCACACGCTCGTCGCCGGTAAACACTTCATCGTCAACGGGATAGGCATAGAAGCCGGCGCGGTCGCTGCCGGCATCGAAGCGCACCATGCCGCTGGCAGAGAAGGTGAGGCGGTCGGTACGGCCATCGGCGGTACTCGAGGTAATGCCGAAGACCTGACTCTCGGACGTGTCGCCGGTGCGGCGCAACTCACAGTAGTAGCCGCTTGTGCTGCCCTCGGGGATGGGGTTCTTATGGGCAGTGAGGACAAGATGCTTGTTGACGCGGAGTGTGTAGCTCTTTGCCTGCAGGGTGTTGTTTTCCTGGGCCAGTGCGATCTCTCCGCAGCCGGCGGCGGGCACTATCTGCACCACGGGGCGCACCATGCCGCTGATGCCGGGCAGGTCGGCCAGCTGGAAGGTAGCAGTGCGCTGTATGGAGCCACCGACGGCAAGTGTTCCCTCGTATGCCTGGGTGCCAATGTGCACACGGTTGCCGGTGGTCTGGCTCTCAAGGTAGATGCGCTCGGTCCAGCCGGCTCCGGTGGCGAGGTCGCCCTGGTTCTCTACTGTCCACTGGAAGTCGAGCTTGCCGCCCGGGTCGGCCAGCGTCTGTGTGACGCTGACGGCTGTGGGGACGAGGTCGGGACGTGGCACGGTCTCAATGGTTAGTGTGCCGTTCTGCTGGGCGGTGACAACGTTCTGCAGGTCGCGGTCGCTGAGCACCACCTTCTGGTCAATCAGCTTGATGGGGAGGACGGTGCCGTTGGCCAGGTCGTCGGGCAGTGGCATCTCGAGGGTGATGAGGGTGCCGGTGCTGCCCTGCAGCCGCTCGTTGGTGTCGCTGTAGACCATGAAGCGGTAGGTCTTGTAACTGCTGACGCCGCCGTGGGTGTTGGCATCGACCCAGTGGCCGGCGCTGGTCTGGCGCATGGTTACCTGGTGGTGGGCGGCACGCGCGGCCGAGAGCACCCAGGGGTCGGTGCTTGGGGCTGTCTGTTGCTGTGATACAGCAACAGACGGAACGGCAGCGAGGTCGAAGGGCACGTCGATGTCGAACTGCACGGCAACGATGTCACTGGCGTTGTCGAGCTCGATGGGCAGGCTGGCGGTCTTGCCGGCAGCAAAGGTCACCGGCGCGACGCGCAGCACGTTGGTTTGCGCAAAGAGGGCTGCGCTGGCTGCGCAGCAGGCGAGACAAAGGAATGCTGTTCTTAGGTATCTCATAGTCTTTTGTGTTTATTTCTTAACTTTGACTTGCTTTCCGTTCACGTTGATGATGTAGACGCCCTGCGGCAGGGTACACCACTCGCCGAGGGGGCGGCCCTGGAGGTCGAAGACCCGACCTGAGAGTTGCTGTGATACAGCAACAGACGGGACAGCGGTGGCGGCAGTGATGGAGCTGCCCAGACGGCGGGCGTCGGCATCGGCTAAGCGGGCGTCGGTGACGGTGGCTCCTGCGGGCAGGCTGGCCAGCAGCTGGTGCTCGCCGGGAGCAAGGGTGTTACCGGCAGCAGAGTAGAACACGATGCGCACCCCGTCGGCCACATTGCGCATGCTGACGCTGAAGGTGCCGCGCAGGTCGCTGTCGACGGTGAGCTCCTCGGCGCGTGCACCGCTGACGTGGAGCTGCAGGGTGGCCACCGCGTCGGTGTTGCAGAGTGTCAGGGCGTCGCCATTGAGGAGGAAGAGGTTACGACCGTCGTCGGCCTTCACCTTGTTATATATACGTGCGCGGGAGGCGGCAGGCTCGTCGTAGGCGAGTATGCGGTCCACGCTGCCCACTACGTCGCGCACGTCGATGGCCTTGTCGGTGTTGGCGTCGGCATCGGTGTAGTTGAACATCTGCTGTCCGGGCCTCCTGTCGTTGAGGGCGTAATAGATGACACTCTGCAGGTCGGCCACGTCGACGGTCTGGTCGGCATTGACGTCGCCGTCGTCCCAGGTGAAGCGCAACAGCAGGGTACGCCAGTTGCCGTTGCCGGTAAAGATTGTCACCTCGTCCTTCGGTGCGCGCAGCACGTCGTTGCCGTTGTCGGCATAGAGGTTCCAGAGGCCCTCGCTGTCGTGTGTCAGCTCCCAGTCGTAGGTCCAGGAGTTAGTGTAGTAGCAGCGTGCGAGTCCTGACGGGCTGTAGCTGTAGTTGCGTGCCGAGTGGTTGTAGGTGTAGAGCGATGACATGGGAATGTCGGTGGCCACGCCGGCGGTGATGTCGGTGACGGGCGCATCGGCGGGCAGCGGGCTGACCACCTGATGCGTCAGCAGGTCAATGAACTGGAAGTCGGCGTTGAAGTTGGTAATCGTGGCTGGCAGGGGCTGCGAGATGTCGGTCAGCTGGTTGTAGCTCACGTCGAGGGTCTTCAGGGCGTCAAGCTGTGAGGCGAGGGGGTATAGGTCGCCGGTGAGTCGGTTGCCCTGAAGGTTCAGGTCGGTGAGTGGAGCCAGTGGGGCAGCAGCCATGTTGCTGCACAGCAGTCCGAGGTCGCCAGTGAGGCGGTTGTCGCTCAGGTTGAGGGTCTGCAGCTGGGGCAGGAGGAAGAGCGAGTCGGGCAGCTGTCCGTCGAGGTCCTGCTGGTGCAGGTCGATGGCGGTGATGTAGTAGGTCTGTCCGGCTGCCGACGCTGAAGAGGCATTGCCTTTGGTGGCGGTGGTGACGCCGGGCCACTTGCCCGAGGCGTGGTGGTCGTTGGTGAGGTCCCAGTGGGTGTTCTTCCAGTTCTGGCCGTCTGTCTGGCGGTAGAGCTTGCAGAGCACGGCGTAGTCGAGGTCGTTGAGGACGTCGCCCATGAAGAAGCCTCGAATCTCCTTGAAGTCCTTCCACACGTTGGTCTGCCCGTAGAGTTCCACCTGGTCTTCGGGCACCTCGAGCACGCAGTTGGCGCGGTAGGCGTTACTATAGTACTCGTTGATTGCGGGCGGCGTGCCGGCGTAGATGCGTAGCAGCTGGAGCGAGTCGCAGCCGTAGAAGTAGTTGAAATCGTTGATGTAGGCGTAGTTCATGTTGCGCCCCAAGTATGCGCTTTTCAGGTGCTTGCAGCTCTGTGCGAATCCCCATTGCACGGTCTCCGTAGCATCGGGTATGCGGATGGTGCGCAGCTGGGTGCCGTTCAGGGCGTAGGTCTCAATCAGCCTGAGCGAGTCGGGCAGGGTGATGCTCTCCAGACCGCTGTCATCGAAGGCGGCCCAGCCTATCTCGCGCATTGTAGTCGGCAGGCTGATGGTGCGCAGAGCCTTGGCCCGCTGGAAGGTATAGTTAGGCAGGCGCGTCAGGTTGGCGGGCAGCTTCACGCTCACGAGCTTGTCGCAGTCACAGAAGAGGCCGGTGCCCATCTTGGTGAGGCCGTCGGGCAGGACGGCTGCAGTGATGGTGGTGGCGGCAAAGGCACTGTTGTCAATCTGCGTCACGCCGTCGGGGACGGTCAGTGTGCCGGTGATGGCCTTACAGTTACTGAAGGCGGCATCGCCGATGAACGTCAGCGCTGCGGGCAGGCGGTCGAGGACGAGGGCTTCGCAGCCCTCGAAGGCGCGGTACTCGATGCTGGTTATCTGGTCGTTGAGTTCAATGGTGGGCAGTAGCTTACAGCTGACGAAGGCATTGTGGCGCACGGTACGTATGCCGTTGTGCATCTGCACACTGGTGAGCTTGGGACACTCGTAGCAGTAGTCGTAGGGCACGTAGTCGAGTCCCGTCGGCACGTTGACGCTGGTCAGCTGTGCGCAACGCTGGAAAATGCACGACCCGGCACTGGTTACGCTGTTGGGCAGGATGAAGGTGGTGAAGGCGGTATTCTGGAAGACGTAGTCGCCCAAGGAGGTGAGCGTCGGCTGGTCGATATTGATGCTCGCCAGGCGCGGACAGTTGTTGAACGCATAGCTGACGATGCTCGTGGTGCCGTCGGCCAAAGTGACGCTGGTCAAGGCGTCGCAACTCTCCAAGAATCCCCAGGGCACCTCCTTGATGTTCTGCGGGAAGGTGAAGGTGCGCAGCGAGTCGCAGTTGTAGAACACGTTCTGGCCTACCGTGGTGACGCTTTCCGGCAGACGTGCCTGCTCAATGATGCGGCAGTCGCGGAAGGCGCATAGGCCGACACTGGTCAGACCGTCGCTGAAAGTGACAGAGGGCAGCATGTAGTTGTAGGCAAAGGCATTTTGGCCGATGGTCTTCAGCGAGGCGGGCAGCACGAGGGGCGTGCTGCGCTCGTAGTTGTCGTAGAACGCATACTCATCGATGGTCTCCACAGAGGCGGGCATGTTCACCTGCTGTAACTTGCGACATTCAGAGAAACACGACGGGCCGATGTAGGTGATGCCGTCGGGCAGCGTGACCCGCTTCAGGTTGCGGCAGTTCCAGAATGTCTCCTGCTCTAAACGCTTCACGCCGACAGGAACGGTGACCTCAGTGATGCCCGCCCACTGGAAGGCGTTGCGGGCGATGGAGTCGACACCGGCGGGCAAGTCGATGTGCTGCAGGCGCAGGTTCGTGTAGAGGTTCTGGGCGCAGGCCCACTCACCGATGGCCTTGGCACCGGCGGGCAGCGAGAGGCTGCGCAGTGTGGGCATGTTGTAGAACATGCAGCGCGAGATGACATCCTTCTCGGTGTTCCACGGGCCGTACCAGGTCTCGATGGTGGCGGTGCCGTTGGCAGCGACGTTCCACTGGTGGTAGCTGTCGCCGCCGGGCACGATGCTGGCGGCAGTGAGGTTGAGCACCTCGATGTTGGGCATAGTGCGGTGGATATAATCGATGTCGGTGCCATTGAGCGGCCCGCTGACGGTAAGCGAGAGCAAGTTCTGGGGCTGTCCAAGGGCCTCGACCTTGGCCTGCAGCTGTCCGCCGGCGGTGGTGGTGACGCTGAAGTCGATGGTGGAGCCAATGGCGATGACTTGATAGTTCTTGGTGTAGTCGGTGGTGAGGTAGGTGTCCACCAAAGCGGGGTTGACGAAGAGCATCACATCGGCCGGTAGCCAGACAGAGGCCGTGAAGGGATAGATGGCACCGGGGAATACCAGCTTGCGCAGTTTGTAGTCGTAGCTAAACAAGTCGTTGGCAATGGACTGAAAGCCTGTGCCGAAGTTAATGTCTGTAAGCTCGTCGCAGTCGCTGAACGCGCCGGATCCGACGGTCTGCACGCCGTCGGGCAGGGTGATGCTCTGAATACTGCTGCAGTCGTAGAAACAGTACGCGGGGATGGCTGTGAGCTGCGACCCCGGGGCGAAGGTGAACGCCGTCAGTGAATCGAGACCCCAGAAGGCGCGTTCCTCCAGCGTGCTGACCGAGGCTGGCAGCGTCAGCGGCTCCATCCTGTCGCAGTCCATGAAGGCACTGTATTTGATGGTCTTCAGGCTCGTGGCCTCGCTGAGGTTGACGTGGCGCAGGTAGTAGCAGTTCTGGAAGGTGTAGCGCCCCAGCGTCTCGAGCTTGGCGTTGAGGGTGACGCTCTCTAACTTCTGGCAGTTGTAGAAGGCATCGTTCGACTCGCCGTCAGCACCGCCGGTGCTGATGATGTTCTTGCCGAAGACGATGCTGCGCAGTTCGCTGCGGTTACTGACAGAGCCACTGACGTAGAGCACGGGGTGGCTGTTGCCGTCGCCGTCGGTCACTGCGTCGGCAATGATGATGCGTCCGGCCTTGGCCTCGTCGGCGCTGTAGGCGTTGATGCCAGTAAAGGTTGCCGGGCCGTCAGCGCCCTCGAAGCTGTAGGTAAGCTCGTTGCCGTTAGTGTCGGCCACCGTCACCCGGTCGGCAAACGCAGACAGCGGATGGGCGAAAAGGGCAAACAGCATGAGGCGCTGAATGAAGTGGGAAGTGGTTCCTTTCTTGTTCATATCATTACTGTGTTTATGGTTAGTTGATGTTTTCTCTTATCTACGCAGGGCGAGTGCACAGGCAGGCACAAACCAAATGCAAAGATAAAGGAATGGGGTGTAAAGTGACTTACAAAAACGGAAAATCGACTAACAATTGCAGAATTGTTAGTCGATTACGGGGTTTTGTAGGGGCTGCCCTAATTTATTGCCCCCCTTGCTGAAGCCATTCGCGGGGTGTCATGCCCGTGAACGACTTGAAAGTGCGGAAGAAAGACGTCTCGGTGGCAAAGCCAGACGAGACACATATCTCGGCCACCTTCTTGTCGGGATTGTTGCTCAGTAGCTGCTTGGCGTGGGCAATGCGGTAGGCATTGACGAACTGGGCGAAGGAGATGCCCTCGCAGGTCTTGATAGAGTCGGAGACGTAGCGGGTGTTGGTACCCAAGGTGGCGGCCACCTCGCCTATCTTCAGCTCACTGTTCAGGTAGGGTCGCTCACGCTCCATGAGCTCGCGGAGACGGGCCATGAGCTGCTCCATGTTACTCTGGACGGGCCCCGGCGTTGCGAGGGTGTTGTCAGCAGCAGGGAGGTTGCTGTCAGCAGGGTCATGATGCTGCTTGCGGCGAAGCAGCCAGTAGGCGGCGACGGCCACCACCAGCAACAGGGCACACAGGGCGAGCAGCAGTGGGCGAAGGTTGGAGCTTGCCGCAACGGGTGCTTCAGCGGCGTTCTCGGCAGGCGCCACACGGAGGATAAGGGCCGACGGCAGCGGGTGGAAATTGTCGAGCATGCTTCCGCCGACGAGTGCGAGATTGCCGTCGGGCATGAGAACGACATTGGTACCCTCGTGGCCCGTGGCTTTAAGCGAGTCGGTGTAGTAGAGGGTGACGGGCGCTGGATTGCAAGCGTAGTCTATGGCAGCCACGAAGAGACGGCCTTCTTTCACCGACTGACGACCAAAGAGATAGGCGCGACGGGCTTTGCGGTCGGCAATGACGGGGTAGTAGTAGATAGTATCGCCATGGAAAGTGCACGGGAGAGCGGATGCAAGAGGTAGCAGGGTGAAGTGAGTGCCGGTAACGCGGACGACAGCGAACTGCATACTGTCGTTCACCACGCCTATCAAGTAGTCGTACTCATGGTCCGAGGGGTCGCCAATGGCACAACAGGACATGTTGTAGTTGACAGACTCGGCCGCTATGGGCCACCATTCCTGGAGCAGTGGTACGGTGAACGGCTCGCCCCGCAGACGGTCCACGACACCGCTTTTGATGGGTTTCCCTTTGTCGTCGCCGCCTATGATGAGCACATCGTCATCGGAGCAGCGCAGCAGGTAGGGGTTGGCCCGCGACTCGCTGGAGCGCTTGACATGGTTGAAATGGCCTTGCCCGTCGTACATCTCGATGTTGTCATCGTTATACCAGTTGCCTGCTATCAGCACGTGACCGCTGTCAAGCTCTACGCCTGAAGCCATGGCACGCTTGGTGTCGAGGCAGCCCCAACCCTCTACAATATGGGCAGTGGCGTCATAGTGCTCTACAGTGAAAGTCTGACCGATGCCGAGCGACTGTAAATAGCCACCCGCAAGAAGCACCTTGCCCGTAGAGAGTTCTACGGCCAAGCCAGCGTCGTGGGGGTAGACCGTGGGCAGGAGATGCCACTGGCCGTCGCGGTAGTACTCGATGGTGGCGGTGGGCACGAAGCCCGAGGTATGTCCACCCAGGACAGTGAGCTCGCCGCCAATGCAGAGCGTGGCGTGGGACATGCGGGGGATGTTCAGGTCGGGCAGACGCTCCACGTCCATCTTGACCGTGGGGCACTCAGCCTGCGGGGTTTCTGCTGGCGGCTGTGTGTAGGCTCCGACGGGAACAGCGGTGAGCATCAGGAGCGCTAAAATCTTTGAGGAGTGTCGCATGCGTTGTTATGAGGTTGGTGGTGAGAACGGCTGGCGCCATGTGCAACCCTCTTTCCATCGAGAACAGCCGTAGGCAGTCTTGCCACGGATGATGGTGCCTTGGCCGCAAAGAGGGCAGGGCTGGCCAATGATGGGAGCCACGGACTCCGAGGCCACGGCCCCCCCTTCTGCCCCCGAGGGGGCTTCTATAGTTTTGGGGGTGGACTTGGTCGCTCTCTTTTTCTTCGTCGTTTTGGGGGAGGAGACTATTGAAGCCCCCTCGGAGGCTGTAGGGGGGGCGGTTGCTGTTACATGGCGGTTGCTCTGGTCGGCTATGACCTGACGCACTATCTCGGTGATTTGCAGTTTCAGTTCGTTGATGAACTGCAGAGGGTCGTATTTGTTGGCTTCTATGTCACGCAGCTTCTTCTCCCAGATGCCAGTCAGCTCGGCGCTCTTCAGCAGTTCTTCGTGGATGAGGTCTATGAGTTCAATGCCCGTCGTGGTGGCCACGAGGCGCTTGCGCTCCTTGCGTATGTAGTGGCGCTTGAAGAGAGTCTCTATGATGGCCGCACGGGTGGAGGGACGGCCTATGCCGTTCTCCTTCAGGGCTGCACGCAGCTCCTCGTCTTCGACAAATTTTCCTGCCGTCTCCATGGCTCGCAGCAGCGACGCTTCGGTGTAGTAAGGCGGTGGTGTGGTCCATTTCTCTGTCAGCGTGGGTGTGTGGGGGCCGCTCTCACCCTTTACGAAGGGAGGAAGAGTCACAACCGAAGCACCCTCGGAAGCACCTGAAGCCCCCCCTTCAACACCCGAGGGGGCTACTATAGTTTCGTCCTCTTCATTTTGAGCGTCTTTAGCATAGACTGTGCGCCATCCAGGGTCAAGGATAGTTTTTCCAGTGACTTTAAACTCGACTGTCCCTCCAGCCTCCAAATCTCCCCCTACGGCCCCCGAGGGAGAAGTCCCCCCTACGGTCCCCGAGGGGGCTTCTATAGTTTTGCTGATAGGCTCAGGGTCTATTGTGCCCCCTTCGGTGGGCGAAAGGAGGGCTTTTTGGGCTTTTACCTCTCCCAGCACGGTAGTCTGTGCATACTGGCAGTCGGGGTAGAAAGCCGCGATGAAACGGCGGGCCACCAGGTCGTAGACCCGCCACTGCATGTCCGACAGCCCACCGGGAATCTGGCCTGTAGGTATGATGGCATGGTGGTCGGTGACCTTCGACGAGTCGAACACCTTTTTCGACTTCTTCAGTGCCTTTCCGCCAAGCGGCCTGACGAGGTCGGCATAGGGTGTCTGGCCGGCCACGCGGACCTGGAAGAGGCCGTTCATGGTCTGCGGGCACTTGGCGTAGACGTCGTCGCTGAGATAGGTGGTGTCCACACGCGGGTAGGTGGTCAGCTTCATTTCGTAGAGCTGCTGTATGAGGTTGAGCGTCGTTTCGGCTGAGTAGCCGAACTTACGGTTGCAATCTACCTGCAGCGAGGTGAGGTCGTAGAGACTGGGTGGTGTCTCCTTGCCTTTCTTCTTCTGCACGTCGGTGACAGTGAAAGGCTTGTCGGCAATGGCCTGGAAAGCCTGCTCGCCCTCCTCCTTGCTGGTGAACTTGCCCTGAGTGGCAGTGAAGACGGTGTCGCGATAGACCGTGGCCAGCACCCAGTACGGCTCGGGTTTGAAGTTGTCTATCTCTTTCTGGCGGTTCACGATGAGAGCCAGCGTAGGCGTCTGCACCCGTCCTATGGAGAGTATCTGTCTGTTCTGTCCGTACTTTATGGTGTATAGTCGCGTGGCATTGATGCCGAGGAGCCAGTCGCCCACGGCGCGGCTCAGTCCGGCAAGGTAGAGCGACTGGTAGGCGTTCTGGTCCTTCAGCGAGGCAAAGCCCTCGCGTATGGCCTCGTCGGTCATCGACGAGATCCACAGCCGCTGCACAGGGCACTTCACCTGTGCCTTCTGCATCACCCAGCGTTGTATGAGCTCGCCCTCCTGTCCGGCGTCGCCACAGTTCACGATGGCGTCGGCCTCGCGGAAGAGGCGCTCTATCACTGCAAACTGTTTCTTCACGCCCGCATCGTCCTTCAGCCTGATGCCGAACTTGGGTGGTATCATGGGCAGTGCCGACAGGCTCCACGCCTTCCACATCGGCGTGTAGTCCTCCGGCATCTTCAGTTCGCACAGGTGGCCGAATGTCCACGTCACCTGGTAACCGTTACCTTCATAATAACCTTCGTGCCGGTAGCCGGCCCCGATGATGCGGGCTATGTCCTGCGCCACGCTCGGTTTCTCTGCTATACAAACTATCAAAAGTGAAAAGATTAAAAGGTGAAAAGTTTAAAGGGTGAAAAGCGACTCACCCCTTGGCAGCCTTCATCCGCGCCAGTCGGTCGCGTACTGCCTGCCGTGTGAGATGTATCTGATAGCGGTAGACCAGACAGGCAACGATGAAATAGACAAGTGTCTGCAGCCACAGTGTCTGGTACTCTGGCAGTATGTCGCTCAGTGTGCACCCCATAGAGTTCACCCTGATGAAAGCCCTCACTCCGAACGTGCTTGGGAAGAGCCACGAGATGCCCTGCCAGAACCCCGGTATCGACGACTGCGGCCAGCTCACTCCGGTGAGGAAGAGCAGGGGCAGCGAGACAAAGACCATGAGAAGCATCACGTTCTCGCGGTAGTGAACCAAACACGACACCACCATGCCGAAGAAAATGCAGTCGAGCAGGTAGGGTATCATCATTGCCAACAGTGGTTGCCACTCACCTATGGCGGAGAAGCCGAACATCCATGGCACCACGAGCAGCAAGTAAGCCGACTGCACGGCGTAAATCATGAAATAGGCGATGGCCTTTCCTCCCACTATACGGAACATGCCGTGGTAATGTTTGCTCACCGGTATGAGGTTGCTGAAGCGGTTGTCCTCGCGTGCGGTGCCTGCGGCGAGGCCTATGCCCAGCACCAACGTCTGCTGTATGATGAGCATGAGCACAGCGGGGATGATAGACGAGCCGTAGCCGCCGGCGGGGTTGTAGATGGCCACTTCCTCGAAGTCGAGTGGACGTGCGGAGATCTGCTCCTCGCGCAGTGTGTAGTGGCCTCCCAGCCGTGTGGTGATCTCACTTCCCATCTGCTGTGTCACGCCCTGTGCCGTCTGGAAGATGGCTTTGTAGGCCAGCATAAGGCTCATGTCGCAGTAGACGCTTATGGTGGCCTGCTCCATGCGGTTCAGGCGCGTCTCAAAGTCGCTGGGTATCAAGTAGATGCCCTTCACTATCTGGCGGCTGACCAGCGACTGTGCCTCGTCTATGTCGGCGGCATGGCAGTAGATCTTCACATCGGGCGAAGCGTCGCACATACGAACGAACTTACGCGACAGCGGTGTCGACGACTGGTCGACGACCACCACTGGCACCTCGCGCACCACCTCGTTGTTGTATATCCACGAGTAGATGAGAGGATAAAGCAGCGGCACAACGATGCAGAAGATGATGACTCCCTCATCCTTGAACATCTGCTTCATCTCCTGCCGCCAGATGTAACATGTATCATTTATTGCCTCTATCTGTCTTTCAAACATATCTCGAAAACGCTAAGGTATATATTCATACGTGAGCATTGCGTTCTTTATCTTTCCCAGCACGAGCCATGGCAGCAGTGTGAAGGCCACCAGCGCAGCCAGGTGGAACCATGCCTCGAGCAGCGGATAGCCGTTGAACAGGCATATCTGGTAGAGCATGAAGTAGTGGCGCAGGGGGAAGAGCCACGACGCGGCGCGCAGAGAACCGTCCATGCCCATCAGCGGGAAGGCGGAGCCTGCCATGGAGAAGCTGAGCACGCCCCACAGCGAGCACACACTCATCGACATGCGCAGCGAGGGCATCAGGCCGAAGATGAAGATGCCGAAGCCCTGCGAGGCGGCCACCTCGAGCACGGCCAGCAACAGCAGTATAGGCCATCCGCCGGGATGGGGGAAGCCCAAATGGCCGAAGACGTAGTACTCGTAGCACAGCGTCACGGTGAAGAATACAAAGGTCTGCGGCAGAAACTTGCCTATTATGGCGACAAGGATATTGTTGTCGGCCATGGCCAGCCACTCCTTGCCTGTGTCGAACTTCAGCTCGGTGCCCAAGGAGTAGGCGGTGATGAGAAACATGAAGAGCATCATCAGGCCCGGCACCATCACCGTAGTGAGATAGATGTTGTAGTTGGTCCACGGGTTGTTTATCTGGTGCAGGTCCACGCGGATGGGCTGCAGCAGTGTCTGTATCTGCTGGCTTGTGGCGCCGCGTGCCTGCAGCGTGGCCTGCCCCACGGCGGCCGAGCCGAGCGTGGAGATGGTCTTCAGGTCTTTGTACACAAGCGAGCCGGCCGAGAGCGTGGTCAGGGTGTAGTAGAACGATATCTTTGGCTGACGGCTGGAGAGCAGGGCGTCGGTGGTGCCCTTGGGGAAGTATATGAACCCGTAGATGTCGTTGTTCTGTATGGCACGGCGGGCATCGCCTACGGTGGCGAAACGGGCCACCACACGGGTGTTCTGAAACGCGTCGAGACGCTGCACCAGAGCACGCGTCGTCGAGGTGTTGTCAAGGTCTACCACACCGACAGGCATGTCAAGTGGCTGGCCCTCCTTCATCAGCGAGGTGAAGAAGAACACCACCAGCAGCGGAAAAACCACCATGCAGAAACCGTAGATGCGGTTTCTGAGCAGTATGCGCCCTTCGCGCAGTGCCAGTCTGTACAGTTGACGTAGAAGGTTCATTATTTGTCGTAAAATTGATAATTAAAAATTTTCACCTTACTTGATAACCAGTGTCATTCCCGGGCGCAGGCCTTCGAACGGCTCTACGGGTACGGCTTTCACCTCAAAGGTTTTCAGGTCGTACTGGCCATTGGTCTTTGTGGCTTTCCACACAGCGTATGTGCCCTGGTCCTTTATGTGTGTTACCCTCATGGCGACGGTCTTGTCGAAGGCTGGCACGTAGGCCTGCAGCTCCGAGCCCACCGTCAGTCCCTTCAGCTGGTCCTCGCGCACATTGAACGTGCCCCACAGGTCGTCCATCATCGAGATGGTCATGATGGGGCTTCCGGTGCCCACGAGCTCGCCCACTTTCGGGTAGATGCTGCTCACCTCGCCGTCCATCTGTGCTGTCTGCACCGTCTCGCCTATGTATGCGTTGACCTCCTGCACAGCTCCCTTGGCACGGCTCACCTGTGCCTGTGCTGCCAGCTTCTCT
>Ga0247610_10001878_pt1 | contig 25227 bp, 12 predicted proteins | sample 174DNAGHGhighgp2_FD_193483 | JGI IMG/M metagenome (GOLD analysis project Ga0247610, IMG submission 193483) | Sheep rumen microbial communities from Palmerston North, Manawatu-Wanganui, New Zealand - 1742 DNA GHGhigh gp2 | ecosystem: Host-associated > Mammals > Digestive system > Stomach > Rumen...
TTAGCGCGGTCCATAAGTTGAATGATCTTATCGAACTGGGTGTCGTCGTTAGCAACGATGATGATGTTATCGACGTCTTCGAGGTCAATGAACTGCGTATGGATCTGAATCAGGTCCTTAGCGATCAGGTCATAGGCGGAAAGCGGGTAGATGATGTTCTTCGCGGCGACATCCGGCTTCAGCGTACGAGCCGAGTTCGGATCGATCGTTGCAAGAACGGCACCAGCGCTCGGCTTCTTCAGCATCGGCGGCGGGGTCAGGCCCATGGGACCTTCACCAGGAGCGGCGAGGAAGGCGTTGTTGCCATCTACGTAGGCACTATCCGGCACATTTTCGGACTGAGAAGAATACACGGCCCAAATCACGCGGCCCGGATCTTCTTCGGATTCCTTGTTGATTGCCCAGAGTTCGATGGTCTCGATTTCATAAAGATACTTTTCTTTATCCATCTCAGAGCCATCCTTGCACTTGGGACCATGACCGCTTTCCACGGCCGACTTCACATCTTCCGGCGCATGCGTAATCAGCTGCGCATCGGACTTGCAACGGAACGTCCACATTTCCTTAAAGTAGACGTTCGGCTGGAAACCACCGCGGGCGCCAATCACGAGGTAATCACCAGTGATAGCGAGCGAGAGGTTAAGAGCCTGCTGGTCCGGTTCCGGAGGCGTATCGTTGTCCATATTCATCATGCTGCGTTCCGGCATGTTGATTTCAACGATAGCAAGCTTGGAGAAGGCGGTCATAGACAACAGCATAGGAATCAGGATCGTAAACAAGCCCATCGCCGGCAACAGGTCCGGTTCTTCAGGCTTTGCTGGTTTCTTAAGTTGTCTTGCCATGTTTATATAACTCCGTTAAAATTATCTCTCTATCTTCGATTAAGCGAGGGAGTTGATAATCTTGAGGCCCTTTTCTTCCATTTCCTGGATGAGGCGTTCGGAGTTCATGTTGAGGAGACCCACGATGACCAGAAGAGGCACAGCGGAGAGAAGGCCGAGGAGCGTGGTACCCATAGCGATAGCGATACCGTCGGAAAGAGCCTTGGCACGTTCTGCAGCCGGTTTGTTAGCCACGGCGTCGAAGGTGAAGATCAGACCGTAAATCGTACCCATAAGTCCGAGCAACGTAGAGATGGAAGCCATCACCTGGATAATGCTGATATAACGAGTAAGACGGGGAGCTTCGGTCAGGAACACTGCGTCGCATGCGGCCTGCATGTTTTCGCGACCACCGTTACGGGCAGCAACGATTGCAGCCATCACGCGGGCGATCGGGAGCTTGGTTGCGTTGGCATAGCTCAGGGCTTCGTCATAGCGCTGGGCGGAAATGTGGGTGCCAAACTTAGCCAAGAAATCCTTACGGCCCTTAGCGCTCTTTACCATGATGTAAATAATGCGTTCGATAGAGAAACCGAGGCCGATCAGGAACACCACGAGGATGATCCACATGAACTGCCAACCATCGGATTCGGGGCTGAAGGATTGAAGCATTTTAGACATTAGAGTACTCCTTTATTGAGTGTTTTGGTTTATTTTGAAAATTCTTTGTTCATATTTAATCTTTTTTAGAGCAAAATTGGAGATTCAAATGCGTAAAATCTTGTTTACTGCACGAAAAAAGCCATTTTTGCCCTAATAGAATAGGGGAACCCTATGAACTAGGTTCCCCGTAAAATTGTTTTTACCGCTACTTTTTCTTCTTCTTGGCCTTTTTCTTGGCCTTCGGAGCAGGAGCCGGAGCAGCTTCCGGTTCTTCAGCGGCTTCGGCCGGTTCGTTCATAGAAGAAGATGCATCGTCCATAGAGGATGTAGCAGGGGCAGCAGCACCAGCCAGCTGTTTCTTCAAGTCAGCGAGTTCAGCCTTCAACTTTTCGTTTTCGGCCTTCGCATCCTTGATAATGTCGCGGTAGGTATTGATCTGTTCTTCCGGAGTCATGACTTCGGACTTAGCAATCTGTTCGAGACGAGCCTTCGTCTTGAAGTAGGCCGGATCGGAGAACAGGGTGGACGGGTCGAACTTTTCAATCTTGGTATTCAAGGTCTCATTGTTCTCGTCAAGGCTCTTCAAGAGTTCGAAGAGCTTTTCAGTCCACTGGTTTTCGATGCCGTAGTGGGCCGCGGCCTTGATACCGGTTGCGCACTGCGGGACAGCGAGTTCCTTAGCACCGTTAGAACGGTTAGTCAATTCTTCACGGTAGGCTTCCAAGTCTTCGTGAACGGCTTCCATAGCGTCTTCCTTGACCATGCCTTCGTATTCCACGTATTCCTTCACAATGGAAGCGGAGTCCGGCAACGGAGAGTTGGCGAACGCGTCTGCCACTTCGACGAACACGGCGCAGCCCTGGTAGTACATTTCGATGTAGCCTTCTTCAGCTTCGATCACGTCCTGGTTGTAGAATCCCTGGTCGCGAGCGAGGTCGATATTCTTCTGGAAGATCGGACGCGCCTGTTCGTAGTAGCTCGGCAGCTGCTGCACGATACCGATACGTTCAGCGAAGAGTTCTTCTTCCTTCTTGCCGTTCAGTTCCTGTTCGCGGATCTTGGCAGCCATCGTCACGAAGAGCATACCCATTTTGTTGGTGGCCTTGAAGGTCCAGCGTTCAGAAGCGTAGGTTGCAGACTTGGAGTACTGGCTCATGGCCTTCTGCAGGATATCGACCAACTGCTTGATAATCTTGGCCTTTTCCTTTTCCTTGCCCTTCAGGACAATGGGCTCCATCTTGTGGAACTCGTGTTCACCGAGGTAGAAGGCAGCTTCAGCCGGGACACCCGGGTCGGCATTCTTGATTTGCAGACCGTACTTGTCGTAGGCTTCGAGAGTCTTGCGGTAGTCTTCGACAGCCTTTTCTTCTTCCTTAAGTTCCATGTAGGCACGGGCGGCACCGATGTAGGCGGCAATCAGCTTTTCCTTGTCGTCGTTGCCATAGTTCTTGATGAAGAAGTGGTATTCCTGAGCAGCAAGATCCCACTTCTTGGCGTTGCCGTAAGCCATCGGGATAGAGAACGCAGCGTCAAGAGCATAGGAGCTCTTCGGGTAATCACGGACGAGGTCCTTGTTACAACGAATGGCTTCGTCAGTCATCTTGGCTTCGTCATAGCTCAAGCAGGCGCTGTACAAGTAACCCGGAGTACGTTCATCCTTCGGATAGCGCTTGTAGGCGATTTCGTAAGTCATAGCGGCAGACTTCTTGTCGGCAATGGAGTCGTAAGTCTGGGCGGCAGAACCGATAGCCATGAACGCCATGGAATCCTGCGGGAAGTTGTTCGTGATGAACAAGTAGGTCTGGGCGGCTTCGCGGTATTCCTGTTCGAAGTACTTCTGGTCGCTCTTCTTCAGGTTGGCGGCCTTCTTATGAGCGTCACCCGCACGTACGATACCCTTGATGGTCAAAGGAGACTTGGCGTACTGCTTGGGGAGGATCATGAAGGTTTCGGCAGCCTTGGTGTAGTTCTGGTTCTTTTCGTAAGCGGCACCAGCTTCGAACACGGCCTTGTCGGCAATGTCGATAAGCGGGTAGCGCTTCACGAGAGCGAGGTAAGCTTCAGCACCCTTTTCGTACTGGCCGCCCTTAACGGACTGTTCAGCCATCTGGAAGAGTACGTAGGCGATAGCCTTTTCAATTTCCTTGGCCATGGAATCGTTACGAGTTTCCTTGACCTGGGTGTACTGCTTGTAGAGCCATTCGAATTCCGTGAGGGATTCGTCGTAGGAGCCAGATTCCAAGAGGGACTGGGCAAGCATACGGCTGATGAGCAAAATGTACTGATGCTTCGGGAAGTCCTGCTTCAGCTTGCGGAGCACGCCCACGGCCACCTTGAACTGCTTGGCGTCATAGTGGACGATAGCTGCGTTGTAAGCAAGTTCTGCGGCTTCCTTGTTCTGTCCGAACTTGGCCATGTACTTGTCCACCTGGGCGAAGTATGCCTTGGTTTCGGCGGAGCTGTAAGCCTTGACAGCGTCGTCGTTGTAGTTCTTCTTCTTGGCGGCTTCGCGAGCCTGGTCCATCATGAGCACGGCGTTATACGCAGCTTCTTCCTTCTTCAGGAGAGCTTCGGAGCCCATCGGGCGACGGCCGTAACGGGTGGTGTCGGTATCGACGATCCAGTTGAACATCTTGGCAGCGTTAGCAAACTGAGCCATTTCCTGGTAGACGAGGGCCAAGTTGATATGCACCTTGTATTCGTCCCAGGTCGGTTCCTTGGCGTAACGCTTCAGGAATGCTTCGTAAGCCTTGATGGCTTCGGCATACTGCTTCTTACCGGCTTCGAGGTCACCTTCCTTGGTGAGCTTGGCAGCGCGAGCATGGTGATACTGCGGAATGTCGAGCATAGCGCCACGGATTGCAGTTTCGGCGTTCTTCACCGATTCCGGATACTTCTGGTTCTTCTTGTACCAAGAGGAGTTGCGGTCATAGCGCTTCACCACAGTGTAGCGGTGCTGCTGGGCCTCTTCAAACTTCTGCTGGATGATGAGGATTTCAATCATCGCGATGTCGGCGAGCGGAGCGTCGATGTAGTCCGGGTTGATGGACATCAAGCGCTTGAAGGACTGCACGGCTTCTTCGTTACGGTCATGGTCCTTGTTCTTCATACCGATACGGTAGTACACAGAATCCTTGAACGGAACCTTCTTGTCCTTCAAGAATGCTTCAGCTTCCTGCACGCCACCACCTTCAAGGTCAGAGAAGGAGGCCGCCATGAAGTCCATAGCTTCTGCGCGCAAGTCTGCAGGGTATTTACCCTTGTCGGCACCAATGATATATTCGTAGTACTTGATTGCTGCGGTTTCGTATTCAGCAATGTTGTAGTAAGATTCTGCCAAGTGGTACATGGCAAGGGCAGCTTCCTTACCCGTAAGGGTTTCGAAGCCGGTCACCTTCTTGTACGCCTTGATAGCGTCGCGGAACTTGCGGTTCATGAAGTGGTATTCCGCAATACGGAGCCAAGCCTTCGGAACGAGACCGTTGTCCGGGAAGTTTTCGACGAGGCGCATACGGAGCTTGTATGCCTTTTCGTCTTCGCCACTGGCTTCCTGCACGGCGGCAGCCTGGTAGATCACCGTCGGGGTCTTGTCTTCCTTCGGATACTTGTCGATGTATTCGAGGAAGTAGCCCAGGGACTTCTGGTGATCAGCCTTCGGAAGCTGGTCGATGTTGGCGCACTTGGCCGGCTTGTTGTCGCGGTCGGCGCACCATGCCACGTCTTCTTCGTATTGGGCGTTCTTGTCGAGGAAGTGCTTTTCTTCGAGCTGGAACTGGTAGTGGCCCAACTGCTGGAGAGCAGAGGCGCAACGCTTATTCTGCTTACCCTTACAGTTGTTGACCTGCTTTTCCCACTGCCTAATGGCATCTTCCATGCCCTTTTCGTCGAGGCCACCAGAACGGCAAGCCTGTTCGGCCTGATTCTTCAGGACCTTATAGGAGTTGGCACACTGGGTCTTTTCGGAGCCCTTCGGCATGGCCTTGCACTTCGCGGCCAGCTTCTTTGCCTCATTAACTTTGTCTTTACAAGGATCCGACGCTGCAAAGGACGAACCTACAAGCGAGCAGACGATTGCACCAACAAGTAAAAATTTTTTCATTTTTTCTTTCCACCTATTAAGAAAAAAGGGGAAGACCTGGTTTGAAAAAGCCAGGTCTACCTTTATTCAAAGTTTATTCCAAATCACCCAAGTCGTCTTCCAGGCTTTCAAGTTCCTGAGCGGCTTCGGAGTTGGCAGCGCCCTGACCCATCTTGGTCTTCACAGTAGCCAAGGTAAAGCCAGCGTCGTCCAAAATACGCTTACGGTTGGATTCGAAGCGGTCACTCTGGATAGCCTTCTGGGTGAATGCGGCGTAGTCTTCGATAGCGGCGTTAGCCTTATCAAAGGTCGGCTGCAAGGCTTCACGCTTGCTCTGCACACGGGGCGTCGGGAGCTGGCGAGCGAGGTCAAGAGCCTTCACCTGCACAGAGTCGAATTCGTCCTGCATAGCGTCATAAGCCTGGCGTGCACTGTCGCGAGCGGCAACGGTCACCACCGGCTGTTCGGTGCGCTTTTCAGCCTGTTCCAGAGACTTCACAGCGTTGTTGTAGTCCTTCTTGATGAAGTAGCAGTAACCCTGAACGAGGTATGCTTCAGAAACCAGGAAGGATTCAGGCATATTCTTGATAATCCACTGTGCCGGCTTGATAGCTTCATCAGGCTTGTTCACCTTGAGGAACGACCAAGCGATACCGAGCATGGCTTCGTCGTAGACCGGAGAACCGGGCTGCACCTGGCCATACATCTGGGCGGCGGCCGGGATGTCGGCCTTTTCGCCAGAGAAGAACAAGTGACCGAGCTTCACCTTGGCGGCATCCTGCAAGTCACGTTCGGACTGGTTGGAAACCGGCTGTTCGGTAATGTCGCGGAAGCAGTTTTCAGCTTCGTCAAACTTGCCGAGACGGCTGTAAGCAATACCCATGGTGTAGCGGGCGTAGAAGTAGTTGGCGTTACCCGGAAGGATGGCGGCGAGCAGGTCGACAGATTCCTGATAGAGGCCCTGTTCGAACTTGATCTGGCCGGCAACGTAGTCAGCGTCAGCCTTCACGTCGCTTTCACCGAACTTCTGAGCAATATTCTGGTACTTGGCCATAGCGTCGATGTACTTGCCTTCCTTATAGTCGATGTTCATCAACTGGAAGTGGTACTTGGCGCGCTGGTCACTCTGCGGATAGCGCTTGATAGCGTCTTCGTACACGGACTTTGCAGCCTTGTGCATACGGAGGTTTTCGAAGGACTTTGCCTTATAGAAGGCGGCCTGGTCCACAAGGTGGAATGCCGGATACTTGGTCTGAACCTTACCGAAGGCGTATGCAGCTTCCAAGAACTGACGGTTCAAGTAGAGACGCATAGCGGCGCGGTAGTCGTTTTCAGGTTCGATCTTCAAACGACGGTAACGTTCTTCGCCGATCTTCTCTTCGCGGGTGTCACCGAAGCGGCTGGTGAGCTTGACAGCCCAGATGAAGCCACGGTTCTTCTTGGCGTAGAGGTCATCGTGAGACATTTCGAGGTCGAGTGCGAGGTAACGGAAGATGCTCACGTCCTTGACGTTAACCGTAGCGCCAGCAACCGGGTAACCTTCCTTCGTGAAGCGGAGGCGGACACCAAGGTGCGGAGAGAGGTAGTAGGTCAAGGTGAAGCTCATTTCCGGGTTCAGGCCTTCGCCACCTTCCTTGTCGGAATGGAACACGTCGATGAGAGAAAGTTCAGCCTTCGCCTCGATCAGGCGGTTGAAACCACGCCAGAAGAGGGAGAAGTTCAGGTTAGAAGGAATGTTGTAAGCATCGTCGCGGTCACCGCCGAAGAAACCCGGAGCGACAAAGCCGCCGTCTTCTTCCATGCTGATACCCGGCTGGGCGATGTTCTGGAGGGCAACGCCCACCAAGAGGTAACCAAACTTAGAAGAGTTCAGCGGGTTCCAGCTGAGGCCCACGTCGGCACCGAGCGTCACCTGCGTCACTTCATCGAACTGGTTGATGTAGAGGACGGACACGTCGAGACCGAGGGCGATGCAGTGCATCAGCCTGTAGGCGTAACCGAGCAAGAAGGCGTATTCGCCGTAGGACTTGCCACCGTCAATGGAAGCACCGTTTTCGAAGAACGAGAAACCGAGAGTGTGCTTGTAATCCATCGGGAAGGTCAAGCTCACATATTCCTGGCTAGCTTCGCCACTGATGGAGCTGAAGAACGCAGCACTGAATTCCAGCTGGTCAGTTTCAGAGATTCCAGCGGGGTTCACATACATGGCAGTGTTGCCACCGAATTCCGCGAACCAGTCATTCTGCTGGTACTTGTGCGGAGAATAAGTTGCTTCTGCAAACAAGGAAGTGCTGGCTACCGTGAGTCCAAGGACTGCTGTTTTAATAACACTAGTACGCATCACTTACTCCTTTAATTGATATCCGTGCGGATGAACTCAATACGACGGTTCTGGGCGCGGCCTTCCGGGGTCTTGTTCGTGGCGACCGGCTGCGTGTCACCCTTACCCGAAGTGGTAATGCGGCTTTCGTTGATGCCCTTTTCCACGAGGAAGTTCTTCACGGCTGCGGCACGGTCAGCGGAAAGCTGCATGTTCTTTTCTTTCTTACCAACGTTATCGGTATGGCCCACAACTTCAAACGTAGCTTCGGTGAAGGTTTCCATAATGTCCACCACCTTCATCAGGGAGATGTAGGAATCCTGAGTAATCGTAGCCTTACCGGATTCGAAGTTCACACCTTCAAGCACAAAGACCTTCTTCGGCGGCTGCGGCACTTCGTCCGGGCAACCATCGTCGTCCTTGTAGCTGTTCAAGCTTTCGGGTTGTTCGGGGCAGAGGTCCACACCCTTACAGATGTGAGCGAACTGGGAAAGCATACCCTTGGCTTCGACCCACGGGTCGCAGAGACCGTCGCGGTCGTTGTCGGCATCCGGGCAGCCGTCGTCGTCCTGGTAACCGTCGAAGTCTTCGGCTTCTTCGGGGCAGTTGTCGAGGCCCGTGCAGACGGATGCATACTTGTCGGAGAAGCCTTCTTCGGAAACCCACGGATCGCAAAGGCCATCGCCATCGGAATCCGGGTTGCGGGTTTCTTCAACGACTTCTTCTTCCTTCACCAGCTCGGTAGCGGTGAGGCCGATGTCAGCCTTGCCCTTGCCGCGCTTGAGCATCGGCGAGGTGGACTGGCAGTAGAAGTTCGGCTTCGAGAGGGAGTGGTTCACGAACTTCGGATCGAGGGAAACGTTCGTGCGGTTCACCTTGATGAATTCGTTGAACGGGTAGTAGTTCTTGTAGATGTTGTTGTATTCCACCTTCGTCTGGCCAGCGGCCGGGTCGGCAAACACACCGTAGTAGTGGTTTTCCATGAAGATGTTGTTACGGGCGATCACGTTGGTCGGACCCTTCAGAGCAAGGCCGGAATAGCCGTTGCGGAGCACGACGTTATGTTCGATAAAGGCGTCGAGGGACTTGGCACCCCAAGCGAGGATGCCGGACCAGCGGTTGCCGTACACCACGTTGTTGCGGAGGTGCGGGAGCGAGATAAACGCACCGATACCGGTAGCGTGGTTATCAAGCACATAGCAGTGGTGGATGTAGGGGGCAGCGTTTTCGCAAAGGATACCTTCGATACCGTTCTTCACGGTGAAGTGCGACATTTCGGCGCCCGAAGTACCCATGACGGTCGGACCTCTGCGGCCACCATCGATGATGGTCGTAAGGGGATCCTCGCCCTTAAGTACGACACCCATGATCAGGGTGATGTTTTCGTTATAGGTGCCACGCTTTACCAAGATGGTATCGCCAGCATCCGCATTACCGAGAGCGTCAGCAATCTTTGAGTAATCGCCAGGAACATTGATATTCTTTGCCATGGCGGTTCCAGAAAGAAGCATCGCCCCGGCCGTGATTAAGACCAGTTTCTTTAGGGTCATACTGCTACGTTTCTCCAATCATAGAACACTTTAGTTTAAAACCTTTGGCCTGCCAAAAAGACAAGCGTAAAAATTCAAGTGGGAATATACCTTCAAAAACGGCTTTAGTCAAACGATTTTCAGAAAAAAAGCCGTTTTTTCCAATAAAATGTCGAAAAAGACGATTCATCGTGGTATATCTAGTCCTCTTGAGGTCAATCGGCAGATGCCGGTTCGGCCTTTTCCTCTTCTTTTTTGGCGCCTTGGATAGACACACGAATCTCTTGGCAGGTCTTCTTGATGTCCTGCAAAATCTTGCGGGCACGGGTGCCGGCAGACTTGTTTCCGCGCTCGAACTTCTCGTACTCGCGCTTGAAGTTCTCGACTTCCAGTTCAAGATCATTCACTAAACTCATAAGCAAACTCCAAAATAAAGATGCTGTATGGGAAAATAAATTAATGTCAGGACTAAATATCTGCGATTTTGTAAAAAATTGTTCAAAATGAGTCAAAAAACGCATTTTTTTTCATCTTTTCACAATCTATTCACTTTTAACTAACCGCCACAGGTGTTCCAAGGACGCCTTTCCACGCTCGCCAACGTTTTCGGAAAAGTCATTTACGAACATCCGGATATGCGATTTCATGACTTCGGGGTCGTCGATTTGGGCCTTTTCGTCGATGAACGGGGTCACCATTTCGGGGCGGTTCTGGGCCACACGGAGGCTCGAACGGATTTCCGCTTCCACTTTTTCGATCACCGTGGACCCCAGCGTACGGCGAGCGACCGCAATCCCGAGCGGAATGGGAGTTCCCGTGTTTTCTTCCCAGAAGGCACCCAGATCCTGAAGCAGGTAGAGCCCGTCGCGCTTCCAGGTGAAACGGTGTTCATGGATAACGACCCCCTGCGGGGCGCTCTTTTCGCGCAGGGAACGGTACACCTGGTCAAAGAGGGAGTAGTTTACGGACAACGGCACAGACTGCGTCCTGGAATGCCAGAAACGGTACAGGAGCGCCGCCGTCGTCTCGGAGCCCGGCAACGTCACGGGAAGCTCCGGATTGAACTCCTGCGACTCGGAGGAGAGCAGTAGTGGGCCGCAGCCGTAGCCGATGGCACCGCCGCAACCCAGACAGGTGTAATCTACCTCGATTTTAGGATAGACCTGAGCGCTGACCTTCGCGACATCGAGTTCGCCGCGGCGCACCATCTCGTTCAAGGTCTGCACGTCGGCAAAGTGGACATCCCATTCGAAGGGTGAATTTTCGAGACCGTGAATGAGGGCCTCGTAGATAAAGGTGTCGTTAGGACACGTGGAAATACCGAGACTTAAGCGCATGAGATAAAATTAAAAAATAAGCTATAGATTGCTTCGCCAACGGCTCGCAATGACAAGGCATTCCGTTACGGGTCTATGCCAAAGACCGCCTGGCGGAGGGCGGAGAGGGCCTCGTTGAATTTCCAGGATTCACGGTCACGGGTGGTGGCCATGTTGCTTACGGCGCGGATTTCAAAGACCGGCACGCGACAAGCCATGCAGGCGGAAATTCCCGCAGCGCCTTCCATATTTTCGATATCGGCATCGAACATCCTGGAACGGGACAGGCCCAGTTCCTCGGTTCCCGTGCAACGGTTTACCGTAAGGCCCACAACCGACTTCAACTTCTGCAGATGGGCGGGCGCATGTTCCGGCGCAGTCGCACGCACGGAACTCGGGAACGGATAAAAAGAACCGTCACGGTCCTGATACCCCATGTCTCCAACGGATTCCGCATCCACGCGCACGACATCGAGCACATCGATCCCACGGCCGGGATACGCGCCACAAACGCCAAGAATAAACACGGCAGAAATAGAGATTCCGCGACGTTTGGCAACCCCTAGCAAGAACGTCAGATTCGTCGCAAAATTAAGGATGCCGATGCCCAGGATACAGGCATAGCCGCAGGCACCCGAAAGTTCGATTAATTTATCCGAAGTGATTTCGTCTGCCGTATCGGCATACTCGGGAAAGAAGGAGGCGAACTCCGCCGGAGTCGCAAACGCAAACAAGTGGTCACGACCGGGGAAATCCATCGGCTACTCCAGTTTTTCGACAGCATCCGCAAGCGAAGCTTCAAGCTCGGCAACGCGTTCCACCTTGAGATTGCAGGGTCGGTCAACTTCGCAACGAGCCGTCGCGACAGCAGTCGCCTTGACGAGACACTGTTCAAATTCCATTCCCTGACTGTCGGCAAAGAGCCAACCGGCAAAGAAAGAGTCTCCCGCACCGATACGGTTGTTCACCTGGATCTGCGGAGGCTGGATCTGCACGCCCTGGAACTTCTTTTCGACCAGGCGGAAAGCCCGAACCGGGGAATCCTCATCGGTGACAACCAGGTTCTTGATCGGGAGACGTTCGAGCACGGCAGTCGCCGTCATCTTCCAGAACTGCGGGCTTGACAACACGATGGGAAGGCCGAGACGCGTGAGCAGCTTGCAGTATTCCTGCATGTTGATCTTGAGAAGCTCAACGCCCTTTTCAAGCCAGCCGTCAATGCCTTCGATAGCATCGATAAAGACCTTCTTTCCCGTCAAGTCCAGATCATTCAGCAGCGAGAGGTTGAAGCCTTCCGGGAACGTGCCGCACAGGGCGACATTCTGGGTCGTACTCCAGTAGTCGTTGAGCGTTTGGATGAAGTCCTCGTTCTCGAAATCGGAAAGGACCGGCGAAGGTTCGATGAGTTCGGTAGACTCACCCTCGCTCACGACGGTCGTACAGATGCGCGTCGGTTCCTTGATCCACACGGGCGCCTGCTGGATTCCGTAAGCGGAAATCTCATCGAAAATACGGGAGCCGTGTTCGGAGCCCAGGAAGTGCATCATGAGAGGCGTACCGCCCAAAAGGCGGAGAACCAGGCCGCAGTTGATTCCCTTGCCGGAACCATACTCTTCGACCTTCTTGATGCGATGCACCTCGCCCGGCGTAAACTTGTCCACGTAGAACAGGCGCTGCCAGGCGGGATTGAGCCCGAGAATCAGGATTTCTTGCGACATGAGCTGCCTAGAAATTGACCTTGTAGAACTTGCGCTTGCCCACCTGGATTACCAGCTGGTCTGCGCCCTTGATTTCAACCTGGGACTGCGGGTCGGCGAGCTTTTCGCCTGCGATCTTCACGCCGCCGTTCTGAACCATGCGACGGGCTTCGCCCTTACTGGCAAAGGCCTTGATTTCAACAAGCAGGTCCAGGGCACCATAGGTGCCGGCCGCCACACTGCATTCGGCAGCGTCACTCGGAATGGCATTACCGCTGTGAATCTCGCGTTCTTTCGCGGCGGCGGCCTCAGCAGCTTCTGCGCCGTAGTACTGCGTCACGATATCAATGGCGAGACGGTGCTTGGCATCGTTGGGGTTCATCTTACCCGCGGCGATGTCGGCCATCATCTGCTTGATTTCTTCGAGCGGAACGTTCGTCAAGAGTTCGAACCAGTTCTCGACGATGCTGTCGGCGAGGCTGTAAATCTTGTGGTACATCACGTCGGCGGGTTCGTTGAGGCCCACGTAGTTGCCGATGGACTTGGACATCTTGACCTTGCCGTCGGTGCCGAGGAGAATCGGCATGAAGAGACCAATCTGCGGTTCCATGCCTTCGAAGAGTTGCAAGTCGCGACCACGGAGCACGTTGAACTTCTGGTCGGTGCCGCCGAGTTCCACGTCGCTATTGATGGCGACGGAATCGTAGCCCTGCATCATCGGGTACATGAATTCGTGCAGGCTGATCGGCGTGTTGGCGGCATAGCGGTTGTGGAAGTCTTCACGTTCGAGCATCTGGGCCACCGTAAACTGACCCATGAGTTCGGTCACCTTGCTGAACGGGAGCTTGCTGAACCATTCACCATTATAGTGAATTTCCACCTGGTCGCGGCGGACTACCTTGAAGAACTGTTCCTGGTATTCCTTAGCGTTTTCAAGCACCTGTTCGTGGCTGAGGCGCGGGCGGGCCTTGTTGCGGCCGCTCGGGTCACCAATCTGGGCGGTATAGTCACCCACGATGAGCACGACGGTATGGCCCAGGTCCTGGAACTGGCGGAGCTTGCGCATCACGACCGTATGACCGAAATGGACATCCGGAGCGGTGGGGTCCACACCCATCTTGACGCGGAGAGGAACGCCGGTATCGTAGGACTTCTGGAGCTTCTTTTCAAGTTCATCTTGCGGCACAACATCGATAACGCCGCGCATCAAAATTTCAAGCTGTTCTTTTACTGGACGGAATTGCATAATGATAGTTACGAGTTAATAGTTTCTTAGGTATAATATAGAATTATATCCGATTCTCGTATGGCGTTGACCTATCACACCAAGGATAAACGGGAAAGGATTTTTCCTACCTGCCCTTGGTGGGCATAAGTTTGACTTTTCTTTTTATTTTTTCATCAAGTTCATCCCGTGTGCAGAAAATATACTCAAATTGATACGATTGGGGCGACCCGTTTTTATTATACACATTGATAAGCCTGTCAAAGGTTTTCTTCCAATACATAAAGTCCTTGTCATATCCGATATAAGAATTACGACATTGAATTATCAGGCTTTCAAACAAGTCTTCATAGGGTACTTTCTTCTGAAGAAGATTGTTCACCATATTCGAGAACGACTCTTCGGCATCCATTTGGGAATCAAAAGACATTTTCAAGCCATCCACAATGGTTCTTTTAACAATATTTCTCATGAAACCGTCTTTAAATATTTCTCTCTTTTTTTCATCCCTATCCAAATCATACCCTAAAAGTCCATTATCTTGTAGGGGGAGTAAATGGCGCCATTCATCCGGACAATCCAATTGTATTTTTTCCATACTCTTACCACAACCGTCCAACGCTTCATCTATACGGCAATAATTAAGGACTTGAGCGATATTACTTCCCCACTTGTGAGCCCTTTCCGCTATTTTCTCATTTGACAATGTTGGGTCATCAAGCATTTTTGCAGGGCATTCAAAAAATCCATTCAGGACAATATTAGGATTCTGTTGATTTGCATCAACACCTTCGTAAACGTTTTTATTCCACAAATCCAATCGTCCTAACCTATTTTTGATACGTTTCTTTATAGCATCAGTCATCGTCGTCTGATTAGCATTTTCAGTTGCAATGCACGACAAAATTTTTTCTTCTGGGATTCCTTTAAACTCCTGGAAAAATAAATTCATCTTTATATTATTTCGACGAGTGTTGATTTCCGAAAGAAGCTCCGGTCTTGATTTAATTTGACTCAATTGACGGAAATACACAACACATTTGGAATGATTCCTACGATAATCCTTATCAGACGTTCCAATCTCAGTTAGCCGAACAATAGAATCTATCGCATATTCACAATCCGTCGGTTGCCCATTTTCATCATAAAAAACAGGCGTCGCAGGAGTTTTTTCTTGCAAATATATATCATTATGTTGGTCTTCTTCAAATCGATGGTTGGGTCTCATCAGTTCAGGTTCAAACGGATATTTCATAGCATTTTTCATAATTTCAGGTCCCAAAAGTCCGTTCAACTCGGAACATAATTTATCGTTATGAAATACCGCCTGAAAAAGCCAAAGGTTGCAAAGTGGAACCTTGTGGTTGACATTCAAGTCATGATATTTTTTTAGTAATTCATAATCTGCATCAGACAATTTTGTATCTGCCCACAAATAATTAGACAATCTTTCCCAGGCATTATCATTGGATACTAAAATACGCTGCAAATTTGTGAGACAATCTGCATTACCATTAAAATCATTTATTTTCTCAATGCGATAACGACCGTCCCACTGCCATCTGTCAGATAAATCAGTTACAGGGACCTTTATCCAAATATCATTTACAAGGTCGTCATCTGTCGGCTTTTGTTTCCTTGTATCAGCTTTGAGGATAGAGAAATAAACAAGACCATTTTGATCCTTGCGTCTACTCGAAGGTTCACTACGGCAAATGTATATTTTTTCCTCTCGAGAATCAAAAGTAGCACAGACCTCCACATAAGCCTTTAAATCATCGACCGATGCCAAAAGGGAATCGACGTAGCTCTTGTATGCTACTAAATTTGTCGAGTACAACCAAACATCAGTTGATATTTTTTTTCCTTTTTTGAGATTCGCATTGAAACTATATCCAGCCTGAGCTTTGTTCCATGCATATAACGTCATTTTCAAATTAAACTCGACCAAGCCTTCGCCTATTTCTTTCGGCGGATTGGTCAAAGATGGGACTAGAGCCAATTCGGCAAAAGACATGCAATTAGACGCAATAAATTCTTTATTATTTTCAACGAAGGAACAATCTTTGCCAAATGTCCATGAAAGGCCCGGAACGGGTGAAAGAACGTCTATACGGTAATCTTCAAAATGGCAACGAACAATATCGTGAACTTTTAAATTAGAAAAATCAAGGTCATTGCCATTCTTATCCGTGATTTGCCTTGGCTTTAATACTTTACAGTTATCGCCATCTTCATAGGAAAGTGAAATTCCACTGTATTGTCCATGATTATCTTTAATAAATTCATATTTAAATCCATTTGGAACAATACAAAGAGACTTCCTGCCCCTATCATCCCCATTGGATCTAGCGATTTTCCCAATCCGTGGTGAAGATGATTCATACTGAGGAATATCTTCCAAATTTCCATTTTGAGAATTCTTCCATCTTGCCCAAGACGGAACGGAATAAAAACCAGAGCATATTTTGTCTACAAAATCATTTAATAAACAACTCCATACATTAAATTTGTATTCTACCTCCTTATATTCAGGAACCTCTTCAATCAACTTTTCTCTATAGGCCTCGAATTCTTGCAATGAATCAAATTTATAGCCTTGGCGAGAAATATCCAACTGCGAAATCGTTATTTCATATTTTTGGGGAATATTTGTTTCCAACCCATGCGGAGGAAAAACATATATAGGGAACCAATCTTCAGTAGGAAGCTTCGCCCCTCTGCACAATTCAAATGAATCATTTTTTTTCTTTAATATCCACGTTCTGTTTTTCGGCAGGAATGTTCTCGAATTGCCATCCGTCACATTCCCATCATCTTCCTTAAATTTACGGCGATAAGAAGTGTATTCGGATATGGGATATTTTTCTAAAGGATTCCCTATAACGAAGCAATCCTGATATGAAAAATTTTTCAAAACATCATTTTTTTCACCCAATACTTCAATGCCAATCGTCGAACCATCTTCGATTCTATTTTTGGGGGTAAAATCAACATAAAAGCAATCGCCATTAAAGTAAACACTATAATCGGGTTGCCAAGCCATATTTCTCTGGTTTTCTTCCCTCAAATTTCTCAGAAAGCCTTCTATTTTTTGGAAAGAATACCTAGAATTTTTAAGATAGGATTCCAGTCCGTCAAAGTCATAAATCTCCCCATCGAATTTTCCATGACGGAACAAGTCCATACAAGAGTCAAAAAAAATTGAACTCTGAGTTCCTGTGCCATGAGGAAGATTTACCATCGACCATTCATGCAAATCTTTTTCGGAATAGCGAGCATCCAAAAACTTGCGAAAATAGCGTCTCGAATCCCGACAAACGGAGTCATTTGACAAACTATTTAAAGGTATCCCTGTTTCATATTGTATTCTTGCCACATATTGGTCGATATTTCCTTCCTGTATTCTTTTTCTTCTCCATAACCTTTCCACAACTTTAATCATATGGCAGTGATCGCTATAGCTGACTTTTCCATTTTTAGCAGCTAGGAAATTTTCGGGATTTCCTGGATATCCATCTGGATAAGTTGTACAATTCAACCGTTTATAGATGACATATCCAATCAAGTACAAAGCACACTGAGCATTTTTAGAAGGATTATCCGTATTTTCATAATTTGCAACGCTGTACAATTTTTTCCAAACATTATTTATGCGAGCCAATACTTCGGGCATTGACCACGAACCTGTCGCATCCCAATTCCAAAGGTAAATCGGGAGATTTCGCATTCTTTCAAAGTCAAAATGCTCTCTTAGACTTCTATATAGATATTCCATTTTAGTTTACCCTCAGATTTTTTCCAAATAAAAGTAATCATCACAAGTCGGAGATACCTTCAATTCCGCACCTCTTGAACTGGCAGGCATCATTAACTTTTGAATTTCGTCACGTACATTTAAATTATTTTCCCGTGGAGTCGGTGAAAAAGCTCCGTTTCTGGATTCTTCTATTTTCCAATTGGTCAAGCTACTTCCAATTCCAAGTTCATAAGACGATCCATCTGAATATTTCAGCACAAATCTCCGATTGTGGAATTTAGTGTTTCGATCGATCATCGACACCTCAATATTCGCCGGATTCAAATTAGGCAATGCCTGTACTAGAGTTTCCTTAACCAACAGGGACTGTTCATGCGCCGGATAATCAATATGCCAACGATTAGTGTCAGAGCGCATTTCTCCCTTGCCATTTTTCATCATCAACAACCTGACTTTAGAACAGGGGTTCAAATAACGAACCAATTCTGCCAAAATACGGATTCCACTAGCATTGCAAATATATTTATCTTCCAATTGCAGCTCTTCCAAAAATACCGGAATTTGGGGCAAAGCCAATTGCAACCTGGAGAATAAAACTTTACCAAAGCCATCGACATCCAAAGGTGTTGCCCCGTTTCCATAAATGGGCGGATTCAACTTACTCAAATGCTTTATCTCGGCATTATTGCTATTTGCAGGCAGACTTGTGAATTCTGCACAATTCAAGCAACAATCAGTTGTTTCCGGCCCTCTAAAATAGCTGTATTCAGAAGTTCCCCATTGTTCGTCAAAAGCCATTCCGGACTGTGCAAACCTAGGAACAGCAACATATTGCATCCACCCATTCTGTTGTTTTTCTTCCATAAACACAGGCATACATTGAACACCAGAAGCATTCTTCGTAACAGGAAGATTTTTTACAACTTTAATTTTTGCCATTCGGAGCAAATGACTGATTTTTGCCTGCAATGAAATATTCGTCGGCACCTGGTTCCATAATTTTTCGCTTACGACAAAAGAAATTCGCCCTGCAGTATACGCCGCACGAACTTCCGGATTAAGGCTCCATTCCAAGATTTCCCAATCACCATAGTCATCACTTAAGTAAAAACGAATGTCTTCCGCCTGTTGGGATACCTTATTCTTAAGATCCGTCAAAAAATTATTTCTAGCTACGAATTGAGTCTGGTTGCCCCAGAAGCAATAATTTGCAGGAATCCCCAACTGATTGAAAAATTCATCGTTCAAAACACGCAAAGCGACATTTCGATTCAATCGATTTGTCATGTATTGGGTTTCTCTGGTAAGTAGGCAGTCCAAGCATATGCTCTCGCAATTATTTGGGCAGCCATCTAACAAAGCACGCGCATCAAAGAACAAGTCGGTCAAGGTGAAATTCGTAGATGTCGCTGCCAAGGTTGAAAGTTGCGCACCACCAGGAGCAGTATCGTATAAAACGATGGAACAGATGTTATTTTTCCGTTTGCGTACTGTCCAACCTATTTCGTCTTCATTCAAATTCAGCCTGTTCACAAAGGCATTCCGCAAAGCCAATGCCCAAGTATTGGCGGCAACCTCATTATTCAATTCGTTTATGGTCAAAACAATCGCATACGTCCTATAAGAAGCACCAAGACTTATTACCTTATGCGATTGATCTTGGAATCCACACTTTCGATTAAACTTATAATGGTTGGAATGCGTATTGCGCCCAACAAAGTTCTCTGCAGACGTCGATGCATAACCACATTCTAGGCAAACATGATAATGGTCATCTGCCGACTGCTCAGGCACGTTTGGATCCGCCCTATTTTCATTTTGAGCGAATCCATTCCCGTTCAACAGCACAAGTTCTGCAGGACCATATTTCACGTCGATATTGCCCAAGCCGCTATATGACGGAACAGATTTAAAAGCATCAACCCCTTCATGGAATAAACTCACATGAGGAAATTCGAACGGGGGCTTTGAGGATACCATAGTATCAACATTACGATCTTCATCTGTAGAGATGAATCCAGACGGTTCCAGAACTTTTCTAGCATGCCCTGATATATTTGTGCCACATTCAAGGCACGTGTTATTTGTTGCATCTTTTGTATAGGCAAAAGCACCACATTGTGGGCATGTTAAAAACCTATAAAGGCATGTTGGATCTGGCTGACCATTATTGCCATTATAGGGTTTCCAATTCAACAATACGCCTGATGAGAATTTACGAATTCCATCAACGATGATACTCGTTCCCGGGGCATATTCGCGAATAGCAATATTCCGTGGACGACTAGGGATATTATCCTTTTCAGATCCTTTATAATTATTAGGCACAACTTCTATAACATCCAAAGGCATACCGTTTGATGGCAAAACCCCCTGCGCTGCCAAATAACCCAATCCATATTCAGAAACAACTTTTTTTAGGAAATGCCTTTGACTGAATTGGAACGAAATGAAATCTGTTTTTGGAATTTTATTTGCCGCATGCCCTTCGATAAGAAGATAAATGTCACGAACCTTTTTCAACCAATTTGCCTGTGCTGCGGCAAATTGCTTTTGGGTATTGTCAATTAAAGACGATGGAGCTTGTTGAGTCATCCCCTTTACGAGGGCCTTCACATCATTAGCCAAGGAAGCCCCGTTAACATTGCACCAGTTGATAAAATCGGCCAACTTAGAATTTTGCTGTGATTGAACAATCCACTGATCGATATCATTTTGTGGGATAACGTAAAAATTTTTCCATTGATTATTCGTTAAGAATTCAGACAACACATTGGTAAAATGCCCTGGAGTACCAGATTGTTCCGCAAAAAATGACAACAAGTCTGTTTCGAAGTCAATGCCATTTTGATTTCCTCCGCCATTCTGATTTAAATATTTAATGAATTTCGTCAGCAAAAAAGCATTGACATGCCGCTGCAAAATAACATCACTAGTAATTGTAAGCGCCTGCCGAAGCGTATTTTTTTGAATCCATGCCAAGGGATTTTTGGTAATATTCTTTTCTTCTGCGCCGGCATTTGTTAAGGTCCAGATAAAAGACTTTCCCTGATCGCTTCGTCCTGCACGACCAGCCCTTTGTGTATAGTTATACTCATGAGGCGGAACATTGGTCATGGCGACAATGGAGATATCTCCGATATCTACACCCATTTCCATAGTTGTGGAACAATTATATATATTGATTTGACCGTTCTTGAATTTTTCCTGATCTTCCGCACGTTTCAATACATTCAATTGCGCCGTACTCTCCTGAGTGATGCAGAAAACTTCCTTAGGATTCAGGTAGCCCTTGCGGATTTCTTCATGAGCATTGGTCCACCAAATTTCATTGGCATTTGACGCGACAGACGGAACAGGACTGTTCAGACTTAGAATGTCCTTAGCCGGAATAAATGCTGTTTCTATGGACTGGTGCAATGGCAATGAAATACTGGTAATATACGGAGAATACAACCGGCCATCCCTACCATACAGTGGCTGATCCAAGAGCGTATTTGTTGCCGGGCATAACCAAACTTTATCAGGAATGGTTACATAAATACGATTTAAGTCTATGTAGCAGCCTTTGGGTATAGAATTTTTACCCGTTGTTTCTTTTTCCCATAAAACATGCTTTTCTTTTAATTTATCTTTAACACTCTGCAACAAAACCTCTACAGGACCTTCATACCCTCCAAGATCTTTACCATAGCCGCTGCCCTCTTCCGCTTTCTGTATCTCCTTCGGGTCAGCAAGAAGATAATAGGCTATTTTCATAGCGTTATTAGGTTTTTTCACATCACCAAAGAAAGCGTTTTCCAAAGGTTTGATCTGCAATGAGGTTCCGAAACATTCGCGAATATAATCCACTTCCCAAGCACCAACTATATAATTGACGCTATCTTTTGGTGCCAAGGCAGCTTGGGTTCTAAAGGCAAAATCCAATAAAACCTTAGCAAACGAACTTTGTTCCGAAATAGGTATTCCACCGCCCTGTGAGTCAAAATCTACATTGTCGAGATCATCGATAAAAGTATTATTGCCGTCTTTATGGCCATAACAAACTTTTACCAGTCCAAGGGATTCCAGGGACTTTTTTCCTCGGGTCCTTTGGACAAACTCGCGCCAGACTAACATTTTTGCTAGCGAAGTCCCCTTATATAAATCTTGCTCAGTATTCGGTCCCGTCAAATCAGGGAGGTGCAATAAGTTCTTATAGAATTCATTCTCACTGGTATTCCCGTTTGGATCCAAAACGGTTCTATAATTGTTCAACTCTTGGGCAACACCATTTGCCAAATCTTCTAACGAAAGGAAATGATTGCCCTTTCCCTTTTCGTCCAACATTTTTTTGTAAATCCAGGTCCGGACAGCAGCCATTTCCTCCTTCATGGAATGGCTGCCCGCATAACCAGCTGTTCCCTGCCTATTATCAGTAAAACACAGCAATTTCTTTCCATTGAAAATTGGTTGAGGAGGTGGGGGCGTATTTGGAGTAGTTTGCGAAACATTCATCGGAGCATCTTGCCGCAGTACATCCTTTGCAAGGGTGTTGTAAAGGCGTTTGACACCAACCGCAAAGCCCTTCAAATTTTTACGAAGCGTAAACCCGCCAAACGGATTCAGGCGTTCGGGAATATCCAAGGGAATGTGACATTTTGTACAGCGGACTTTCATATCATGTGTCGCATAACTGATACCAGCAACGCCAGCATCAGTTTTCAAAAATCCAGAACCTGGATCGACTTTAAACTGGCGCCAAGTTCGCATACCCCATGGATTTGCAGGGGTTTTCTTCAAAAGGCACGGGACTGCGTCATTTTTGTCCGTGTAGCGTTTTTCCTTGTCCGCCTCTTCAGCAATGTCATCATCGGCATCATCCATTTGCTCTGTTTCATAATCATTGGGGACCCTCAAAAGCGGGTTTCTCTGATTATCCGGATCAAATCCCTGCGCGGCAAGATAGATTTCGCCGCATTGATTACATTCTAAAACTTGGAAAACCGATTCTCCACAAGCATCGCAGCGGGAAATTAATTTTTTTTCATGAGTATTTGGATCAACCTCTATTCGTTCTTCCGGCAGATCAAAGAACACCTTTCCGTATTCCCATCCTTGCGTGAGTTCGGATTGTTTTCCGCAACAATCGGGATTACAGCAAGCCCAAAGATTGACGGTCTTTTGAAATACATGAATTTTTATGGGTAAAAAGTAATTCCTAGGAGCATCCTTTACAGAACTCATCCAATCCAAATACTGAATGACCTTTTCATCATTATTTTCACCCAGTATAGCTTTTACTTGAGAATGAGCAATTCGATTTTGCTTAACAAATGCATCCCTGAGTTTCCTAAAGCAAGGGATATCGCTCAACATCTGATATTTTTGTAAATCCGATGCATTCTGCCCTATCAAAATTTCGTAATCTGCGGGAGCCTTATTTTGCAGACTAGGAGAGAGAGTACTTGCACAACGCTGACCAGAAATAACCTCAACATTTTGTATAGATACACCAGCGACATCCGCCAGAAACTTTTGAATTTCATTCGCTTTTCCAACGGTAGCCGATGTTGCAATGAATTGCACTTGATCCGGGGTTTTATTGAACGCCAGCAAGACTCTACGCAAACGCATAGCCAATTCCGCTGCCGCAGAACCCGTATATGTATGGGCCTCATCCAAAACGACAAACTTCAAATTTGAATTTTGAAACAGCGGTTCATCCTTCTGTCGGACCAAGGCGTATTCTAGCATCGTAGCATTGGTTATCAACAATTGAGGGGGATTTGCACGAAGATCGTCTCTCCACAAGACCTCATTTTCTAACAATCCGTCTATTTCTGAATCTGACAAATTCGCGACTTTTGCGAATTCCGATCGTTTATTTTTCATTTTTCCGGTATAATTGGCAAAACGGATTTTCTGAGCTTCATTTTGGTTGAAGATTTTCAAACTTGAACGAAGACGATCGCCTTGTGATTCAATCAAAGCGTTTAGCGGATACAGGAAAAGGGCTTGAACGCCTGTCAATCGCTCGTTGTTTTTGCAATCCTTTGCCAATCGATTCAGAATCGGGTATAAGAAGCATTCTGTTTTGCCGGAACCGGTACCCGTTGTCACGACAATGGATTTGCCGTTTTGTACAGCCACAAGAGCTTTTTTCTGATGTTCATGCAAACAAGGATGTTTATGAAGTTTACAAACGATATCGTCCCAACCATTCTGCCGAGCATCATCTTGCACATTATTCTGGGAAGATGTCCAAGGGAACATGGCTTCATAAAAAGGTTCTGCCAAAAAGCTGTCCCTGCCAAACAAATTATTTTTATTGGAGAAATGATTCTTCACGCAATCGTGCAAGGACTTATTCCGTAAATTGGTTATAGACGACAAAGCCAACGGAACATTCTTGGAAAGCTCGTTGATTATATTTCCATAAGTATTATCGTGATTAGCCATATTATTTCCTTGTCTGTTATTACTATAAGTCGGAATTACAACTGGAACTTTGGTGATATCTTGATATATCTTTCGAAGTGAATGAATATCGATTGGTTGTTCGGATGCAGCCGTTTTCCATTGGTTCAATTCGCTTATTTTACAATGCAAAAAATGTTTACTGTCCTTCCATGCAGCCCAGGGGAAATGATCTTTTCCCTGAAGTCCATCGCGGAATAAATCGTACCCCAACTTATAATTGGCGATCTGTTCTTCATTCACAAATCTTTCATTCAGGTCAGATGCATCCTTATTACCGATTGCCTTTAAACAAGATAGTTCTATTTTATTAGCCAAGGCCTCTTCAACCCAGTCGCATAGGTTTTTCGGGGCAGTCGCATTATAACCCGGATCCATCATTGCATGCCCAAGTTCGTGCAACAAAACTCCCAAGGTCAAGTATTTGATCTTTTCAGGGTCATTTTGGCAAATAGGAGCTTTTTCTATTTTGTCGTAACATATCCAAATTTCTGGAGAACCGTTGCCGTTATAAAATCCATTGCGAAGATAAAGCCCAAGAACATCAAATCCGGCTTTATATTCACCTATCTTTTGCTCTAATTCTGCTTCATGATTCTTATACAGCTCTTCCAAAAAGTGTCTCACCAAAGGCTTAAGATCATTAAGATCCCACACACTGAGATTTTCCCGCATCCTAGCTTGCAACTGTCTTATATTGTTTAACAAATAGCTTCCGTTTTCCTGGGAAAGAACATCTTGTAACGTGCGAGGCGTTTCCAGGCCATTATTCAAGACATCTTCCAACAAGCGCTCAAGCCCATCATAGTCATTTTGCAATTGAGCGTCACACCCTTGCACGAAATAAATCGGAATATTTTCTGCCTTATCGAGAAGTTCCCGCTCACACGCATTCTTCCATTTTTCAAGGACATTTTGGCAATACTGCTTTACATCATCGTCAATTGGACGGTTCATCTTGTTGTAAAATTTCATTTAGTACTCCGATTTATATAGGGACCTTAAAAGGAACTTACATAATATACATACTTTTCAAAAAAAAGTAGAATGCCAATGCCATCGGCATGGATTTCCGGCAGAAGCCTTCTTTTTGAAGGACAGTATCGGTTTTGATGGTTACTCTACTGAAATCGGCAGGCATACCTATTGTTCCCCGCCATATGTTTTGTCTTAACCTTTCTTTTACATATAACAGCGCCTTTTTTATATAAATTTACGATATGAATATCCTCGTCTATTTCCTGTTTGCCCTGTCCGGGTTTGCGGGCCTGATTTACGAAGGCTCGTGGGCGCGATACCTTAAACTTTTCCTGGGGCATTCCAGCTACGGCCAGGTGCTTACGCTCTGCATTTATATGG
>Ga0247610_10001879_pt1 | contig 25222 bp, 20 predicted proteins | sample 174DNAGHGhighgp2_FD_193483 | JGI IMG/M metagenome (GOLD analysis project Ga0247610, IMG submission 193483) | Sheep rumen microbial communities from Palmerston North, Manawatu-Wanganui, New Zealand - 1742 DNA GHGhigh gp2 | ecosystem: Host-associated > Mammals > Digestive system > Stomach > Rumen...
TGTAGAAGAAACACTAATTGATAATGGATTAGAATATGTAGGAAATGATGCTAACCCATATGTATTAGCATATTCAATTGATTCTAATAATACAAGAATGCAAAAATCTGCAACAATTAGTGAATATACATTATTCTTAAGAGATGAATTATTAGCTGATCCATATTATTCTACAGGTGTTGAAAACTTCTATATGTCAAATGCTAGATTAAGATCAATTGGTGCTAAATCATTATTCTATTTAACAGGAAATATAGTATTACCTGCTACATTAAATTATATTGGTGATAACCCAATTTCAAATTTCTCAAAATATTCAAAGAATGGTAATTTCTATTATCTATTAGATGATGCTAAAACTACATTAGATGCATTAGAAAATAAAAAATATTATATTGGTGCACTTGGTGATTCACAATTATCACTTGATAGTACAACTAAATTTATTACTGCAAATACATTCTCAAATGTAACAGGATTAAGTTCAAATACTGAATCAACAGCATATTTTAAATATGATAAGATAGAAAAATTATTATATACATCTGATTATAGAACATTATTATTTGCTAACACAGATGAAGAAGAAATTAATATTAATCAAAATACAAAAGAAATTTCTGATTATGCATTTAAGGGTAGTGAGACAATTACTTTAAATTTATATGATATTGAATATATATCTGATAAGGCATTCTATGGTGCTAATCCTTCAGATACTTTAGAATTAAGATATAAATATGCTGATGGAAAGATTATTGAAAATAGATTTAATAACTTAGTATATTTTGCATCATTATTTACAAATTCTAATATTACAAATATTAAAGTTGGTAATAAGCTTTCATACTTTGAAGAATTACCATCAAAGATGCTTGATAAGAAATTAGATTTATTAGAAAAAGATGGATATTCTGTAATCAGTATTACAAATAAAGAAAACCTATCTTATGATTATCAAGATGATTTTAGATATTATGAAAAGATTTATGCTTCACTTGGATTAATTAATGAAAGTATAGGTGAAAATTAAAAATGAAAAAGAGACTAGTTTGCTTAGGAATTGCACTAGCATCAGCTACATTTATGTTATCAGCTTGTACATCTAAAAAATCAAATGTGACAAATAATGATACAAAAATAGTTGATGAAAGTGAAACTCCAACTGAAAATACAACATCATTAGATAATAATAGTACACCTACTAATAATATAGAAACAAACGATGAAACAGAACCAGAAGAAATAATTATTGAAATTCCTCCTGTTGATGATAAAAGTATATTATTAGAAATATATGAAGATTTTAATTCACCAAAATTACCTTCAGGTAAATATATAGAGGTTGGTGAACAAGCATTTTCAAATGGTATTAAAATTAATCAAACTGAACAAATATCATTATTAAATACAATTGATTGTATTGAACAAAAAGGTATAGATATTGATACTAAATCAGATGATGCATTCTTAATTGATTATTCTAAAAAATCATCAGCTGATGGAAGCTTTTATGGAAATGTAATATCTCCAATTATTGTCAATGTTAAAAATTATATTTCTAATTTAAAAGAATATGAAAATAGTAAAAATGGTGAATGTGTATTTTCATATTATAATTATGGAGATTATTATATAATTTTTGCAAAATCTCAAACAGGATTTAATAGAGACTTTATTGTATTTGATAAAACAGGTGTTGCATCATATGTTAATTTACATAATGAAGCATCAAATAAATATGCAAAGATTTATGAAACAATCTTAATTGATAAAGGTACATTAGAAAAATCAGATCTTGAAATACTAGATTTACAATCAAAGATTAAATTTAATAATACAGATGCATTCTTTTCAATTGATGATGAAACTGTAGAATCAATTGTAATACCTGAAAAATATAGAGGAATTCAATTCAATAATGTTGATATGGATAAAATTCAACAATTAAAGAATTTAAAAGAAATTATTGTTTCTCCATCTAGTAAAAGATTTACAACTGAAAATGGTATTTTATACGATAAGAAACAAACAAAATTATTATTATATCCTCAAGCAAAAGAAGATACTGATTATGTTTTACCACAAAGCGTAAGAGATATCGCAGATAATGCACTTGCTAATACAAAATATCTTGAATCTATAACAGTACAAGAAGGTATAGAATATATTCCTGATAATTTCTTAGCTAACTCAAATGTTAGTAAGGTTGTATTACCATCTAGTGTTAAAGAAATTGGAAATACAATCTTAAAGGGATGTAAAAATTTAGTTGATCTTACAGTTCCATTTATTGGTTCTGATGATGAATCAGATTCATCATTAATCTATTTCTTTTCAACTGAAGAGGTTGAAGGAATGAATGAATATGATGCCAAAGATGGTAGATATTATATTCCTTCAATTGAAAAAATAACTGTATTAAATGAATTAAGTAGTGTTAATGCATTACTTGGTTTAAATTCATCACTAAAGGAAATGGTTTTTGCTGATAGCTTTACAGAGCTTAATCCTGAAATTTTCCATGAAGGATTAACTAATCTAGAAAGTATAACTATTTCAGGAATTAAATCAATAAATAGAAAATCATTTGCATCTTTAACAACTCTAAAACATTTAAATGCTAAAAATGTTCTTGAAATTTCAGAATATGCATTTGAAAATAATAAATTATTAGAATCATTTACATTTGATAATGTTATAACTGTTGGTGCCCATGCATTTGAGAATACAAAAATTGGAGATATTGCATCATCTTCAATTGTTAATATTGGTGAATATGCATTTAGCGGATGTGAAAATGTTACAGCAATTGATTTACCTAATGCAACATCGATTTTAGAATATGCATTTAATAATATATCTAAATTAGCAAATGTTAATTTGAATTCACTTGAAACATTAAATAAAGGTGTATTTGCTACAACTAGCACATCTCGTGTTATAAATAATTTAAATATTCCAAGTATTAAAGTATTAAAAGATGAAGCTTTAGCTGGTATAAAAATAAAGAATAATTTAGATGTTTCAAATGTAGTAGAAATTGGCTTAAATGCATTTAATAATTTCAACTCATCTGCCTCAAATTCAATATTAAATTTTGAATCATGTCAAGATGTAAGTAATTTAGGTGTTTATGAGAATAGTACATATGTTTCAGCATTCAAAGGTTGTGAAGTAAATACAATTAAATTACCTAATATTACAACTATGCCAAATGGATTATTCATTGGAAGTAAGGCTAAATATATTTATATAAATAAAATAACATCTATTTCAAATTCAGCATTTAGAGATTCTAAATTATTAGAAAGTGTAACTACATCAACTATTACTAATGTAGCTAATTATGCTTTTTATAATTGTGAAAAATTAGCATCATTTGATACTACAAATTTAACAACAATTAATAGTTATTCATTTACTAATTGTAAATCATTAAAATCTGTTAATTTAGTGAATGTAGAAAGTATTCTAAGATCTGGATTATCTGGCTGTTCATCACTTTCAAATTTAGGTAAATATGATAAATTAGTGAAGATTGAGGCTTATGGACTTGATGCTACTGCAATTACATCATTTAGTTCTGATAAAGTAACCTCTTTAGGTGAATATTCATTTGCTATGTGTACTAAGCTAATTACATTTTACTCAACTGTAGAATCAATTCCTAATAATCTATTTGATAATTCTAATTGTTTGGAAACTGTTAATCTTCCTAATGCAAAAACAACAGGAAAAGAAGTATTTAGATCATGTGGCTCACTTAAATCTGTAAAATTACCATCAATGGGACTTTATACAACATCTATGTTCCCTTCATATTTTACAAGTGTTTATGATAATTCATATATTGAAATTGGCTCATCTTCAATAAATGATACAATTAAATCAGATTTATCACATTTTACGGATATTAAACTAACTAATGTTACATCTATTAATGATAGTTTATTTAAAAATAACACAAATTTAAAATCTATTGAAGCGATGAAATGTACATCTATAGGTAAAGAAGCATTCTCTGGATGTACTAACTTAGCTACTGTCTCATTTTGGAAAATACAAACTATCAATTCACAAGCTTTCTATGATTGTAAAGCACTAGGAGATTTGTCTTTTGGATATGCTACATCAGTAGGAGAATCAGCATTTAGTGGATCATCTATAACTTCAATTAATTTACCAATCGCAACAACTATTGGTGCAGCTGCATTTGCAAATTGTTATAAATTAACTAAAGTAGAATTACCTAGTTTAAAACAACTACAATCGGAGACTTTTTTTGGATGTAGAGTCCTAGAAGAAGTAAGTATCCCAGTTGCAACATACATTGGTAAAACTGCATTCTATAATACTACTAATCTTACAAAATTATCTGCACCAAAAGTTACTTCAATTTCAACTGATGTTTTTAAAAGCTCTGGCTTAAAGACTTTAGAATTACCATCATTAACAAGTATTCCTGAATCTTGTTTTATAAATTCAAATGTAGAAACTTATAGATTTAATTCTTTAACAACAGTAAATAAATATGCTTTTAATGGTAATAAATCTATTAACTATATCTCTTTGGCTTCTTGCGAATCTGTATTATATGCAGCATTCCAAAATTGTACGAATTTAGGTTATATTTATGCTCCAAATTTAAAAACAGTTGGAGATTATGGATTCCAATATAGTGCTATATCATCTATATCTTCTAAAATTGAAACAATTGGTAAAAATGCATTTTACCAATGTGAAAAATTATCAATATCTCAATATAGTGATGTTTTTAATAATACAACTATGATAGATGAAGGTGCATTCCAAGGCTGTAAGAGTATCACTGGTTTAAAATTTAATAATCCAAATACTTTTATCTCTGCAAATTCATTCTATAATTGTACAGGAATAAATAAATCAAATTATTCTATTATTATTATACATACATCAATAACATTCTTTGCATCATCTTTCTATGGTGTTCAATGTAATCAAGTAAGATTTATTGGTACTGATGCTTCAAATCTAATATATAGAACAAAAACTATTGAAAACAGTGGAGATTTATTAAATAAAACTACTAGTGTAGTATGTGAGAATTTAAGACCTGGTAATTTAAGTGGTTCAGTTTTAGTTAATACTACATATTTTAGTTATAAAGATTTGAAATCAATTGATAGTAATGGTAATACAGTATATTCATATGTTGGTGAAAGAAAATAAACATTTAAGAGTCGATTTATTTCGGCTCTTTTTGTATTTTTAGCATATGTAAGCGTTTTTTAATAGAATTATTATTTAACTTATAAGTTAAAATCTAGAATTTTATATAAAAATATTGTATAATTGAATAAATATTTTTTTGGAGGGATAGTTATGAAAAGTTATAAGCTTCATGTACCTGAGGGATTTAAAGATACTTATGGTAATGAAATGTTAATCAAAAAAGAAATTGAAAATAGAGTTTTAAATTGTTTTAACCATTATGGCTATATTCATATCAAAACTCCAACATTAGAATATATTGATCTTTATTCAGATAATGGATTACAAAAACCTGATTTATATAACCTAATCAATAGACAAGGAGAAGTATTATCCTTATGTAATGATATGACAAGATCTATTGCTAGATTTGTTGGTTCTAATTTAGATGATTCTAAAGGGATTAAAAGGTATTCATATATTGCAGATACATTTAGATATCCAAGATTATATCAAGGTAAGAATCACCAATTCTTACAAGCTGGTGTTGAATTAATTGGTAAGAGTAATGAATATTGTGATTCTGAAGCTATTTATTTAGCATACCAAGCACTAAAGGCTTGTGGTGTTTCTAAGTTTACAATTCATTTAGGTTCGTCAAAATTTTTGAATTTATTACTAGATGATTTTAAAGTTGATTCTAATACAAAAAAGATAATTAGTGAAACAATTGAAAATAAAGATTATGTAACACTAAGATCAATATTAAATAATAATTTAGATTCTAATAAGGCTGAATTCATTATTGATTTAATGCTAAAGGGTGGAAGATTAAGATACCTTGATTCATTAATGGATAAATTAAAAGGATATAAGGCTTTAGAAGAATTAAAATATTTGAAAAATTTATATGAAATATTAAATGAATTAGATGTAAAAGATATTTTATTTGATTTTTCAATTTATGCATACGCTGGTTATTATACTGGTATATTATTCCAAATATATACTGAAAATGTTAAAAAAAGTGTAATAACTGGTGGTAGAGCTGATAATTTAATTAAGCAATTTGGAAAAGATTTACCAGATATTGGTTTTGGTATTGACCTTGATTCATTAACTGATTATGTTATTGAAAATAATTTAATTAATGTTTCTAAGGAAAAATATTTATCTTTATCTGATAAAGAATCATTTATTTATTCAATGAAAAACAATGAAGAATTTAGAAATAAAGGAATTGTTGTAGGAGATAGTCACCTAGATAATATAGATGATGCAAAAGAATATGCTAAATTAAATGGTTATACTAAAATAATTTGGTATAAAAATAATAAATATGAAATTGTGGAGGTCAAATAATGTTAACATTTGCACTTTCAAAGGGTCGTCTTGCTGATAAAATATTTAAAATGTTAAAGGAATTAAATATTTGTGATATTACAGTAGATGATGAAGATAGAAGATTAGTTATTACAAATGGAGATTATAGATTCTTTTTAGCTAAGCCATCTGATGTACCAACATTTGTTGATAATGGTGTTGCAGATATTGGCGTAGTAGGAAAAGATACTATATTAGAAGAAAATAGAGATATTACTGAAGTATTAGATTTAGGATTTGGCAAATGTAGAATGTGCGTTTGTGCTAAAGAATCTGATGGAGATTCTTTTAAATATAAATCTAATTTAAGGGTTGCAACTAAATACCCAAATATTGCAAAATCTTATTTTGATTCAGTCCATCAAAACTGTACAATAATTAAATTAAATGGTTCTGTAGAATTAGGACCAATCGTTGGTTTATCTGACGTAATTGTTGATATAGTTGAAAGTGGAAGAACATTAAAGGAAAATGGTTTAGCTCCAGTCATTACAATTCATGACTTATCAGCTAGATTAATTGTAAATAACGCTTCACTTAAGACTAAATATGAAGATATTTCAAAAATCATTAAAGGATTTGAAACATTAGTTAAGGAGAAGTAAAATGATTGAAATTATTAAAAATAAAAATGAAATTGAAGATTTCTTTAAAGTATTAAAAAAACGTGGTGCTGTAAATAGTGGTGATTTTTCTAATACAGTAAAAGAAATTGTTAAGGATATTGAATTAAATGGTGATGAAGCATTAGAAAAATACACTAAGAAATTTGATAATCCTGATTTTGATATTAAAAATATTGAAATTAAAAAAGATAAATTAAAAGAAGCATTTGATTCTTTAGATGAAAATACAAAAAAGGTTTTAATTAGAGCTAAAGAAAGAATTTATTCTTATCACTTACATCAAAAAAGAGAATCATGGATGTATAAAGATGAAATAGGTGCATCACTTGGTATGAAAATTACTCCAATTGAGAAGGTTGGTGTATATGTACCTGGTGGAAAAGCAGCATATCCTTCATCTGTATTAATGAATATAATACCTGCAAAGGTTGCTGGTTGTAAAACAATAAATATGGTAACACCTGCACCTAAGGGTCTAATTAATCCATTAGTTTTAGCTGCAGCATATGTAGCTGAGGTTGATCATGTTTATCAAGTTGGTGGTGCACAAGCAATTGCCGCACTAGCATTTGGTACAAAATCTATTGAAAAGGTTGATAAGATTGTAGGACCTGGAAATATATTTGTAGCTTTAGCTAAAAGAGAAGTTTATGGTCTTGTTGGAATTGATTCAATTGCAGGTCCATCTGAAATTTGTGTTATTGCAGATTCTTCATGTAATCCAAAATATGTTGCTGCTGACCTATTAGCTCAAGCAGAACATGATGAAATTGCATCATCAACATTATTTATTACTGATGAAGGAAAAGCTAAAGAAGTAAAAGCTGAATTAATTAATTATTATAATAATGCAGAAAGAAAAGCTATATTAGATAAGAGCTTAACTAATTGTTCTAAAATTATTGTAGTTAAAGATATTGATGAGGCTATAAAATATGCTAATAGGGTTGCACCTGAGCATTTAGAAATTGCTGTAGATGAACCTGAAAAATATATAGATAAAATAAATAATGCTGGTGCAATATTTATGGGTCACTATAGTGCTGAATCATTTGGTGATTATATGTCAGGCCCTAACCATGTATTACCTACTGTTGCAACTGCAAGATTTTTCTCACCACTTGGTGTAGATGATTTTATTAAAAAGACTTCACTTCAATGCTTATCAAAAGAAGCTGCCTTATCTTTAGTAGATGATGTAGATTCATTTGCAAAGCTTGAAGGACTTACTATGCATGCCCTAGCTGCAAGAGTAAGAAAGGAGTAGTATATGAAATATATGAAAAAAAGCTTTACTGGTATGGTTCCATATCATTCAAAGCTTATTACAGATGGTATTATTTTAAATGCTAATGAATCTCCTATATTACCTCCTCAAAAAGTTTTAGATGAAATCAAAACTAAAATTACTAATATCGAATTCAATAGATATCCTGATATGGATGAAATTGAATTAAATAAAGCAATTGCAAAAAGATATAATGTTAAACCTGAAAACATATCATCTGGTGTTGGTTCTGATGAATTATTAGATGTAATTTTTAGAGCTACACTTGAACCAAATGATATTGTATTAGGATTTAGTCCTTCATTTTCAATGTATAAGGTATTTGCAGAATTAGTTGGTGCAAAATATATCCCTGTATTTGGAGATGAAAATGGTATATTTAATGTATCTGATATGATTAAAGCAATTAAGGAATATAATCCAAAATTAGTTTTAATTTGTACACCTAATAATCCTACAGGACAATATTTTCAAGAAGATGAAGTAAGAAAAATTATTGAATCAACTGATGCATTAATAGCACTTGATTTAGCATATATTGATTTTGCTATTAAGGATTATTATTATTTAGGAATAGAATATGAAAATGTAATTGCATTTAAAACATTCTCTAAAGCAATGGCCCTACCTTCAATTAGAGTAGGCTATGCTATATCTAATAAGGATAATATTGATATGATTGATGCAATTAAAGCACCATATAGTGTATCTACAATATCACAAATTATTGCTACAACAGCAATCAATAATTTTGACTTATATAAGGGTCAAATTAAAATGATTGTTAAAGAAAGAGAAAGGCTATATAAGGATTTAAAAGCATTAGGCTTTAAAGTATATCCATCTGAAGCTAATTTCTTATATGTTTTATTTGATGATAAATATAATGATGCATTATTAAAAAATAAAATATATATTCGTAAATTTAAAAGTGGAGTATATAGAATTACTGTAGGCTCTCAATATGAAAATGAAAGATTAATGGAGGTATTAAAAAATGAGACAAAGTCAAATTAAAAGGGAAACAAAAGAAACTAAAATTAATGTATCTTTAAATCTTGATGGTAAAGGCTTAGCAAAAGTTGATACTAAAATTGGCTTTTTTGATCATATGTTAAATACCTTAGCTAAGCATTCATTTATGGATTTAGATGTTAAATGCGATGGTGATATAAATGTTGATACACATCACTCAGTTGAAGATACAGGAATTGTACTTGGTGAAGCATTTAATGAAGCTATTGGTGATAAAGCAGGAATCAATAGATATGCATCTTTTACAATGCCTATGGATGATGCACTTGTAATGTGCGCTATAGATATTTGTGGTAGAGCATATTATGAATCAAATTGTCATTTTGATACTCCAAAATGTGGCGATTTTGAAACAGAAGTAACTGATGAATTCTTTAGATCATTTGCTGATAATGCTAAAATTAATTTACATTTCGTTATTTTAAGAGGAAATAATTGTCATCATATAATTGAAGCAATGTTTAAAGCATTAGCTAAATGCATCAGAGATGCAGTTAAAATTAATGATGAAATTAAAGGTAGCTTATCAACTAAGGGTGTGATCTAATGATAGCTATAATAGATTATGGTATAGGTAATTTAGGTAGTGTTAAAAACGCACTAGATTACTTAGGACTAGATAATGTTATTACAAGTGATAAAGATGTTATATTATCTGCAGATAAAGTAATTTTACCTGGAGTTGGTGCATTTGCTGATGCTATTAATACATTTAGAAATAGAGGTTTTGATGTTGTTTTAAATGAATTTATTAAAACAGGAAAACCTGTTTTAGGTATATGTGTTGGTATGCAAATGTTATTTGAATATTCTTATGAATTTGGAAAGCACAAGGGCCTTGGTATTATGAAAGGTGAAATTGTAAAATTCCCTGAATCAAAAGATAATTCATATAAGATTCCACAAATGGGATGGAATCAAATAGAAGTTATAAAGGATAATCCTTTATTAAAAGGTTTAAATGGTAAAGATGTATATTTTGTACATTCATATCATTTATCTAATAATCAAGATAACATAATAGCATATACAGAATATTCAGGAATAAAATATGGTAGTGCAGTAATGAAAGATAATGTATATGCATGTCAATTTCACCCTGAAAAATCGGGAGAGGTTGGCCTACAAATTTTAAGAAATTTTGGTGAATTATAATGAAATTATATCCAGCAATTGATTTGCATGAAGGAAAAGCAGTTAGATTATATAAGGGTGATTATGATAAGGTAACAACTTATGGTGATCCAGTTATGCAAGCAAAAAAATTTAAAGAAGAGGGTGCAACATTTTTACATGTTGTTGACCTAGATGGAGCTAAGGCTGGCAACTTTTTAAATTTAGAAGCATTAAAAGGAATTATTAATGAGGCTAAAATAGATTGTGAGCTTGGTGGTGGTATTAGAACAATAGAACAAATTGAAACATTATTAAATATAGGTGTTAAAAGAGTTATATTAGGTTCTAGTGCCTTAAATTTAGATTTTGTTAAAGAAGCAGTAAATAAATTTGGCTCTGATAAAATAGTAGTTGGAATAGATTGTAAAAATATGAAAATTGCAACTCATGGATGGCTAAATGAAACTGATATAGACGCAATTGATTTTGCTAAAAAATTAGAAAATATTGGAATAAAAACAATCATATTTACTGATATTGCAAAAGATGGAACACTAGAAGGAATTAATGCTAATCAAACTAAAATGTTAATTGATAATACTAAATTAGATATAATTGCATCTGGTGGTGCTAAATCATTAGCTGATATAGATAAAGCTAAAGAAATTGGCTGTTATGGTATAATTTTAGGTAAATCATTATATAGTAATCAAATAGATTTAAAAGAAGCAATTTTAAAATATGAGGATTAATTTATGCTAACTAAAAGAATTGTACCCTGCCTTGATTTAAAGGAAGGTAGAGTTGTAAAAGGAATAAATTTCATAAATTTAGTTGATGCAGGTGATCCTACTGAAACCGCAGCTGCATATTCAGCTTTAGGTGCTGATGAAATAGTGTTTTTAGATATAACTGCCTCATATGAAAAAAGAGGTATTCTAATTGATACTATTAAAAAGGCAGCAAAAAAGGTATTTATACCTTTAACTGTAGGTGGAGGTATTAGAAATCTTTATGATATTAAAGATATTTTAGCTGCAGGTGCAGATAAGGTATCTATTAATTCAACTGCAGTAAAAAATCCATCTTTAATTACTGAAGCATCTAAAAAATATGGTAATCAATGTATAGTTGTTGCTATTGATGCAAAGTGGAATGGTAAATTCTATGAAGTATATGTAAAAGGTGGAAGAGAGGCAACTGGCCTTGATGCTATTAAATGGGCTAAAGAGGTGGAAACATTAGGCGCTGGTGAAATTCTATTAACTAGCATGGATGCTGATGGAACTAAAAAAGGATTTGAGCTTAATTTAACAAGACAGGTATGTGAAAATGTATCAATCCCTGTAATCGCATCTGGTGGTGCAGGTTCAATGGAAGATTTTTATGATGTGTTTGTTAAAGCGAAGGCTGATGCTGGTTTAGCAGCAAGTTTATTCCATTATAAAGAATTAGAAATTAAGGATTTAAAAGAATACCTAAAAGATAGAAAGGTAGATGTAAGATTATGACAAAAAAAGAAATATTAGAAGCTGTAAAATTTGATGAGAAGGGACTAGTTGTTTGTGTTATTCAAGATTATCATGCTAAAAAGATTAGAATGGTAGCTTATATGAATAGAGAAGCATTAGAAAAAACTCTAGAGACAAAAGAAATGTATTATTTCTCTAGAAGTAGAAATCAATTATGGCAAAAAGGTGAAACTTCAGGTTATTTCCAACATTTAAAGGGATTATCTATCGATTGTGATGGAGATGCATTATTATTCCAAGTTGAACAAGTTGGTGGTATTTCATGTCATACAGGACATGCTACATGTTTCTATAGAGACTTAGAAGAAGATATTGATGTTTTAGTTAATAGAACTAAAATTGAAAAATCTGATATTGAATTATTCAATCTAGAAGCTACAATATCTGATAGAATTAAAAATCCAGTTGCAGGTTCTTATACAAACTATTTAATTGAAAAAGGAGAAAACAAAATCCTTAAGAAGGTTGGAGAGGAAGCAACTGAAACTGTAATTGCATTTAAGGATGGCAAAAAACAAGAAATCATTGGCGAGATTGCTGATTTAATTTATCACCTATCAGTTGAAATGGGTGTAAAAGATATTTCTTGGAATGATGTATTTGAAGAATTAAAGAAAAGATAATATTATCCCACATTTGTGGGATTTTATTATTTTTAGGACCATTTTTTGACTTTAGTCTTATTGCTAATAAATTGTAGATGTTATATAATTAAATAAAAGGAGCTGTGATAAAATGGGATATTTAGAAAAAGCTAAAGTTTGGAAAGACTTTAAAGGATTAGAACCTAATTTAAAGAAAGAATTAGATTCTATGGATGATAATCAATTAAAAGAAGCATTTACTGATGATTTAGAATTTGGTACTGGTGGACTTAGAGGTATTTTAGGTGCTGGTACTAATAGAATGAATATTTATATTGTAATGAAAGCAACATTAGGTTTTGGTAGATATTTATTAAAACAATCAAGTGTTGCCGGAGCTAGAGGCGTTGCAATAAGCCATGATAATAGACATCAATCTGTCGAATTTGCAAGAGCTAGTGCTGAGGTTTTAGCTACATTAGGATTTAGAGTATTCTTATTTGAAGCATTAAGACCTACACCAGAATTATCTTATGCAGTTAGAAATTTCAATTGTATTGGTGGTATTATGATTACTGCATCTCATAACCCTAAAGAATATAATGGTTATAAGATTTATGATGAAACAGGATGCCAATTAGTTCCTGCTGAGGCAGATAAGGTTATTGCTGAAATTGAAAAGATTGACAATTATTTTGAAATTGATTCTTCTAAGAATCATGAATTAATTTATTATATTGGTGAAGATGTAGATAAAAAATATATCGCTGATGTAAAAAAGATTGTATTACGTCCTAACCTAAAGAAGGATTTTAAATTAGTTTATACACCACTTCATGGTACAGGACAAGTATTCGCACCACAAGTGTTAAAGTCAGTAGGATATGATGTATATCCTCTTGCTTGTCAAATGACATGTGACCCTGATTTTTCAGGCGTTAAAACATCTAACCCTGAAAATAAAGAAGCATATGATGAAGCAATCGAATATGCAAAGCAAATAGGTGCAAATATTGTTCTTGCAACAGACCCAGATGCTGATAGATTAGGTATTGCTGTATTACATAATGGAGAATATATTCTATTTACAGGTAACCAAACTGCATCTTTAGTATTTGATTATATTTGTAAGACAAGAAAAGAATTAGGTACATTACCTAAGGATGGATATATGTTTACTACAAATGTATCATCTACACTTCCAATCGCTATTGCCAAAAAATATGGTCTAAAGGTAGAAATTACTTTAACTGGCTTTAAATTCATTGGTGAAAAAGCACGTGAGATGGAACAAACTAAGCGTGGTACATATGTATTTGGATTCGAAGAATCATATGGATGTTTAATTTCTGATTGTGTTCGTGATAAAGACTCAATTCAAGCTATTTTAATGCTTTGTGAGACTGCTGCATACTACCGCGAAAAGGGTATGGATTTATATGAAGCCTTAGAATCAATTTATAAAGAATATGGTTATTATCAAGAAGGTATTACAAACATTGGTCTTGCAGGCTTAGAAGGTAAAGCTAAGATTGGAAGAATAATGGATTATTTTAGAACTACTGATATAGCTTTAAAGGGATTCAAGATTTTAGCTAAGGATGATGTTAAATTATCAGTTCATACTGATTTTACAAATAATGATAAGAAGACAAAGATTTTACTTCCTACATCTAATGTAATTAAATATTATTTAAATGACAATATGTGGTTTGTATTAAGACCATCAGGAACTGAACCTAAATTAAAGGTTTATTATGGTGTAGTAGGTAAGACTCAAGATGAATCTAATAAGAAATTAGAAGCATTAAAGTCAGAAGTTATGTCTATTGTTAACCTAATTAAATAACAATTATATAAAGACCCTAAGGGGTCTTTTTTATAATTTTAATTATAAAAGAGGTAAAAACATTTGATTAAATCATTTTCAATGGGTATAATAATAAAGTAATAATATTTTAAGGAGTGATTTTATGAATATCTGGCATGATATCGATAATGATAGAATCAAACAAGATGAATTCATCGCTTGTATTGAAATACCAAAGGGTAGTAAGAAAAAATATGAATTAGATAAAGAAACAGGATTAATTATTCTAGATAGAATTTTATATACATCTACACACTATCCTGCAAACTATGGATTTATCCCAAGAACATATAGTGATGATAAAGACCCACTAGATGTTTTAGTTTTAAGTAATGAATCTTTTGACCCACTTGTTTTAGTTAGATGTAAACCAATTGGTGTTGTTAAAATGATAGATGAAGAAGCAGTAGATGAAAAAATTATTTCTGTATGTATAAATGACCCATCTATGAATATATATAATGATATATCTGAATTACCAGATCATTTATTTGAAGAAATAAAACATTTCTTTACAGTATATAAACAACTAGAAGGAAAAACTACAGTTGTAACAGATGTTTTTGGCTGCCAAGAGGCAAAACAAGTAATTCAAGAATCAATTGATGCTTATAATCAATTATATTTAAAATAATTAAGGAGTTTTTTTATTATGGCATTAACCGCAGGCATAGTTGGATTACCTAACGTAGGTAAATCAACTTTATTTAACGCAATAACAAAGGCAGGAGCATTAGCTGCAAATTATCCATTTGCAACAATAGAACCAAATGTAGGTATGGTAGAGGTACCTGATGAAAGATTATGGGTATTATCTAGTATGTATAATCCTAAAAAGACAATTCCTGCAGTATGTGAATTTACAGATATCGCAGGATTAGTAAAAGGTGCATCTAAGGGTGAAGGATTAGGAAACCAATTTTTAGGAAATATTAGAAACTGTGATGCAATATTAGAAGTAGTAAGATGCTTTGAAGATTCTAATGTAACACATGTTGAAGGTAAAATTGATCCTGTAAGAGATGCTGAAATTATTAATCTAGAATTAATATTAGCAGATCTAGAACAAGTTACTAATAGAGCTTTAAAGCTTCAAAAGAAGGCACAATCAAAAATGGATGATGCTCCTTTTGAATATGCATTACTATTAAAATTAAAGGCACAATTAGAAGCTGAAAAGCCAATTAGAGCTTTAGATTTCTCAAAAGAAGAATTACAATACATTAAAAATTATGGCTTTTTAACATCTAAGCCTTTTATGATTGTTGCAAACGTAGCTGAAGATTATATTGCAGACCAAACTGATGATAAGAATTTTCAAGCATTAAAAGAATATGCTAAAACTCAAAATGCAAAATGTATTGCTATATCAGCTGAAATAGAAGCCGAAATATCAGAATTAGATGACGCATCTAAAAAAGAATTCTTAGCTGATTATGGAGTAAAAGAACCAGGATTAAATAAGCTTGTAAGAGAAACATATGACCTATTAGGTCTTGCTACATTTTTTACAGTAGGACCTGATGAGTGTAGAGCATGGACATTCAAAAAGGGTATGCTTGCTCCTGAATGTGCAGGAATTATTCATACAGATTTCCAAAGAGGATTCATTAGAGCTGAAACTACAGCATATGATGATTTAATTAAATGTGGTAGTGCACTAAAGGCTCGTGAGGCTGGATTAGTACGTCAAGAGGGTAAAGATTATCCTGTAAAAGATGGAGACATTTTGTTATTTAAATTCAATGTTTAATGACTTAAAATTAGAGATATTAGTTGCTATTTTTTCTAAATAGTTTCTAGTATCTCTTTTTTTTGTAAAAAGTGCCATTTTTTTCGAAAAAACTCTACTTTTTGCATTGAATGTAAAGCGCTTTTTTGTTAAAATTAATATGTAATATTAAATAGAAAAGGGAGATTTAAAAAAATGGATTTTTTTGATATGGTCCCAGATAACTTTTTCTCTATGTTATCGTCTAAAAATAGAAGAATTTATCTAGCAAGTATTCTTCAAGTATTCAAGGTGTATGAAACAGGTTCTATCCTTGGTATTGATAAGAAGGTTGTTGTAGATGACTTGATTTATTTTTTAGATACTAATTCAAGTTATCTATATGAGACAGAAGATGAAGAGGATGAGGAATCTAACCCACAAAGTAAAAGAGAATTAGCAAACTACATTTTAAGAAGAATGGAAGAATGTGGTTGGATTTATGTTGATGTCACTAATGACTATATGGAAGTACTTAATTTCACTGATGTTGCTATAACGTTATGTGAAGCAATTATGAATGCATATCCACAACTTGAATTTGCAGATGAAGAACTTCCTTCAGACTATATTAATCCAAATGAGTATCAAGGCTACATTTATAATATTTATTCATTGTTAAACCAAAAAGAAAATGTTGATTATTCATTAACATTTAGTCTTGTATATAATGACACAAGACAATTGATAAGAGCAATAAGAAGACTTGATGCTAGAATGAAAGAATATATTCAATCTGTTGTTGACAATACTGAAATTAAAAAATTAATGGAAAGATTAATCGCATATAAAAATGATATCTATGATAAGAGCTATGTAAGATTAAAGGTTACAGATAACATTGATCGTTATAGATTAAGTATCATTACAAGATTAGAAGAATTCCAAGAGGATGAAACAATTGTTAGATCAATTTCAAATAATTATTTAGCAGTATGTAAAAATCCTGATGAGGCAGTAGATAAAGCAATTAGAAACATTGATGAAGTAATTGATGCATTTAACGCACTTGAGGATTTCATTACTGAAATTGATAACAAGAATAGAAACTATATTAATTCTACAATTGGTAAGATTAAATTCTTATTATCAGAAGATGATAATGTTGTAGGTAAATTAAATGCAATCTTAAAGAACGTTAAAGATCAAAACAAGATTGGTAAAATTGATAAGTCAATTAGATTAGTTGAAAGTTTATATACACTTCCTAATTTAAAGATTTATGATGGTGAAAAATCATTATATCAGCCTCGTGGAAAGTATAGTAGAGATTATAACCAAACATTAGATGATTTAGGATTCGATGGATTTGAACTTGATGATGAATTCATGCAACAATTTAGAGCTAGATATGATGAAGCTGAAATCAAGAAATTCTTAGAAGCTCATTCTGTTGATGGAGTATTTAAGGCAAGTACAGTAATTAATGAAGCATGTTCAGATCAAGAATTCTTAATGGCTGTATACTGTGTAATCTATGCAGTTGAAAGAAATTATGTAATTGATATTCTAGATGATGTATTAGAAACTAAAACATATGCAATTAGAGATTTTACAATTACAGAGAAAAAGAGTAAATAATAGGAGAGAAGAAAGATGTTAGAAGCACTTGAAAAAATGACTACAACTCAGCAAGAGCAATTTAAGGATACAGCCAATAAGCTTTTGCTTTGTACATTCTTATCTAGAGATAAAAAAGATAACAATGAAGCATATTACTTTTTAATGAGCTACAAACAAGTATTTGATGAGTTCTTTAAAATTTTAGGATATGAAATAACATTAGATATGCCAACAGGTAGTGTAATGTTATCAGGAGCTAATGCTCAAACAACATTAAAACTAAGAAGAGATGAATCTTTAGTATTATTAATCTTAAGACTTTTATATCATGAAAAAATGAAAGATACTTCATTAAATGAAAACATTGTATGTGCAGTATCTGATATTCATGAAAAATATGATTACTTAGAAATAAAGAAAAAATTAAACAAGACTGATTTAATTTCTTCATTAAGATTATTTAGAAGATATAACCTAATCGAGGTTACAGGTGATTTAACATCATCTGCATGTAAGATTGTTATATTACCTACAATATTAATGGCAATCAAGTCAGAAGATATTACAGAGGTATTTAACACTATTAATAAGATTAACCAAGAGGAGGCAGCTGAGTAATGAAGAAGCTTGTAAAAGTCAGATTAATTAACTGGCATTATCTTTCAAATGAAACTATTATAATAAATGGTAATACATTACTTACTGGTCCTAACGCATCAGGTAAATCAACAATAATGGATGCCATTACATTTGTATTAACTGCAGGTGATACACAATTTAACCTTGCCGCAAACGAAAAAGGTAAACGTGATATCAAAGGTTATGTAAAATGTAAATTAGGTATGGATGATAAAGAATACTTACGTAATGGTGATGTTTCAGGTCATATAGCACTTGAATTCCATGATGAAAGAACTGATTCAAATTTCACTGTAGGTGTTGTTATTGATGCATTTGGTGATTTAACACCTGTTAAAACAATGTTCTATAAATCTAATGAGCCTATTTCAGATTCAATGTTTATTTCTGAAGACAAAAAGATTTATGGTGTTACAGAATTTAGAAAGCATAATCCATTATTTGAATATTATTTAACTAAGAAAGAAGCAAAACGTGGATTTAGAAATGCATTTGGTTCAATCAATGAAGATTTCTATAGATTAATTCCAAAGGCATTAGCATTCAAACCAATCGCTGATGTTAAGGAATTCATTTACCAAAATATTCTAGAAGAAAAGACTATTGATGTATCTGCAATTCAAGATTCAATTAGAGCATATAAGGAATTAGAAATTACTCTAAAGCAAATCCAAGCTAAAATTGCTGATTTAAAAGAAATTGATTTAGTATATCAAGAAATATTAAAGATTCAAGAAAATAAAGCATATATTGAATATTTAATGCATTTATTTGATGTTGAATCTGTAAAGAATAGTATCAATGATTGCAAGAAGCAAATCGAAAGAGAAAATCAATATAAAGCTAATAAGCAAAAAGAATTAGCTGAATTAGATCAAGAAAATATCGCTTTACAAGAGCGTGCTCGTGAATTATATAATTTATTACAATCAAATGATACATTTAAAGCTGAAGAATATATCAATAAAGAAATATTAAAGACACAAAATAATATTTCATCATTAGAAGCAAATCAACAAGGATTCTTAAAGAGAAGTGCTCAATTTAAGGATATCATTAATGATTTAAAGAGATTATCTAATGAAAAGATTTATAATGATGCTGCAAATATCAATTTATCATTAATTAATCAAACATCTGTTCAAGATGCAAAGATTAGATTAACTGATTTCTATAATAGAATTAGTGATGTAAGAGATTCTAAAAACCAACAATTAGGTCAAATTCAATCTAAGACTAAAGAAATTATTTTAAAGATTAATGAAATTTCTGCATTACAAAGAAATGCTAGTCAAAATAAGCGTAACTATAATCCAAATCTAGTTGCTTTAAAGCAAGATTTAGAAGAATCATTAAAGAGAATTTACAATTATGATATCAATGTTCATATTTTCTGTGAGCTTTGTGAAATTACAGATCCTAAATGGTCTGATGTAATTGAAATGTTCTTAGGTAATAGAAGATTTAACTTAATTGTTGAACCTAGATATTATGATCAAGCATTACAAATATTTGCAAGAATTAAAGATAGATATAGATTATATGGTATCGGTTTAGTTAATACTAAGCAAATTTCTAAATTCAAAGATTATGAAAAGAATTCATTAGCTTCTATTATTGAATGTGAAAATACAGATGCTAGAGCTTATGTAAATTATACATGTGGTTCAGTAATAATGGTTGATAATGAATTAGATCTTGAAAAATATTCATCATCAATTACTGCTGATGGTTTAATCTATAGAGGATATATGGTTTCTAACTTAAATCCAAATATTGATAAGCCATTCATTGGTAAGAATGCTGCAGCAAGAAGCCAACAAGAATTAATTAGAAGAGCTGAAGAAGCTAAGGCTGAATATATTGAATTCAAGGATAAGGCTGATAATCTAGAAAGAGAAACTCAATTATTAAATCAAATTGATATTAGACCATTAATTGAAGATCTAGATAAAGCATTAATGCTTGAAAAGGAAAAAGCTGCATTAGTTGATTTAACACAACAAGCTAAACGTCAAAAGAATGCTACACCATCTGAATTAGAAGATGATTATGAAAAGGTTCAAGAGACAATTAAAGCTAATGAGGAAAAGAAGAAATCTTTATTCATGGAAACTGGTTCAATCAACACTAGAATCCAAAATCTAAACCAAAGCATTTATGATAAGACTAAAGAATTAGAAGAATTACAAGAAAATCTAAAAGCTTTAGCTGGTGATAATGCTGTAATTGTTGAAAAAGCTAAAGAAGAATATAAACAAATTATTTCAGGTCAAAGCTTTAAACAAGCTCTTGCAAGCTATCAAGAAACATATCAATCTCAAGAATCTTCATATAAGACATTACATGATACAATCATTACTAAGCAATATGCATATATTAACAAATATTCATCAACACTTGGTACTGGTTTAGATGAAATGAATAAATTTGAAGCTGAATTAGATAAGCTTGAAAAGAGTGAATTAATTTCTTATGAAAAGAAAGTAAGAGAAGCAAGAGAAGCTGCCGAAGTAGTATTTAAGGAAGACTTCATTGCTAAATTAAGAAATAATATCTTAACAGCTGAACAAGAAATTTCTAAGATTAATGAAACTTTATCATCAATTAAATTCGGTAACGATAGATATGAATTCATCTTCCCAAGAAGTGAAGAATATGCATCATTCTATGATATGGTTACATCTGATTTAGCTGATGTTAATCAAGGATTATTCACATATGAATTCCAAACTAAATATGATGAACAAATTAGATTATTATTTGATAGCTTAACTCAAGATGAATTAAATTCTAAGGGTGCATTAAATATGTTTACTGATTACCGTACATATATGGATTATGATATCCGTATAACAAATGCTGATGGTGAAACAATGACATATTCTAAAGTATTCAAAGAAAAATCCGGTGGTGAAACACAGGTTCCATTCTATGTTGCTATTATTGCATCATTTGTTAGAGTATACACAAAGACAGGCTTTGCTGGTGGAGATCCTATTGGTATAGTTATGTTCGATGAGGTATTCGATAAGATGGATGGTAACCGTATGAGAGCCATGATGTCATTTATTTCATCAATGCCACTTCAAGTAATTATTGCATGTCCACCACAAAGAATGGAAATACTTGAAAGTTATGCACAAACAACATTAATCATGGTTAGAAATGATAAGAAAGCTAAGGTATTACCTTACGTTAGAAAGGGTGAATAATTATGTTTTTTAAGAAAAAAACTGATGAAGAATTAGAAAATAATGAACCAATAGCTAAAGCAAGTGAACGCATTGTTTTCGCTCAGTTTACTTCTGATGATGATAATTATGCACTTGATTTAATTATGCAAATAAAAGAAGGAGCTCCTGTAATTGTTAATTTTGAAAAAGTTGATGAATATACAACTAATAAATATATGGCATTTTTCACAGGTGCTACTATGATGGTAGATGGAAAAGTAATGAGAATTAATGAGAATACTATTCTATTTACATTAAAAGAAAATTTCATGGATGGAACATTAAGAGATTTTATTGAAAATATTCCACGTCAATAATTTTTGCCCTCGGTTTTTACTGAGGGCTTTTTATTGAAAATAAAAAAATTATTTGTTATAATGATAATGTATTTTTTTAAGACAAGCATAAAAGGTGAGAATATGAAATTATTGGAAGAAGAAATCAGAAAAAGAGGAAAAATATTACCTGGTAATGTTTTAAAAGTAAATTCATTTTTAAATCATAAAATTGATCCAGTATTATTAGATAAAATGGCTGATGAATGGTATGAAAAATTTAAAAATGATAATATTACAAAAGTAGTTACTATTGAGTCATCTGGTATTGCAATGGCTATACTTGTTGCACTTAAGTTTAAATGTGAATTAGTATTTGCTAAAAAGGGTAAATCATCTACATTAGGAAATGTAATGACTGCATCAATTTATTCATATACAAAAGAAAAAGAAGTATTGATATCAATTGAAAATGGTTATATTAAAGAAGATGATAATGTTTTAATCATTGATGATTTCCTAGCTAATGGTAGTGCTGCTTTAGGCTTAATAAGTATTATCAAATATGCAAAAGCAAATTTAAAAGGAATTGGTATTGCAATTGAAAAAGGATTCCAAGATGGCGGTAAGAAATTAAGAGCTGAAGGATATAGAATTGAATCTTTAGCAATTGTAAAAAGCATGGATTACACAACAGGTACAATAGAATTTGAGGAGGCATAATTATGAAAATAAAAAAATTATCTTTATTATTTTCTCTAGGCTTTATTCCTGCTATACTTTCTTTATCATCATGTGATAATAAAAAAACTATTACTTACACACAAGATAATGGTGAAGAAAAGATTGTTGAAGTTAAAAAAACTAATAACAAAGAAGAAATATCAGATGCTATTATGGCAATTGTTTATTCAAAAAATGAATTTCAAAATCCAACATCAATTGGTCTTTTAACAAAAGCTGATATAAAGCTTACTGGTACACAAGTAACTAATAATAAATCTTTTTCTTATGCTGCAAATGAATCTAGTAAGGTTATTTTCTCATTTGGTGATAATTTAAAAGCATATGCAGATATCAAATTACAAGCTAAGCTTCCTATTGATATGCTTTATAATGACTATATTAAAGGTAGAAAATCAATTTACGAAGATATTGAAATCAATGAAGATGGTTCTGTAAAGGATAATAGTGAAACAACTACAACATCTGATTATACAAAAGTAGAAGAAATTGCTATAAAAGCCGATGCATATCTAGAAGATAATTCTATTTATGCAACAATATCTAATTTAATATTGCCTTATGAAACTTTAGGACTTTCTAGTGTAAAAGAAGTAATTGAGACATTTGTTGGTGATACATATAAAATAGATGAAAACTCTGTTACAAATTATTTAAAATCATTTACATCTTCAATTATGGGTGATAATCTACTTGATGAATATGTTGATGATGATATTTTAGATTCATATAATGGTAATTACGATAATATTTTTGATTCATATTCAGATATTACTTTAGATGAAGTCATTCAAAAGAAATATGCGACTCAAGTGGAATTTAAAGAAGCTCTAGATAAATTTATTGAAGATAATAATATAGTTATTTCAAGTATTGATGGAAATAATATTACACTTAAATTATTTGCTAAAAATGAAAATCCAAAAGAAGATGAATTTAAAGGTAATTCTTATTTAGCATTTACATTTGATATGCAAAGAAAATTACCAATTAAATTTGCTGTAGATTTTGATGAATTATTAACATATCAATATAATCAAAGTGCTTCAAATGCACAAGTTAAAAATTTAACATATAAATCATTTGATATGGAAGCTATATTCCAATATAATGCAGTAGTTCCTACTCTATCAGAAGAGAAAAAAGAAAATGCTAAGACATTTAATCCAATGTCTTTACCGACAAAATTTGTGATTAAACAATAATAAAGATTAAGGGTTCAATATATAATTGAACTCTTTTTTGACTTTTTTGTGTAAAAGATTACCTATATAAAGTTGAAAATAATGCGAATATTATTTATAATAATAAATTGGAAAGGGGATTAAATATGAAAATTACAAAAAAGACTATCATTAGTTGCTGTATTGCTTTACTTGCTATCGTTGCAGTTTGCTTAATGTTTGCTCCATTTGTATCATGGTCAAGTGGAAAAACTCTTATTGGTGAATATACTTCAACATTCAATGGTTTCCAATTAGCATTTGGTCATTCAGTTACAAATACTGTACTTGGTGCAAAGGTTACAACTAAAGTATTATCTGCATCTTTTGGTGGAATCATGACATTCATTTTCTTCATTGCAATTGCAGTATTAGCTTGCTTAAATGTATTCGTTAAGAACTCTAAGTTAAATATGTTCTTCAACATTATTATCTTAGTATTAGCTGTTGTAGCTACAGTATTCTGTTTCTGTGCTCCTACAGGTTTAATGTTCTTAGGTGCAGATGGCAAAGCAATAGATGGCTATGGCTTAGGTGCTGGAGCTATCGTTGATGCAATTTTAATGATTGTTGTTGCATGTGGTGCAGCAGTTAGCCAATTTGTATTAAAAGACTAATTATAATATTAAGGTAGGCATGTGCTTACCTTTTTATTTTTTATAAAAATGCTTTAAAAATTATTTTTTTATTATATAATAAATTGAGGTTTTGTTATGATAAAGAAATTAATTCCAGATTATGTATATAAAACTATATATGATATTAACCTAGAAGAGTTGTATAACGATGGTATTAGACTAATTTTAACAGATTTAGATAATACACTAATTTCTTATGCTGAAACTCATCCAAATGAAAATCTTTTCGAATGGAAGAAAAAGATATTAGATATGGGCTTTGAATTTATATTAGTATCTAATTCAAGAAAGGATAGAGTAGATACATTTGCTAAAGCATTTGATATACCTTATCAAAAATTTTCAACAAAGCCTTTAAAAAGAGGAATAAAAAGAGCTATTAAAAAAATAGCAACAAAGCATTATGAAAAAAATCAGGTTTTATTAATTGGAGATCAATTAATGACTGATATATTAGGTGCTAAAAGATGTAAAATTAAAGCTGGATTAATATTCCCAGTAGATAA
>Ga0247610_10001880_pt1 | contig 25210 bp, 41 predicted proteins | sample 174DNAGHGhighgp2_FD_193483 | JGI IMG/M metagenome (GOLD analysis project Ga0247610, IMG submission 193483) | Sheep rumen microbial communities from Palmerston North, Manawatu-Wanganui, New Zealand - 1742 DNA GHGhigh gp2 | ecosystem: Host-associated > Mammals > Digestive system > Stomach > Rumen...
CTCTCTTGTATGCTTATAATATAGGAATTTAATTTTAAATTGTAAGCTAGAAAATTTAGAACATTTTCTTCGGACCTACACTGACTCGTTTCATGAAGTTATTCAATTCGTCGAGAGTGTCAACCTTCGTGGCTCGATGCCATTTTCTGTCTACCAAACCACCATAGATATTGTACCATTCGCGTTCATTGACTTTGTTATATTCTACCATCAACGAATCGGTAAAACCCAAGTGCTCCACGTTATGCGGGTTATAAACTGCGAGATACCCACTTACCTTATGTTTATCAACGCCAACAGCCGCATATTGGGGGATAAAGTCACAGTCAGGGCAGAATGCACGTACTGTCGTAAAAAACTGTTGTGCCTTGAAGTTGTCGATGCCAGAGTAGTCTAGATCTGCCGGGTGATGTTGTTCAATCATATTTAACCTCTCTTGTATGCTTATAATATAGGAATTTAATCCTATATCGTAAGCAAAGAAAGATTAGAATTTTTTATTCGACAACCTTCAGCTTGAAGTACAGACCGTCCTGTGCTGCTTCAGTATGTTCTTCAATGTGATTTTCGACATCCTTCTTCAAGGCTTTGAGTCCTTCGATTCCCTTTTCGATAGGACCATCACCTTCGCCCTGAACCTTTACAAATGCGGTGAGAGTATCGATTGCCTGCTGGATTTCACGAGGACTCATCGGCCAGCTGTTGTCGATAAACACTGTGATACGCTTTTTTGCCTGTTTCTTCGCCAATTCTTCTTTCTGTCGTTTAGCTTCGACCATAGAGTTCTTGAACTTCGTATACAAGTCTTTGATTGCAAAGTGACAGTCAGAGATGAGCAATGCCTTGCCGTTCGCTGCTGTTTCGTACTTGTCGATTTCTTCCTTGATTACAGTCAGGTCGTTTTCAAGGTCCACATAGTTCGTCGATTCGTACATGAGCGTATACTTCATGCCGGAAGTCGCATCGAATTCTTCCGCAAAGGCATGGATGCGGTCTTCAACCGAACCTTCAAGGAACTTTGCAAGACGAGTCTTCGCTTCGGCGAGTTTCAGGTTGATTTTCGCATGTTTCAAAGTAAGTTCGTCATGGATGTTCCGAGCTTCTTCGAATTCACGACAAAGAGTGTTCATTGTGCACATCGCATTGTCTGCACTTTTACAGACGTGGTTCATTTCCTTCGTCATGCGGAGTGCGTCGTTGTACTGTTCGTTGACCAGGATGATAGTTTCTGCGTTAATCATGTTTATTACCTCTTGTTGATATTCTTAATATAGAAAAAAGACTAGAAGTTGTAAGCTTCTAGTCTTAATTATTTTTCTTCGGATTAGCATTAGCCCCAGGGCCCGCACATTCTCATGGGATGATGAAACATCATTTCTCGTGCCTTTTCCTTTACTTTCAAATCGTCGATTTTCTTGCCTCGATAGAGATCGTATTCGTCGCGGCTCTTGAACTTCTGTCCGAATTCTATATACAAATGTGACGGATGTGCATTACCCTGTTCCGGATATTTGTAATGATAGTCTCGTTCAGTCCACCATTCCTCATGGTTCTTGTAGTCGATAACATGCACAAACCCGCCGACGGCATCTTCTTCAATGAAATATTCCTTGACGAGAACGCCGTTTTCCGTTTCGCAAGCATACTTCGGGATGATGTTACTGCAATAGTAAGGATCGGTTTCCTTGTATTCGTAATGAACCGCAGTCTGCGTCGCATGATATTCTTTGATGTTGTTGCTTTCTTTATTCAGCTTAGTATTATATTCGGTTTTCGAATAGTCCGTTACCGCTTTAGTATTCCGCAAATACGTATAAGTGGTATAGTCGCCCTTGTCGTTCTGCTTAAAGACGAGTCGTCCCTTGAAATCACGAACCATGACTTCAGGTGTCTGCTTACGGTCATTGTTATGAACTTCGACAACAGGGTCATCTTTGAAATCGCTCAAGACTGCTTCGGGAATGTTAGGACGTATTATCAAATCGTACCCGACCGACCCGATACTGAAATGATGTTTGCCGTTAGGGTCATCCCATTGAACATAAGTAAAAGGCTTCTTGTCGCAATTTGTACCTTGTTTCAAGACGGCGACAGCTTCACCCTTGTCGTTATATCCTGTATAGAATGAATTCGGGTGATTAAACGTGCTGCTCGATGCGTTGACCTGAACTGTCTTGCCGCTCGAATCTTTAACCACATTGTTGATTTTATCGAATCCGATTACATCTTTAAGCAACTTCGGCAAATACTTCTTGATATTCTTGACATTCGGCGTGTTGTTTTCGGTTTTGTTTTCGTTATTTTCGCTCATTTAATACCTCTTGGTTATGTTCTAAATATAGTTAAATACTTAGAATATGTAAATACTTAATTTATGAATTTAATTTACGGTTTCCCAGTTATTAAACCTCCACCGGGACTTTGATGATTGCATTGCCATAGACTCCGCCGATTACGAGATTGTTCGGATCCTGTCCGGCGACGACTTCCAAGTCACCGCATTCGGCAAGGACTTCTTCATTGATTTTGTCCCCGCCCTTATAGATGTCGCCGTAATCTGTCGACTGCCATTCGTCCATGACGGTGATTTTGGAATACTTGGACAGGTCAACCTTCTGAATGAATTTCTTGAGCTTCATTTATTACCTCTTGGTTATGTTCTAAATATAGAAAAATTCAAATGTATTGTAAATGATTAGTCTAAGTTTTTTACGGCTCGGAGTATCTCATTGTTATAGGCAATCGCCGCAAGTTTCATACGTAAGTTCTCAAATGTCGGATCATCATCCTTATAATGGTTCTCTACCTTATCGCGCAACGTGTTCGGATAATAGTCCCATGAAGATATGCCCATTACGGGAATGTACTGGTAAACTACACCGTTATGTTTCGACATGTAATAGAGTCCGAAACTGTCCGTCTCGGACATCTCTTTATTCATATTCGTAATCGTACGGTCAGTAATACTAACGATTTCCGACTCATACAAATCTAGAAAATTGTTGTTTTGAAAATGTATAGAAATAATGCCCATTTTATTCTTCCAGATTGTAGCAGAGACACTTGTCGAGCATGCACATATCGAACTTGCTCGTTGTGAATTCGGTTTCTTCTTCGATATTATCGTAGATTACGACTTTCACATTCCACGGAATCTCGAAGCCGTTGTGCCTGCGGTGAATCAACAGCTGCATAAGATGTTCCTTAAGCTGGCTACCGCAACCGCTCGTGAAATCGAACACGCAGACGAAGTTCTTTCCCTGCCGGAACGCTATCAGCTCTTCAAGTTCATGGAGGAAGAAGTCATCACAGGTGGCCAAATTGATTACCACGCATTCAACGTTGTTAGTCTTGGCATAATCCTGAATGGCCGTGCAGACCCCGATGCCGTGCAGGTTCGGCTGCTTACGGATAATCATCGTATTATGAGTGAACGGAAGAAGCTTCATGGCCATTGTAAATTCTTGTGCTTTCATATTTAATAACCTCTTGTTTATGTTCTAAATATAGTTAAATATTCAAATGTTGTAAATAAAACCTGTTTAATATTTTATTTCAGATTGTCTATCGCGGTGATGGTCTTCGCGTACTCATTGAACATTTTAACCTGTTCGCCAAGGTTGATTAACGTTTTTACGCCTGAATTCGCCGGCAAGACAAATTCCTTCATCTTCCGCCCGGAATCATAAAACGTAATACGTTGGTCTACGTTTCGCGGCGTATATATCTGTATCAGCGAGACACCTTTCTTTGTCAAATTGATATACCCTTCGTCCAGTACCCTACTGAACGCCATTGATATATTCTCTATGTCGTGAACCCGAGAATTCAACGAAACTGCCTTGTCGTATCTTACCTTTAACGTTATCATATTCTAAATATAGTTAAATACTTAGAAGTTGTAAACCGATTATATAAAGAAAAAACCTTCAGTGTTACCTGAAGGCTTTCATGGATGGACTCGGACTTGAACCGAGAACCTACGGGTTATGAGTCCGGAGCTCTAACCGATTGAGCTATCCATCCAGCGCTATCAATATAGCTTTATTTCTTTTTCTTGTCAACCTTGTCAAGATAGGTTTTCTTTTCAAGTTCGTCCTTGTACTTCGCGATCTGCTTTTCGAGAAGTTCAATCTTGTGGTCAGACTTTTCAATCTGGTCCTTGAACGCATACTTGAACGCAGTCTTTACTTCCTTCGGTGCCTTCTTAATCGTTTCGACCTGGTTTTGACGGATGCAGAAGTTGTTCTTACGTTCCTTGACCAAAGCAAGCTGCTTGTTGGCGAGCGTAATTTCGAGTTCGAGACGTTTCAATTCAGCTCGGTCGGTAATGTTACCGCCGTTTTTCATTACCCACGGGCTGATGGCACACGATACTGTATACTTAGTGCCTTCGGGAAGTGCGGTCTTGTCGATTGCGGTGAATTCCTTCTTGGTAATTTCCGTAATGTACATGTTGCTGTATTCGTCGAACGGGAAACCTCCCGGGACTTTGGAACCGCGAACAAATGCGTCGGCAAAGCTTGTGCCCAAAGATACAGTATTGGAAGACTTCGCCAAGTAGGTCTTCTTGTCGTCAATCTTAATAGTCTGGTCACACCAAGCACCACGAAGTTCTTTCTTCGACGCAACCTTAAAGTCCACGTCGCCGATATGGTAATACCTTGCCTTCTGTCCCTGCCAGCACAGCTTGATGTAACGGCCCTTGAACAGCTTGAAGAATTCCTTCATGTATTTGAGCTGTTCCAGCCTGACCTTGGCTGTCGCCTTTACTCGGTCTTCTTGGTACTTTTTGACTTCGGGAGTGTCAGGCAGCGGACACTGGAGAGTCGGGCACTTGATGTCGCTCACCTTCTTGTGAAGGTCGAGAACATTCTTGAAGATGCTGTCAAGGGAAGTTGTGTCAACGTGGATGGTTTTGTATTTAATCATTTATTCCTCTTTTGATATTCTTAATATAGAAAAAGATTTAGAAATTGTAAGCCAAATCTTTTCTAAAATTCTTTTCGATTAGTCCCAAGTGTTGCGGCAATAGGTTGCAAGTTCCTTATCGGCATCGCTGACAGGAGTTATCATATTCCTATGGTATTCGTCCTTTGCAACCATAAGGTCATAAGGCCTTAAGATTTGGTCAAGCGTTTCCTTTATCGTTGTTTCATAGTCGTAATCGCCAAGTTGTAAATCTCTATTGAAATAGAACCCGATTTCGGATTCGCTAAATGCAAGGCCAAAATCCTTGTTTATATTAAAAATGGCTTTGAGACCGTCATTATAATCGTAGTTCCCCGTAAAGACAATCCGATAACGAATAGAATGATTATTATAACAATACAGACGTCTTATAAGTTCTTTCATAAACTTACGGTCTGTTACATGGTTCAAACTCTTTTTTATAAATGATGGCGTAGTTCTGCGGAGCGCATCGATATAATTTTTTCTGTCCTGTACCATGTCATGGAACGACTGAACACCTGGCAAAAATCTTTTGAAGAATTCGATAAACATTATAACCTCTTGTTTATGTTCTAAATATAGTTAAATAGTCGGAAGATGTAAACAGAAACGGAAGAGAATTTTTAGCTCAGAACCGCCAGCATCGCTTCCATTTCCCGGTTATATTGGGCAGTTATGTAGTTTTTTCTCCATGAGCCAATATCGTTCTTAACCAATATAAACCCAGCCAATAACGAAAAAAGCTTGTCATCGTTGTCTATATAGTTTAAAGATATAGACCCAGGGAATAGTTGTCTAGTTATCAACTGGAATTCTTCACGTTTCATCGCAGTATGACCCCATTCGTCGGTATACGGCCCATGATAGTATCTTATAACCATGTCGGTTTCGATACCTGTCCCATCCCAGTCAGCCATTCCGATTCGGACATTGACAAAACCGGATTCGTTCCAACATTCAAGCCCAAGTTCTTTTGCAATCTGTTCAATATTTAATAATAACCTCATATTCCAAATATAATAAAATACATAGAAGTCGTAAACATAAAAATATCGTCAAATAAAAAGACGGGCGATCCTGTAGATCGTCCGTCCCAATCAACTAGAGGATAAACTCTAATTCGACGCGATAAAGATTTCAATGTGCTGTGCCTTGGGATTTCCGGTGATGACATTGGAAATTTCCTTCACAAGCACGAGAGCATCGTGTCGGCTGAGGGTGTAGCTTCCCTTCTTCGGAGTGTTTTCGCCGGCCTTGACATCGGCCGTAAAGCGGCGAAGAACTTCCTGCGGCTTGAACTGTTCCTTGGAATTGATATTGTCAAGACGCTTGATGGCCGGTTCAAGGATTCCCTTAATATCGGCACGAACATCATTGACACAGCTCTTCCAACGCTTGATATTTTCAAGAAGCGGTCTGACCTGCTTGGAGAGAAGCTTGATGTAACCGTCAATGTTACCGAGGCTGAGGCGATTAAACACCCGGTCCGTATATTCACTGAGGTTGTTGGCCTGCTTCTTGAGCTTGTCGAGTTCCGTAAGAGCCTTGTTAAGATCTTCCTTCTTCTTGTTATACTGGGCAAGTTCGAGCGGAGTCATGACCTTTTCCAAATCGGCCATGCGATAACCGCCGTTGTGGCAGGGCTTGGGATTCGTCTTCTTTTTCTTCTTGTTCTTGTGTTTCTTGTAGATGTAGATGACCTTGGGTGCTTCCTGCTGGGCTTCGGCCTTCTGTTCTACGGATTCATTCTTTTCAGACATTTATTACCTCTTGTTGTTGGTTGATATTTTTAATATAGAATAATTTTCTCTTTTTGTAAACGACAAGGAAGAAAAAAATTATTCCGGGAGAGCATCGATTACAGCGGCGGTCCTCAGGTTCTCGAGATAGGCCTGTACCTTTTCGAAAGGGATTTCCTTTCCGTTAACAAGATACGTGTCCTTTTTACGAATAGTCAACGTATGTTTTCCGCCCGGCCCATTATAGGTCAGTTCGTATTCCTCCGGGTCATATTCGTCTTCTTCGATCTTCACGAGGTCGGCAGCGTAGATGTTGCGGCTAAGGCCGTTGTATCTCTCCTGTTTTACTGTCAAAACGAAGTTTTCCTTTTCGGGTATACTTTGTTCGGTCTCGGACAGTTTTGGTTCGGAGCTTGCGGCCGTTTTCGGATTCTTTGATTCTTTCATCACGCATTCTCTTTGTTTCTTTAGCCTTGTCCATATTCTTTCCTCTCGTTGTTAATTACAATATAGAAAACCATGGACAAGGCGTAAACAGAAACATTTGGATTTTTTCTTTCGGTTATGCCTTGAAGAGCGGCTGGAGCTGGGATCCCTTCAGGGTGACGATGCCGCATTCGCTCATCGTGATGCGATACATGCTCTTGCCGGACTTGTAGGTCTTCTTCGTGCGGGAAACGGTAATCGGCTTGCCGTTGAACGTGCCCTGGATGAGGTCTTCGCTCTTGGTATAGTTGGCCGGGTTTTCCTTCATGTCCTTGACGATCGCCTTCACCTTGCCCGGATTCTGTTCGTTCTTCTTGAACACCTTGCCCTGCTGGAGGTTGTAGGCCAGAGTGTAGAACAACTTCTTCTTCCAGGCGCCGAGGTTAACCGTTTCTTCCGTTCCGTCCGGGAGAATCTTCACCAGGCCATGACAGTTGAACGCTCGGCCGGTCTTTGCCTTGCGGTCAGCGACAGATACCTTGTAGACTTCGCCGTCCATGGTAATCTTCCAGGATTCGATTCCGTCGACCGTCTGGTGTTCGGGGACGTTTTCCTTAGCGGCCTGAATCAGACCGCGGATAGTTTCTTCTGCACTTTTAGTACTCATGATTTTGTTTCCTTTTTGTTTATTGTTTATATTCTAAATATAGTTAAATTCTTGGAACTTGTAAACCCGGAATCTAGTAAAATTTTTATTGCGGTGTTCCATAACTATAAACTTTCTATCGCATTGACACTCTCGTTCTGCTTGACGACCGCATTGAGGAATTCAACGAACGCCTTGAAATCCTCGTCAGTTACAAGCGTATTCTTCACCTGGCTTCCGTCGTCGTCGATCCTTGTCCAGCTCATCGTGGTCTCATACGCGAGCCATAGATGCCAGACCTTATCAGAATCGGTCTTGAAGTTTATCATAAACGTATTTGGCCCGCCATCTACTCCCACTATCTTCTCGTAAGGGATATATATATCTTTTTCCGTTAGGCGTTCAATCTTGATTCGTTTCATGTTCTAAATATAGTTAAATATCCGAATGTTGTAAACCTTTATTTCTTAACTTTTTCTTTCAGCTTGTCCATGTCAACTGGAGGATCGGTAGTCTCCAGGTTCATGCACAGCATAAAGTGCTCGATAATCTTAATTGCATTTTCCGTGCAGTCATTCGTTACCGGAACACCGTTGACAATGATGGTTTCGCTATCAGAAATACCGATCTGCTGCCCGCCTATCGTATTAAGATAGATAGTTATTACATGGTCGTCCATTCTTTTTGAACCATTCCAATAATGCGCATCCTCTGAATACGGCCTGATAGCGCAAATGTCCTTTGTCTCAAAACACATCGGAACTTTTACGTTATTCATTATTTTATAGCCTCTAATAAACATTATAACCTCTCGTTGATATTCATAATATAGAAAATTGTCGGAAGATTGGAAACGATTTGATTAAAGAATTTTATTACAGAGCATCCAATGCCTTTTCAATCTGTTGTTTTTCAAACCGCATGATAGCCTTTTGGATGTATTCTATTTGCTGGTCAATAAACTTGGACAACTTGGGTACTGTCATCCTGTCATACTGGACTACGAATACAGTATTATTGTTTACGGCGTTTCTACCAGACAATATGTCTTCCATGCAATAGTCATGCAGATGCGAGTAGTCAAAGAAGTTATAAAGCCAGAAATACTTCTTTTGAAGATAACCTTCGCTCATAAGATACGGCTCTACAACAGGCAGATGAAACCCTTGAAAGTTGTAGTCAAACCTCAATTCCTTTCCGACAGACTTTGCTTGAATCAAACCTGTATGGTTTTTAAGAATGTGAAGTAGTTCATTAGTCTTTTTAACACTCATGACTATAATATAGAATAATTCCATATTTTCGTAAATGAAAAAGATATTTAAATTTTTATCATGGCGATCCCGGAGAAAACTCACATTGAAGTCTTTTTATTTTTGGCCATATAATTATATTCAATGAAATAAAAAAGAGCCATACCACAAGGATATGACTCTTTAACTCAATATAAAGGATAATGACCAAGGTCGGACTCGAACCGACACGGAGCTTTCCTCCAACAGATTTTAAGTCTGCAGCGTCTCGCCAATTCCGCCACAAGGCCAGCTTGTTCAAATATAGTTATTTACTTATTCATTGTAAACCCCAAATTTATTGCAAATACGTATCTTAGCAATCCGACCTGCCATTGCTGATTGTTCAGTTGTACATTCGTTACGCAATAACGGAATCATATCGCAATAGAAGTCCACTTCTTCGTCGTTATGTTTTGCAAAACGACCATTAAAGAAACATGCCACGAGGTCAGTGACCAAGCACCACCAGCGATGTTCGTCACCATAGATATACGGTATCTCGGCAGCATGACGGGCTTTTTCTACACGTTCCCAGTTCATTGCATCTTCAGCTTCACGTTCCTTTCGTGTAACTTCCAGGTTAATCGTTGCCATTCTTAGTTGCCAGGCATGCTTGTCAGCATCGGTCATCATGGTCAAGCAGAATTCAAGATCCTTGAGGTCACCATCTTTCACCTTGAAAATTTTACCGGCATCGCCAATGATTTCCTGTGCAATTTCAATCGCGGGCTTCAAAAACTTTTCTTCAATTTCAATCATAATAACCTCTTGTTTATGTCTATAATATAGTTAAATATTCAGAAGTCGTAAACAAGAGATTAAAGATTATTATTTACGCAAGTGCCTCGATAGCCTTCATCGTCTTATTGTATTCGATTTTGCTTTCTGCGAGCATATCTTCCTTTACCTTGGCGATCGCCGCGGCATACGATTCAGGCGAGTAGATTCTTTTCGCTTCATACCTTCCGAGTGGTTTCTTCACGAAATCAATACACCCGGTATAGAAACACTTGGCCTTTTCGTCGATAGCATCAGGTGCAAGTCGCAAGACTTCATGGAACTGGAACGCGCTTCCGCCACGGACACGATCCGTATACCAGCCCATTTCCAACAGGAATTTCTTACGCCATTCGAATGCGGTCCAAGGGCTGTTTGCCTTGTTCGCCGCAAGTGTCTTCTTTCGTGCTTCGCTTCTCGCATCGGCTTTAACACGTTGTTCTTTCAACCAGATTCCCAACTGCCTGAGGTATTCGGCGAACACTGGCTGTGCAAGCGAAGTATACCAGCTTCCATGTTCTTTGGTAGTCAGAAGGGCACTGTCTGCAAAGTGTTTTACCTTGATATGGATCTTGCCATACCAGAATCCATGCTCTCGGCTCATCCTTACCAGATTGGGATTATTTAAAACAATCATTTGTTAACCTCTCGTTGATATTCATAATATAGAAAAATCAGGATAGGTTTTAAACTTTTTTCTTGGTGGATTTTTTACTCGAGAGTGCTATGGCTGCGTTTGCCTCGTCAAGACGTTCGATTGTCACGATTTCACGGAGCTTATGCGTAATTTGCTTACTCCCACTAATCATTACGCCGTTGACAACAATATATCCGCCGACCCTGATGTAGGTATCACTGCCGCCCTTAAAATGCAGATGCACTTCGTCATCTTTTATGGGTACACATTGCTGCAGTTCGTTAGTATCGAGCCAGCCTCCGTCATACTCCGGTTTCCAAGCGTATTCAATAATCATTCATTACCTCGTCGTTATGTTTATAATATAGAAAAAATCCAGACTTTTGTAAGTCTGGACTTTAGAATATTTTTTCGCGGGCTTGCTACTTGACCTTGATGACGGTATAGCCGAGCTTCTGACAGGTCTGATGGAAATACTGATCGGTCTTACAGCCGAACTTCACGCCGTCGCCTTCACGATACCAGATTGCATGATAGCCTGCGACACCGTGGCCGGCCTGGATTGCAAGTTCGGCACAGTTCGCCTTGAGAAGCTTACGGTCACGACCCGGCTGGACTGCGTGCTTGAGGACGAATTCGAGCGAGTCCTTCTTCAGACGACCGCGCTTGGATTCAGACTTGGCTTCGGATTCAACAAAATTACTCTTCATATTTTTTCCTTTGGTTTGATTGTTAATGTTTGTTCGGAATTAAAATATAATAAAATATTCTAATTCCGTAAACGTTCTTTGTGTGAAATTTTAGTGACGGAATACCTTCCACTTCAACCACACCGGAGTACCTTCAGGAGTCTGCCATTCCTTGTTCTCCCCGCGGTCGAGGCTCATGATGCTACGGTTAACATCACGGAAGTTCACACGTTCGAAGCCAAGATGCTCGGCCATGTCTCCGACGGTCTTGTTGAGATCCGCCGCGATAAACTTTGCCGCGGTCAAAGACTTCTTAAACCTTACAACGTTGTCGATGCAGAGGCCATCGCTGCCGCATTCGTCATATTCGGCGATAGCGACAGAGATAACCATCTTTTTCGACGGAATTCTCTCTTTCTTCTGCTTACCCATTACTTGGCCTCCATCATGTCGATTTCGGTATCGGCACAGAGATTACTCGGTGCGCGATAGAGTTTCAGGAGACTGGATTTGGCCTTCTTTGCCTTGTCCATAGCGGTTTCGCCGGTGACCGGATCATCCACAAAGCATCCTTCGAGAATGCGGCGACCACAGGCTTCAGTGCGACTCAGAACTGCAACTTTCATATTCTTACCTCTTGTTGATGTTTGTTGCTTGATATTCTTAATATAGAAAATTCCGTCTTTGTTGTAAGTAATTAAATAATTTTAATTTTCTGCGGTGTCGCCTTTGTGATTCCCAGCTTGGCCTGATACAGCTTCACGAGACCGTGATCGCCGAACCTGGGCGTTCCGTTACGGATTCGTTCCTGTACCTTTTGAAGCATCGCCATTGTAACTTGTTTTTCCTTGTTTCCCATATATAGTCCTTTTGATTTGGTTTCCTATGTTCACGCATTGCCGCATGAGGCTCTCGGTGTAATGCCCGTCAAAGTCTACGGTACTACGGATCATCTTGCCCCACACTCCGCTGACCCCGAACGTGAGGCCAGTTGGTTCATGCGTATAGTTCTTTGAATGCACGCTTATCCCGTTATGGAAAGTCAACTGTGTCTCGTCTGAATCCGGTTTCACTACGAATCCAGTCCGTCTGAAGACTTCCTGTTGGAATTCAGCGAGCGTGTAGGTATCACCAAGATGGTCGAACATCCTGGTGAGGCCTTTCGTTATGTCTCGTTTTAATTTCTTGTAATCCATAGTGATCTCCCGCATTAACCTCATGTGGGCTATGGACCTGCCGGAACTTAATCCAGCCTGTCAAGAGCCTCCATTGTTTCACGGTTTCGTTTCACGATTTCCCGAGTGTACTTGATGAAGTTCTGTGCTTCGATGGTGTTACAGTGGCTGAAGATGGTACCGCTGAAGCTGATGTTGATTTCCTTCATCAGGAAAGCCTTGGCTCGACGGTAAAACTTCGACGTGTCCGTAATCGCACAAAGCTGCTTGTTGGCCAACTTGGTCCGCTGAGCTCCGTTGTACGGTTCCTTTCGCAGGATGTCACTGGCCCGCATGTTGTCCTTAGAGTCAGGAACTGCATCACGAATGTGCTGAATCAAATTTTCATCAGTCATTTCATGAGCAATCTTGTAATCTATATCTTTCATTTAATTACCTCTTTGTTATACCTATAATATAGGAATTTTAGACTTAGTTGTAAAGGAAAAAGAAGATTATTTTTACTTCAACTGTTCCATGACCAACGAAATCAGTTCCTGCATCTTAGTAGCGTCCAAGCCCTGTACTGTCAGCTTAACCGTCTGCTTACGCTGCACTTCTGCCTGCAGTTCAATCTTACGGTCTTTGTCTAACTGCTTTTCATACTGGACACGGAGATGCTTATGATACCGATGGACTTCGTTCATTGTCGTCCAACCGTATTTCTTCGCGTTCTCGCTTCTTCTCATCCAGTAGTCCAACGGTGCAGGAACAAATCCTGTCCTGTTCATGACATCCTGAAGTTGAGAGTCGACGCCGAAGAATTCTAGTTGGTTACTTGTACGGTTCTGCTGAGTCTTCATCTTAGACTTCATTGACGCAGTGTCTTTGGATTTACGGATGAAACTGTAGACAGCCTTAAACCAATCGACGAAACTATTGTATTCGGCGTTCTTGAGCTTCTTCGGGACATACTTGAGATTAATTTCCTTTTCGCCGAAATAATTGTAAGCCGAAGCCGGATTCTCATTCATTTTATACTCGTCATCGCCTTCATGGTAATGCACAAAGTGTTTCGGATCACCAGGAATGCCACGCACATTAGACGCACCCACTATCGGGAAATATGAACCGATGCGAAGCATAATTGCATTCCAGCTTACCTTATCTTTACCGACATAAAACGTTGCCATAATAACCTCTCGTTTATATCTTTAATATAGAAAAATCTGGAGTTTTTGTAATCCAGATTTTAATATATTTTTCTTTCGAACTAGCCGTTGATCACGAACGAGGAAATCTGCGACCACTTCTTGATGTCCTTGACAGCATTGTCATATTCGTCCTTGTGTGCATCACAGGCCTTCTTAAGGTCTTCTTCGTTCTTGGCTTCTTTCAAGTCTTTCTTGAATGCATCGGAAGCGTTGAACTGCATGTAGTGCAGCATGTTCTGGAGATTCATTTCAAAAATGAGCGAATCGTCCGGGAACATTTCGAAGCAACGGTTATTGTACAGGCTTCTCCAGCCTGCTTCGTATTCGATATACTTCGTGTTCGTCTTCACATGGCCATATTCGGCAGCTCTGCTCATAGGTTTGAGCTTCTCGAATTCCGGACTCATGAATTCCCCCTTGTCACAGACAAGATGAATGAAGTGGGACGATTCGTGGACGAAGATGGCAAACTGCCTGTCATCCTTGAATTCCATTTCCTTCGTGGTTTCATCGTAGGTTGCGGAATCCTCGGGAAGGACGATTCGAGCGATACTGTCACGCCCTGTGAAATAACCGCCTGCGTTTTCGAGCTTACGCCCGAGAATGAACGCAGCACCGGCAAAACCAAAACGTTCGGGTTCGTTATCGACTTCTTCAAGCTTTCCCATAATGTACTTGAAGTAGTCCTTGCGACCTTCCGCGAACTGCGAGTTGTCCTTGAGAACAACTTCGTTAAAGCCTGAAACAATACTTGTACTCATAATTACCTCTACTGTTTGTCTATAATATAGAAAAGTTTAGAATAATCGTAAATGAAAAAGTTAAAGATTTTTATTACGGAATCGCAATGGGAAAATCTTTTATATTATATGGATATATTTTTATAATATAAAAATTTAAGCCATAAACGCATTTTAAAGGCCTATTTTAAAAAAGACAATAAAATATATTAGTCAAATAAACAAGTCTTTAAATTGAGTTTAAACCAGGATCGCATAACTCTTTCAAGAGTACAAAAAAGTGGTAGTCATATTTCAGACTACCACCTTTCGTTCAACAAAGAGCCCGAAGGCTCACAAGTCTTACAGGTCTCGGCTAATCATAGCATTCTTGTAGAGTGCCTTGAGTCGAGATTCGTGCTTGCTGATGCCGATGGCCCAAGCTTCCTGCTTCTTCACAGCTTCAATCACACAGTCCTTGACCGCAGCGATTCGAGTGTCCTTGTTGAGAGCTTCAAGGACGTCGTAGAAGTTGTGAGCCATACGGGCACCGACTTCGCCCGGGATTTCCTTTTCGTGTTCCTTCATCCAGAGCGTGCAACCACCGACGAGCTTGACTGCGCTCGGGAAGTCGGTCTTGCAGAGCTTTTCAATCTTCTGCTTCAGGGAAGCATCAATCTTTTCAGCTTCCATCAACATCTTCGGCGAGAGTGCATTACCCTGAGCCTTGAAGTAGCTGATGAAGTCAAGAGCGGCTCCGTTGCCCACGAGACCAGCAACAATTTCAGTGAGAAGCTTTTGACCTTCACCGCCTTCCCAAGCCTTATCAGCTTCGCCATTCTTGATGGTGTCGCTGACCTGTTCCCAGCAACGACGAGAAGGAAGAACTGCACAGTCGTGACCCTGGACAGACTTGACAAGTTCCTGGTTCGTATACGGGTCGAGGTTCGTCGGATGGCTCTGGATGTACCCGGTCACACGGTAGTCCAAACCCTTCTTGACAGCCCATTCAAGCCATTCTTCAACAGTCGGCTTGAATTCGTAGATGGCGAAGCGGTCAAGCTGAGCCGCGTCCATAGTACCCACATCGTACTTACCGTCTTCTTCAGGGTTGATACATGCGAAGATGCGAGAACCTTCCGGAAGGCTGATGTCATCGTAAGTGCCGTTGTTCGTGAGCTGCATGATGGCATTCAAAGCGATGCTGAGGCCACGGTTGATTTCGTCGAGCAACAGGAGCACCGGCTTGTTCTGGATCATCCACTGCGGCTTAGCAAAGCGAGTCACTTCGTAGCTCTTGCCGGTTTCAGCATCCGTTTCAGTGATGCGGAACGGAAGACCAGTGATGTCACCAGCATCTGCAGCATGGCTTGCATGCCAGATGACCAGCTTGAGACCGAGGACATCGGCCATGTGAGAGACCCATTCAGTCTTGCCGATACCGTGGGTACCCTTGAGAAGAATGGACTTACGGGTGGGCAGATACTTGATGGCTTTGGTGAGCTGAGCAATATTCATATTCAGATTTCCTTTTGTTGATTTGTTGAACGTTGTAAGCGTTATTGCTTACGTGTTAAATATAGAATTTTAAGTTTGAGTTGTAAACGAAAAGATTTAAGATTTTTTCTTTCGTTGTTCCAGCGAGCTTCGTAGAACCCGCAGGAATTTCAATCATTAAACATTCGATATTCAACATGCTTTATAAGATAGTAATTTTGGGTTAAGGGTTAAACTTATTTTTTGTCAAATTATTTGTCGAGGTTGCTGAGCAGGTTTTCGACGTTCCAGTTGTGATAGGCTCCGAAAAACCTGGCGGATTCCTTTTCTGCACGCTGGATCTCTTCAGCCAGACGCTGGTTGACCTTCGTCAAATCCGGTTTCTGTTCCTTCCGCAGTTCGTCACGCTTTTGCTGGCCTTTCCAGTTCAACCGGTAAATGTTCACGGTAGTCTTATAGGTATGACTTCCGTATTGCCCCTTCACATACGTGGTCTTTGTGCCCGTTGTTTTCTTTCGTCCAACCACGTCGACATAACAGCGGAGCTTGCCGACAGGCTTGACACTCATATTGTCCGAATCCCTTTGGGAACTGTAGTAAAACTGTTCAAAGAACTTGTAAGCCTGGGTTTCTTCCACTATGGCCGTGCGGAGAAGCTTCTTACGTGCACGGGGGAAGATCGCGTTGTTGGTCGGGTCTCTAAAGAAACCGTCATTCGTAGGTTCACCGGATGCGTCGACGTTGCCGTAGACATACACGTTCGGGTCACCTTCCTTCTCCCGCCAAGTCGCAGAAGTTCTTATCTTATATCTTTTTAACATTCAATAACCTCTTTTTATCTTAATATAGAATTTAATTTCAATTTTGTAAACTAAACAATCTAAAATTTTATTTTCGATATTACAATAAAAAAGAGGTCAACCTTTCGGCTGACCCCTTTATTTCACTGAGGCAAAGATTAAGAGCGGGACTTCTGGATCTTTTCGATGTCGTCCATGCCCAAGTGCCAGCGGCACCAGCTCGGCGGATCACCAGCACCCTTGGTGTGCAGGATGAAAATCTTGTACTTCCCTGCGGGTTCCTGCCAGTCGAAGTAGCAGTCGGTGATGAACACAAGACCATCGTATCTCACCTTTTCCTTTTCCAACTTCTTGATGACGCAATCCGGGTTCGTACCGCCACCACCGAGACCCTTGAAGTCCGAAGCCTTGGTGCGCTTCTTCGTGAAGTCAGAGCAACCGCAATCCCAGAAGCAGTAATCCACTTCAGCATGCTTGAGCGCAGAGTTAACGACCGCACAGCCACGTTCGATTTCGCTTTCAGCCATGGAACCACTGCAGTCAATCGCAAAGAGTACCTTAGCCTTCATGCTGTGACGCTTACCCGGCAGAAGACCCGTCATGTCAGGAAGGCGGCGATTCGGACGCATTCTCGTGAATGCAATGGCATCGGAGAAGACCGAAGTCGTGAAGCGCTTGATGACAGTCCACGGGTCAAACTGAAGTTCGTTAGCCTTAAGAATTCTCTTCTGCATTCCTTCACCAACGTCAGACCAGCTGGAGATTTGTCTCTTGTTGACCTCATCGGAAACCTGAGCGTCAACGAGTTCGTTTTCACCCCAGCCTTCAGAGTTCTTCTTGCTCTGCTGTTCGCTGAAGTGACGCTTCAGAGAATCCTGTTCCTGTTCCTTCTCGGACTTACCTTCGCCGTTGCCGTCACCATCCTGCGGTTGACCGTCACCTTCACCTTCACCGTCACCCTGTTGACTCTGTGGAGCACCACCACCTTGGCCTTGTCCCTTTCCGTCGCCCTTCTGACGTTCCAGAATCGCATAGACCTTTTCAAGATACAAGTCTTCGACAACATTGAAGTTCGGTTCTATCGTCAGAAGTTCAGAGACATCCGGGAAGACCTCTTTCAAGTCCTTGGGCAACAGGCAGTTGCGGATTTTCGAGTCGCAACAGATGAAGTTCGAAGCCTGCACAGTCAACCCCGGATTCGGCTGAAGACGTGTAGTAATGTGGTGCAGAAGCAAGCGGAAGAGCTCGATGCTCGTAAGAACCGTGAAACTTTCGATACTGAGAGTCTTGAGGAAGCTTTCAGTATACTCGATGAACGGCGTCGAACCTTCCTTAGTGTTCATACGGAGCGTCACACCGGATTCCTTCGGAAGTACACGCTTGTTGCACATCGCATAGAAGCTCGCGATGCTCGGATAAATCACATACAGGGTTTGCTGCATGCGTTCAAACTTCTCTTCGCAGGTTAAACCATACGTATTTGCCATAATTTATTACCTCTTGTGAAATCGTTGATTTAATCATCAACATTTATAATATAGGAAATTGAAGCCAAAGTGTAAACAAATAAAGAAGAGAAAAAATTAACAGAGGAACCCTGTCGTCACAGGATTCCATCTGTCTTGAAGAACCAAAAGGCTTAGACAGCCTTAGTTTCTGCTTCGTAGCACTGGTGCTGGGCACCGAGAGCCTTGACCTTTTCAACGGTTTCGCTGTTGACAATTCCGGTGTTGTAACCGAACTTGTCGAAGAAACCGGTCTTGAAGGTTTCAGAATACAGCGGGATCAAATCGCGGTAGCTGTAGGCACACACAACCTTGCCACCCTTCACGATGACGTCGAAGTTACGCCAGTCGTACTGCGGTGCGATACCGAGTTCTTCAATCTGAGCACCCATGCGGAAACGCTGGAGGTGCATGTTGCGAACATCGTAATTGTCATTGTGCTTCACTGCTTCGTTGAGAGCTTCAAGAACGTCCTGAGCTACAATCTTGTGCTGGATTTTCTTGAAAGTCGCGGACTTTCCGTTGTACCAGTTCATCACGATGTTGTGGTTCATCAACAGATCTTCTTCAATCTGGTTCATCTGCTGACGATATTCAGCGACCTTGACGACGTTCTGAGCGTCCATCTGCTTCTTACTAAGCTTCAGGATAACCTTCTTCACGCCTTCCTTGTTCTTACGCCAGGCATCAGCGGAGACCACGTAGATGCAGTCACGGCTGTGGATCTGCTTGTTCTTCTTGGTTCCGAGGTTACGGTAGACACGCATACGCTTAGTAGATGCGTAACCGCCGATGGTCTTGCAGAGGCCGTGAGATGCGAGCCAGCTGTTGAATTCGTCGGATTCCTGTGCGGTCAACGGAGCCATACCCGCATACTTGTTGACAACCACACGGGGCTTGCTGATGTGACGCGTGCCAGCAATCACGGACTTGGTGACCGGCTGAATTTCTTCAGCACTGTCGGTCACAACCGGCTGTTCGACCTTAGCTTCGACCACGGGAGCTTCGACAGTCATCTGAGCTTCCTGTTCCACGGTATCGTCACCGTCGAGGCAACCGAAGATTGCATCGAATTCGGAGTCACTGAGAGTTTCAAGATTCTTGTTTGCCATAATTATATCCTCTTGGGTTTAATTGTTTAACGTTTGATTATAATATAGTAATTTGAAATCAAACTGTAAATAGATTTTGAATTAAATTTATTTTCGATATTGCTTAAAGGCTGATCGTTGCTCCGCCAGGGCCAACACCATAGACCTGAGTACCGCCAAGATTGCCCAACTTCTTGATGTTACCCGACATGCCCGGACCTGCAGACTGGTTCGGTGTCTCTTCAGTTCCCTGGTTTTCCAGGTCATCGAGGAAATCAACACCGTCGAGTGCATTCAAGGCTTCAAGATCCTTCATACGTTCAGAACGTAAGTCTTCGGTGATCTCGTCACCGTCAAGTACGCTCAACGCATCGAGAGCATCGGCCTTGTGCTTGTCTAGCACGAGCTTTGCCGCGGACTCAAGGCCCTTACAGAGGACCTCTTCGTCAAATGGAACCCAATCGTCCATTTCGTCTTGGTGTTCGCCCTGGCCACATTCCTGCAGGATCTCCATCCAGTACATCACGTGTTCCAGGTTCTTGTCGCTCAGAACTTCACCGAGGGCATCGCGGAATTCATCGTTGATACCTTCACGCATCCATTCTTCGCTTTGAAACTTCAGATACAATTCTTTAAGCTTTACCATTTAATACCTCGTTTTGATTATAATATAGCAAATTTCGACTTAATACTAAACAGAATTTAAAGAATTTTTATTGCTCGGTCGTTCTTAGCATCTTGAACGAGCTGCAAGACTTCAAACAGGCTGTCCTTCTTAATAGCCGGGATTAACCGAGCATACAGGTTCTTAAAGAAACTGAGGTCATTGGTCTTACGAGCCACGGAGTTGGTCGCCTTACATTCGGCACTATACCCGATCAGTTTCTGAACGGCATTGTAAATACAATCGTCTTCACCTTTCGGCTGGATAACCATTCGAACATTGTATTTAATCAGCTTCCCTCTTTCAGTCTTGCAGTAAGTCTTACGGTTAATATAGGAAGGCATGCAAGCGCATTTCGGCTTAATCGTCCATTCGTCCTTGTCAATACGGTACTTCAACTGGAAGTCAATCAGGACAGGCTGGGCCTTTACGGCATCGTTGATCCATTCATACGGAACATCAGTATAGTACCACTGTTTCGTGTCTTGATCCTGAAAAGACCCTCTAAACTTGGTTTCGCAATAAGTCGGAACGAAACTGTATTCAAGGTTGAACGTAAGTTCATTGGACTTAAGAGCACCGGCGCCGAAGCCGATATGCAGGTATTCCTGGAACGGGAATTCCTTAATAATCTTACGGGCGCGCTCGTAATACGAAAACAGCTTTGCATTCTCGTCAAATGCCTGGTCGATTGTCATTTTGGCGTTAATCATAATATCCTCTCGTTTGATTATAATATAGGAAATAATGGCTTAATTGTCTACTTAATTCTTAATTATTTTTATTTCAGAGTAGCAATCGCACGGCCGGTCGTCAGGATGTTTCTGGCCTCGTATGCATCTCTCAGCTGATCAGAAGACATTGCCTTAAGACATGCTTCGACGGCTTCACTGAACCATTCGAAATCGTCAGTGATACGTTTCGCGGACACCTTGCTTCTCTTGTTGTCTTTCAGAGCGGTTTCGATAATATCTCTAACCGACGTTTCCTTAACCTTTTCCGATTCCGCCGGATTAATCCAATCTTTGCCATTTCGAGTGTTCCGGTAGACATTATAACGCAGGTCATCAATCTTAAAGCGGATTTTCCCGTTTTTGTCAATATCGAACTTAACAGTTAATTCACACTTACTGTCTTTCGTGATTGCCGCGGGAATAATACAAAGCGGCTTATACTGCTGATAGTGCGTCCACTCCATAAACTGTGATTCCGCCATCTTGAACGGGATTCTGTAGGTACACTTGACCACCAAGTCCTTTGCAGGATCATCCATGTTATACGTTTTGCAAATAGTCTTGTCTAACATGGGCAACTTGTTCATGTATTCAGCGATAGTGTCAAAATGCTTAACTTTAGCGTTAAAAGACTTTACAATGTCGCTAAAGGCCAGGATAGTTTCTTTTCTCTCTTTACGTGCCATATTATTTCCTTGTTTGATTATAATATAGGATTTTAAATTGAATTTGTAAAATAGATTAGAAGAAAATAAAAAAGACGGAGCACCATGCGGTGTCCGTCTTACAACGAGGTATTATGGAAAATCAAGCGGCTTTCGCGGGTTCCGTAAAACAATTAAAGATACCACTAAACGTCGTGTCAAGGCTGTTCTTATACAACTTATATAGATCCGCAAAGGTGTTGATGAACCCGAACATGTCTTCATAGCTCTTGAAGTCTTTCGTCTGTTTTTCAATACCAATGAATTTCAATAGGTCAGCAAAACGACCATGCCCGCCTTCAAGCTTGCAGGGATCTGTATAGATAGTCGCATAGTCATCTTCATTGGCACCAATAAGAATCTCTCTTCCCATTGTCACATGTTCTTCAATAATAAATTTGAGACTGCACTGGTTCAAATGTTCTTTTGTGTTGGCAATAGAGTCCATGTATTCAATATCGAATTCCATGGTAGAATTCAAATACTTATTGTAATACTGGACAACCAGTGTATCTACCTCTGTGCAGATATTCTTTACATAATTCCGCATGAGTTCGCAATCGTTCTCAATGAATTCAGACATATAGACCATCTTTTGCGTCTTGTCACCAAGATGTTCCATCAGGTAATCATCGAGCTTAGTACAATATGTCCTTGCAACAAGCGACATGTTAACCATTTTTTCTTTCTTGAGAACTTCGAACTTAATATCGATCTTGCCGGCATCTTTGAGCGCAATGATTTCGCCAAACTGCCCATCAAATGTGTAGTTAAGATGTTCTGATACCGCAGTATTCTTGTAATCGGTAGTATAATAAGCAAACCCGTCACGCTTACGAGGATATGTCAACATCATGTCTGCGACCTGTGAGACAGCATCTACACGAGCGTAGAACAAAGAGTTCGACGGAACTTTACACATGTACGAAGTTTCAGGACCACGTTCATACCGTTTGACATGCGAGTAAATTTCTTTCCATTGTGCCATATTTAATACCTCTCGTTTATGTTCTTAATATAGAAAACGAAACGGACTTAGTAAACTTAAAAGGTCTTAATTTTCTTTTTCGACATCGCTTATGAAATCTCCGCGGACCTTAGCAAAACGTTTACGCAATTCATGTTCATGCTTGAACTCTTCCGCGATCATACCGAACAGTTCATCAAACTTTTCAGGCTTAATATAAGACTTACAATGGTATTTCGGCAAATCAAGCAATTCGTTGACAAACCCGTAGCAATAAGTACCTGACGCAATGTACCACTGATCACCAGTATTCTCCAACACAAGAGTACCTACTTCATCGTCATCCGTACTGCTAATACAAATAGCGGTGCTTTGAATATCTGTACGGGTTTCTACGTTTGCGGTTACGCCATGAGCCTTAAAGATTTCTTCGATATGCGGGCCGACATCAGACAAATCGATTTCACGAGCAGTTTGACCGTTCCGAATCTCCCTCCAGGTTTCCTTTACCATTGTTCGAGCTTCCTCAAGCAACTGGCTGACCATCTTAGGAAAATATGTTGCATCTAATAGCTGTTCTTCGGTGAGATCGCTTTGAAAACGCACCATGTCCATTCTGCGTCCCACTTTTTCTTCAAGTCGCTTTTGTAACGTCTTATATTCAACCGGAGATGTAGTTTTACCATGACACGAGATGTCCACATCAATACGCAATTGTTTCAGGTCAAGATTCTTCTTACCACGGCCTAACGTAATATTAGCATAGACGCGAAGAGACGGGTGGCAATCCCCACGAGGTTCGTCTAACCCGAGATAAGGAAACAACGGAGTGTGGAAATACAGGCAAACACTTTCAGAGTTAGTGGAACGACTAAAATTGAAATGCGAGAATTCGCCATATTCTTTTTTGATGCTCGCTATCGCCGTGTTAATAGCACTGGAATATGCAAGTCTGCAAAACTGTCCGTTATCGCCGGCTTCAAACCACTTGTTATTTAATTTGACGTTTACCATAATTTCCTCTCGTTTATATTCTTAATATAGAAAAAGAGACTTGCCTTGTAAGCAAATCTCTTTTCTATTTTTTGTTCAACGTTACTCAACAATTTTTCCGGGACACATTAACTCTTGGCTCATGTTGCTCCAAGGGTCATACCTTACCTTTATACACATTCGGTACGCATCACAAATTCGGGTAATCAGTTCAAACATCAAGTCCTTGTCTTTATACAGGATGTGCTTGTCATAATCAATCTTACGCTCAAGTATGTTCGCCATGATGAGACCGAGTGCGGAATAATCCGATTTCGCATCATCAGTAGTAACACCGCTGACATACCTGAGACACATGTATTCCGAATAGAACTGGATTTTCAGGCAACGCCCGTATTCGCTGTCAATCAATACGGTTTCCTTACCAGCTCCAATAACCTGAGGTTCTGGAAGGTCCTTGTACAACTTATCGTAGACCAGTTTCTTAATGTCCGGCCATACCTCGAGAAGTTCACAGTCAACCAGGTTATGTGCCATTTCTTCAAGAGCTTTCTGTTTTTCAGCATTAGCGAATTTGACTTCGCTCGCTTCCCTGCGGTTCTTCGTAACCATGGCATCGACAATGCTGCAGATATATTCGCTATCGTTACGACTACATACGAATCTCTTGTTGTGATCGTCGATATAACAACCGTTCCTCTTGTCCGTCATCTTTTCCAGGCGAGCCGGAAGATAAATTTCATTACAACTGGTACGCCAACCAGATGGCTTGTATTCCAGAAGGTTGAGTCTATATTGTTCCGTACGGTCACAGCACAGCGTATATTCTACCTTAATGCCGAATCCTTCAGCAACATCATCATCGCCACGGCAAAGCTTGTAGACGACATTGTAGTTAGGCCTGGTCCTGTAGCAAAACGTTTCTGCACGGATTTTCATCTTAATCGACGGACACATCTTTTTTACAACTTTGGCAATATCCGCGATAATCTTGTTGTTCGTAAAAGCCTCGTCAATCGAGCCGTCTTCGTACTTCGTATCGTCATAGTACAAAAGCTTAATATCCTGGTCATACACATTCACGGCAGTTTTCATTAGATTACCTCGTTGTTTTATCTTAATATAGTAAACTATTTGAGTCTCGCCAAGGCAATTCTATTTAAAATATCGTTCGCTATTGCCGCACACTTATCCTTCGAATTCACATGATAGACCTTCCTGTCTACCTTAACCCATGATTCTTCGTTCGGATATACACGTACATTCAAGCCGCGTTCCAACGGTATAACAAGTTGACCTTCAGAGCCAACATATGCCTCGCGTTTAAAATCGACGTTAAAGGTCGATAGCCCCAAATTTATTCTGGAATGTGCAACATCGACTCTCATGCTTACAACCCATAGCTGTATTTATAGTTCTCATACACGGCTTCGGCCACCGATTCGGGATCAATGTCTTCCTTCGCACCTTCCTCTATACCTTTGGAATCGTTCAGCATAGCCAGAGTAATTTGGGTTTCGTTCAGACCATAGCGAATACGCAGATAGTCTTTTACTTTATATTTCATTCTAAAAAGGTCCATTATTTGTCTTCTCCATTTAATTTTTCAACGGCCAGCACACCGATGAGGTGTTCCATCAGAGAGAATGCGGCATCGCCTTTATAGACTTTACCGGTCCTAAATCCATTTTCGTCACAGAGCTGTACAGATGTTTCACGGTCTACCTCACGTGAAAAAGGTACCGTTGTAAACGGATGCAACTTACAACGAAGATAATATTCATCATAAATCTTCGGCGGTACAATTTCCATTACCCAGTATTTATCAGTTCCAATATACAAATACATAGTTAAACCTCTTGTATAGTCTTAATATAGAAAATCTAGCCGGGAAGTTTATTGATTGAATCAATAATTTTTTTCTGGGTGTCCTTAGCGAACTTCTTCAGTTCGTAATTAAACAGTATTTCAAAATCCCGCATCTGGCTAATTTCAGAAGGATAGGT
>Ga0247610_10001881_pt1 | contig 25207 bp, 28 predicted proteins | sample 174DNAGHGhighgp2_FD_193483 | JGI IMG/M metagenome (GOLD analysis project Ga0247610, IMG submission 193483) | Sheep rumen microbial communities from Palmerston North, Manawatu-Wanganui, New Zealand - 1742 DNA GHGhigh gp2 | ecosystem: Host-associated > Mammals > Digestive system > Stomach > Rumen...
TCTTCAAATGATTTCATAATTTTTCCTCCAAATATAAATTTTGTCATTATAGCAATTGTAAAAAATGTGGATTTAGTGTATGATTAAGTAGTTCATACATCTGTAAGCGAAAAAGAAAAGGCGGTGTTTAATCCGCCAGTTTCTCTTCAAGAATTTCATACGTAATGTCAACGAAGTTGTCCTGTCCTCCCGCATTAATTTTTGCAGAATAGTACTCACCTTTCGACCACTGTTCGTAGATAACATCAGGATTCTTGCCGTAATTGATTCTTGCTTCATCAATCATTTTGGCAGCGGTTTCCTTCGTCTTGCAAACAGCATGAACATAAGCACACGTACCATTCGAGTGTGAATAATAGGATGTATACAGTACAACAAATACTTTTTCCATTAAATATCAACTCCTTTCTATCTAATGAGCTGTAATTTCTGCGGCAAAAAAGAAAAGGCGCTGTTAAGCGCCTTTAAATTTCTTCCTCATGTATAAACATTAAGGAAACTTTTTTGTTTGCGTCATGGCATTCAAAAGCAGTTACGCCTTTATGTACTTCATCCATTTTTGCATTTGGGAATTTTTGCCGAATAATTTTTTCAGCTTGTTTCTTTGATGCTACTACTGCTACATACATCTCTGGTTCCATAATTTTCGCTTTTGTCACAACATAAACTTTCATTTTTATTCTCCTTTTAATGCTTATTATTCTATCATTATAGAGACTGTATTTTTTACGAAAGGAACTTTCTTATGCTCATACTCTGTCCCGAATGTGAACTTCAAGTGTCTGACAAAGCTATTACCTGTCCTCATTGCGGATACCCTCTTAAAGACATTTTTCAGAATTCTCCTCCGAGGAAAATTCGACCTAAAAAATATCCAAAGCTTCCAAATGGTTTTGGCCAAATCACCGAGCTTAAAAATCCTAATCTAAGAAATAGATTCCGTGTCATGATAAGCCAGGGTAAAACCGAGTATGGCAAGCCGATCCAGAAGCTTCTTAAACCGAAAGCATACTTCCCTACTTACAAAGCCGCGTACGAAGCACTTCTAAAATATCATAAGGACCCGTTCGATCTCGACGCCAGCATAACAGTAAGAGAGCTCCATGATACTTGGGTTAAAAGTCGGCGAAATGGGGTTACTAATTACATAACAGCATGGAGATGGTGTGAACCCGTTTACGACATGCAGGTAAGAGATCTCAGACCTAAGCATATTAAGAAATGCATCGAGGGTGATATACCGGTTACAATTAAGCCTCTGATAAAAATACTTTTTAATCTTATGCTAGATTACGCAGTCGAGTACGAGCTCGTGGAAAGAAACATCGCCAGGAGCTTTGAGATCTCTTCAAATATCAATGACGACATCGAGGAAAATAAGAAGGAGCATATGTCGTTTACCGATACAGAAATATCAAAACTCTGGAAAGCCGTCGGCATTGTCCCAGAGGTAGATAGCATGCTCGTTCAGTGCTATATGGGATGGCGTCCTCAGGAATTGTGCTTACTTAGAATAGAAGATGTTAACCTAGATAAGAATTACATCGTCGGAGGACTTAAAACCGAAGCTGGTAAAGGACGCATAGTTCCGATCCACCCATGTATCAAACCGATAATTGAGAAGAAAATCGCAATTGCTAAGTCTCTCGGCTCAGAATATCTATTCAACGTAAAGCTCGTCACAAAGACTGGCAAAGAGTCTATGATCCACATGCAGTACGCGAAATACAGGAAGTGCTTCAATGCTATTCTCAAGGAGCTTAAACTGAATCCTGAGCATAGGCCCCATGATCCGAGAAAACACTTCGTAACCATGGCTAAGAAAAACAAGATGGATGAGTACGCTATTAAGCGAATCGTAGGTCACAGAATCGATGACATCACCGAAGCAGTCTACACAGACCGCGACCCAGAATGGCTTTATCAGGAAGTCTGCAAGATTCCTATGCCGACGAAAAAATATAAAGCGGTGTAATTCTTAGCGCCTTTTATATGATCTGTTATGGGAAAGGAGGAAGAGGTTTATATGAAAAAGTTCCAGGCCAGACGCAAAAAAAAGAAAACCCATAACAGACCATATAGAAAACGCTAATACCTCTTATATGATCTACTATGTGTCAAGGCAGCTCGACGCCTTATAGTTTAATTTTTCTGTAAGGTTTAAGCTCACAGTAGATCATATAAGAGGTATTAAAATATCAAAGTTACGCAACTATATTATGTAAAGTAGTGTATGAGTGGTGTAGGAACTGTGCATTTTTCCACCGCATACACTACTACATTTAGTTACTAAAACCTATCTAGTTTTAATAAAAACAAGTATTTACAAAGCAGAAATATAAAGTGCCTATTATGTAACCTAATAGCGCGATCACGCAAAATAGGCACTTGTTGCCACATTACTGTATGAACCGTGTAGGAATTCTGCTCTTAACTTACTTTATCCCGCCATCACCTTCACCACCTTCACCACCAGTATTCCTACTCGGATACCCGTTAGCAGAAGAAGCTTTAAACCATATAGCGATACTAGTGGAACCAGTCTTTGCTCCAACATAACAAGTATCTTCATCGAGATATGTATCAACTACATACCATAGCGTTGAATCCTCTTCCTCACCTGAGGGAGCCATATAAGATATAAAAACAAGCTTCCCAGCTTCAAAAGCATCGTGAATCTCCTGCCATGTTTTACCAAGTGTCACGGTGGTCCCGTTCATAGTTGCATTTACTACTATAATAGGATGATCAGTCACAACTGGAGTGTCTCCAATAGCTGCTATACCCTGTTCGATCTTGTTAAGCTTATTCGCTGTAATAACGTCACCTGTTTTCCAGGTTGTAGGTTCGTATGACATGTTTTTGTCTCCTTTAATAGATTATTATAAACGCTGAACAATTACATTACCATCTTTGTTCGGATCAGTTATTCTATACGATACCGCCGCGCCTGCTTCTCCGCCTACAGTTGCATCACCGACGATAGCTACTCCGGCAATAGCCTCGGAATCTTCACCGGCAACACTCTCATCAACGATAGCTTCTCCGACCAGAGCATCCGGGTCCTTTCCAACAACGCTCTCACCAACAATGGCTTCTCCAACAACATTTCTAGCAGGAGCGCCATTAAGAGCATAGCCCGCCACTTCGCGTAAGAAGCCGCTTCTAAACGCATAAATAGGATGAGTTGGATAGAATGTATACCTGTATGAATCAATCGCCATGCCAACATAAACATATAGCTTACTGTCGTCGCTAGTTGGAAGGGTCTGCGTAAACCACTCTGTTTCGTCAAGTTTAAAAAGACCATTAACATACGTTCCGACAAGATATATGGCCTTATTAGCTATAAGAGCACTAGTAGCACTGTCAGTGGTAATACCGTTGAACACATAACGAGCGTCACAAGCATCGTATGCTACGTACGACTGCGCTACAGGCATCACAGTTCCTTCTTGTACTGTTGTGTTTCCAACGTAACGTAAAGTTCCGAGTCTAAATCCGTTCTGGTTAACAACTTTGTCGCCATTACTAGCGCTTTGGCCTGTTACAATACTTTCATAAGTATCGTCAGCAGTCTGCATAATAAGACTGTACTGAAATATGCCATTAGGACCAGCCGTAAAACGATCATATGTATCCTGAAGACGATTATACGTATCAGAATCGGCATCTCCAGTTTCCTGCAGCCCATTCGTGTGAGCATCTATCTCAGAATATCCATCGTAATTAGATGCCCCTGTTCCAGGTATATCCGTGTACTTCTTCATTGCGTTGAAGAACGTAAACTCGCAGTTATAGCACTCTAAAATATCAATCGTAATCTCACGTGCATTAGTTGCGTTAATAGGATTCCAGGCTGAGAATAGACTTATGCCAAGAGCGTGCCCATAGTTTGACGCGCCAGCTGCTGTTACCCTATAAAGCACGTGGTTATACACGGGTCTATACGATGCAGAAGATACTGCGTTATACGCATAATACGATGAGAGCGCACTCTGCGAGCCCATAAGAATAACTTCAGACAGCAGCTTAGAGTCAGTTCTACCTGCTGCAGTAGCCTTGACTCTAAACTTAATCTTCCACATATCAGCGTAACTAGTGGGCACAATTTTGCCATAGTAATAAGTCGTGTTGGCAAAGTCGTTAGCTGTTCCAATTACACCGGTAAAAGTTTTTGTCTGAAATATCCGTGAACGCGCAACAGTGTCTTTAATATTATAGGTATCGCCACTTGGCAATGTAATCGTAGAAATATCAGCCATGGGCTAATACCCCCTTTTCTTATGATACTTCAATGTTTGCCTGTGTTCCATTAAATGCTGGCTGGGAGACAGAGCCTGCAGCTGTAGTAGTACCAGAAAGCTGGGCTTTAGTTCCTGTAAAACTAGGAGCAGAGGCCTGATATACAGCATCACCAGTCTTCACAGATGTATCTGCGCCTTTTGTAGGAAGTGTTCCAGCGTCCCATGTAAGTGTAAGATTCTCGTCAGCCACTGTTGTTCCAAGAGCCGGAAGTGTGCCGACACCGGTAATCGAGTTAACCGTGGTAGTACTTCCAGCAGTTTTAACACTTATACTAGGTGCGCTTACAGTTCCCTTTGGTTCATAGTTTCCGTTAGCGTCATCTGCAGCTGTTATTGCGACACTAGACTCCGAACCGGTGAAAGTGGGCTTGGATACTGTACCTGCAGGTGTATAAGTCATGGATGCTGTGTCCTTGTAAGCGAGATCACCAAGCGCACTAAGGTCACCAAGCAGAATCCACTTCGTTCCATCGAACAGGTACTCGGAACGATTATAGTACACGATATTACCAGCTACGGCGGTTGTATCTACGTTGTTAATCTTAATCGGGTTAGTTGTTGCCTGATCAGACAGCTCAGTTGTAGTTTCACCTATAAGAGCTACTTTACCAGTAAGTGACGCCTGAAGCTCGCTAATATCACTGCGAGCCTGAGCATCCTTAATGTCATAAACACTGCCTGACGGCAACGTGATTTTAGATATAAATGGCATTAGTTCTTACCTCTATTTCGTTGTAGTTTACAAAACTTGTAACCTATATAAAGATTACTCTTATTTCGGCGTCTCACCATCCTGCGTAGGATATCCATTAGCGGAAGTTGCAATAAACTGACTTATACCGCCAGTATCAATATCTGTTCCTTCAACAACATAATTACCATTATATTCATTAGAATAAGCATTTAGTATACACGAGTTGCCTGGAGCTGCCAGTATAATAAACTTCCCAGCTACATATGCATCATGAATCTCCTGCCATGTATTGCCTAAAGTAGATATATTAGACACATCTGTACTAATTGGCACTACCATAATAGGATGATCAGTCACAACTGGAGTATCTCCAATAGCAGCAATGCCCTGTTCGATCTTGTTAAGCTTATTCGCTGTAATAACGTCACCTGTTTTCCAGGTTGTAGGTTCGTATGACATGTTTTTGTCTCCTTTAATAGATTATTACATCACCGTCGTAATTTTCATCGTCGACGGTAAAACATTTTCCGTCTATTCCACCATCGCCACCACTACTTCCAACTCTACTGCTGCCAACAATGGCGGATCCAACGAGAGAAGAGTAGCTTGGACTGGGCGGTGGTGCAATAGAACAATCAGTTGAGAATATAAGATTCTCTTCGTCATCTTCGTCTAGCGTAAGAGAAACTTTACTATTCCAACAGTCTTTCTCTTCCTGTGTAACATGTATGGTAGTATTCGTAATATGCTCAAATATATCGGAAGCGGTTCCATCTGCTACAAAAGGAAGATCAAGTAAATACGCAGATCCGTCTCCAATTCGAATTCCGGCTACATACACAACGTTTCCGAGATCGTCTTCGAGTCGAGTGTGATCGCTATAAATATAAATAGCACCTTTCTCAGACACAAGGTCCGCTTGGCGATCCCAGTTTTCGGTTGTGTCATAGTATACACGTCCAAGACCAAGAGCTTCAGCTGTAAGATTACCTTCCAGCACAACGGAGTTAATGCTCGGTTTATTTGTTAGAAGCTCATAATTACTCAGGTGCACTACATTAACTGAGCCGAAATCTACATGAAATGAATTACAGTATGGAGTCCGGAATTCTCCAGGTGGACTTGAAAAATAATTCATATACCGGCCTCCTTCTTACATAATTGTTTGATTGAATACATCACAAGTCTGAAACTTAATCTTATTTGAAGCTATTACTTCGCCGGTTGGATAATGACATCGAAACTGGACTTCTGACATCGATGTAGCTTTAAATTTTTCTGTTTCTTCTTGCGTCAAATATAATGACAGACGAAACTCCGTGATATCACCTGTAGCTTCGTCTGTCACAATATCTACTTCGTGCTCGTCATCTTGGGTTTTCTCAAGAATAACTTTTCCATCATTTTTGTAGCTTATTATGAACTTATCCCATTGCCTTGGATCTAGTTTCATAATAAATATATGCGTAGGGGTCGTGAGTCTATGCATACACTCACCTCGCTATTGCAGGATTATATTGCCATCATTTTCAGGATCGTTCGCCGTAACGCTATACCCTACAAGTGCAAAACATCCACAATTTCCACCGCCTGATCCGCCGGAAGAACCTCCGCCACTTCCTCGATCTGTTACTTTGTATTTCGGCGTCCAGGTCTGTTTTTCTTCTTCAAACACATACACATAATCGCTATCGGTTTCTATTAACTTGCTGCCTTCTGCTATACCTTCAGTAGGTTTAACATCGTCAGAATCACAGTAGCCACGAATATAACGATATGTGTTACCATCACTAGCCGGTCCATAGACCTTCTCTGCTACTATTCTAATTGACATGATCCATTACCTCATCAAATATAGTCCGATATTGGGTAGCTGCTATTATCTGCGGCGGTGAAAGATACAGTATTGCCAGTTATTAGACCTTTAGCCGTCACCGTATAGTTCACACAATTGGTAATCACGTATATATCATACGTGTTATTTATAGAATATTTGTCACCGAGGTTATTACTAAGGCGTCGTCCGCTACTAAAAAACATTATTTTATAGTATCCGAATGCATCCGCTATGACACTATAAATATTGTTCAGCGTATACTTGCGCTTGCCATCGGAGTTTTGCGTCCCCCCAGTAATAAATAACGGAAACAGCATGTAGTTGTTCTCATAGATGTCATTCTTATTATTCCCAGGAACTTCACGATAAAAGTACGGAGTTCCGAAATTCCAGAGTGATATACTACCGGATGACAGATTGCGAGATACTATTAAAGCTGTATTACAACTAATAACTACTTCATCTATACTCTCATAGCTGCTATTTGTTGGTATAACACTATTCGGTTTATAGTTTATAATAACTACATATCCATTGCTTAAAGCATTATAAATATTATCTTGTGTTTTATCTAAAGTATATGTTACTATACCTGTTGTGTTGTCTTTTGAACTAGTAACGCCAACACGAGCAATCTTTAGTGAGCTAATTTCGGTATTAATCGTTGTTAGCTCGCCAGCGCTACCGGCTGGTACGTTAGTCGTGTTGTTAACAATGTACTTGTAAAGCTTATTATCATACCAGACCATGTCCCCAGCATTGTAAATTTTCGAGCTACTATACGGTTCGGCTATCGCTTTTGATAACACACTAATGCAATCGGAAATAGGTGTCTTTGTCACAATATACTTGTTCCACTCACCGACATGATCATAATTGAACCTGTAAAGATCTCCCTCATACAGAACGTAGTCTCCTACAGAGTAAGCTTTCGTCGGATCAAAGGGCTCTGCTATACTATCTTTAATGCTAGCAAGATCGTCACTAACATCCGGAGCCTGCGGTATAACGTACTTCTGATTACTACCATCTGCCATAGGTAGGGTTAAAGACTTAAGCTGTATTTCTCCTGCCAAATTAATCCCTCCTCATCAATATTTTTCAAGTTTCTTAATTTCTTCCATTTCTCCGTCAAGATACCCATTACCATTAAGATCCTCATGGTAAACAGACCACATACGATTGAGGGATTTGAACTCTTCTTCGCGTATCTTACCGTCAGCAATATATTTCCGGCACAAATACTTAATTCGATCGTACAGCATCTCTCGGAGACCTGCTTGGAGACAGCGATTCTTCAGATCTGTCTTCGCAACCTCTTTATCTAACTCAGCGGACAACTTATCAACTTTTTCATTAATACTCACAAGTTGAGCTGCTATATTATCTATTTTCTGCTCCGTTGCGTCTTTTTTGTCCTGCTTTTCCCATTTTCTTTTCAAGACTAATGTCAGCATCGTAACTGCAGCTGCAACAATAGCGGAGCCTATTACTTTAAGAACTTCTATCATTTCTGGTGGCCTCCGATTTCACAGTGGTCGTCGTTACATGCGTGCTCTTTCTCCTCTGCATTGTGAAGTTTTGGACCGTGCTCACAACACCAGCATAAGGTTTTCCCTGGAGGCACTAAGTCTCCACATTTTACGCATCTTTTCATTACGTTAATAGATGTGTTGAACAAATAAAAGGGAGATCCATTATATGAACCTCCCCCTTATTTTGAACAACTCTTACCTCATATTATCAATCATACGCTGAATCCGGTCCCTTGTACGGTCATCGGGAGCATCCATCATCAAATCGCGCAGATTTTTAATATACTCGTCCTGTGCAGAAGTGTTTGCATAGCCACGACCTCTGCCATTACTATTATTGTTGTAATTACTATAATTACCTTCGTACGGATAACCATTCATTGGATACTGATAGTTACCATATGAACGTCCGTACTCGCTATAACCACCAAAGTCTTTCATTTCATACTCACGAATGCAGTATGCATCTTTGGCGATGTCCATCAGCTTATATACAAGCTCAACATCATCGCGATTGCGGAACTTGCCATTCTGTTCCATTTCAGCAAACTCGCGGTCAACAAGGTCGAGCATTCCCATCAAGTGCTGCATAATAAATTCCTCCTTTATGCAGTGCGTTTAATACGGATATTACCATTTTGGATGTTAATAACCGGTGCAGGTGTAACTGTAGGATCAGTCGAAGCTGCGACATGCTTCAGCGAAATATAAACGCAGCAGCCGGCAGGAACGTCGATAGTAGCAGTAGAAGTTACATTGTTATACTGTTCTATAGCAGCCGGAGTGCTAATTGCGAGACTAGACTGACGAGTTTCGCCATTAACAGCTAGCGCTACAGCAATCGGACCAACGGTGCCACCTTCCGGAATAGCGATATTCCCGTTAAAATCAACTTCATAGCGAGCAAACCTATTGCAAGTTTTACCGCGGAGAGTAAAAACTCCGGTACCATTCTCAAAAAATACATTTCCAGCGGTACACGGAATAGAGGCAATGAACGTGGCAGACTGGTTCAGAGGAACTGCCTGCTCACTTACTGCAAGATACTCTGCCATATTAACTTACCTCTTAGATCTTATGCGTTGCAGCCACAACCAAAGTTCTGGCCACAACAATTAGGATTAGACACAACATATGCCGGAATCGGAGAAGGAGCCAGATACCTCTCAAGGGCTGCCGTCTGAGCCTCGTTATTTGCAAGGATCTGTGCAGTCTGAGCGTTCTGAGAAGCACTAAGATTAAGGGCATTAATCTGAGCGCGGAGCTGAGCGATTTCGTCATTCTTCGCATCAATTTTGTCCTGGCAAAGCTGGTCCTTAATAGCCTGAATACCGCCATTGACTGCGCCAAGAACAGCGTTCGTATTAGCAGTGTTAGTGGCCATAAGGTCACGAAGACCATCTGTAAACGCCGTGCGATTCGCACATGCTTCAGACTGGATAAGAGCCTGAGACTGCGCTGCAGCAAGGCGATTATCGCAACAGCACTGAGCGAGCTGAGCCATCATAGCATTAGAAGACTGCATTGCGGACATCTGAGTAGCGTTGAATCCGTCTGTAATTGCAGACTGAATACCAGAAATCTGAGTATTTAGCATCTGATCGCGAAAACCGTTGTTGATATTCTGAGAATTATTCATCCAAGGATACAGAGTATCAACCCCACCAGAACCGCCGAATCCGTTTCTATTACCCCAACCATTGTTACCAAACAGAACAAGTAGCAGCAGAATCCAGGCCCAGTCTCCACCGAAACCAAACCCATTGTTGCCATTTGCTCCTGCACCATAGGCGGGCATTACGGGCATCTGCATAGTCATTTCGTCAGTCATTTTACTGACCTCCTAAAATAAAAAATATTTATTCAAAACCACCACCTGCTAATTTGCAAGTGATGGTCTGAATACGTTGTTAATAAAAAAAAGGTGGATTTTTAAATCCCCCTCATTTTGAAGAATCGAAGAGCTTATCATATTCCTCTTGCGTAATTTTTCCATTTTTAAGCCATTCAAGACCGTAATTCCGTACCTCACTAAGATACTTAAGAGGTATCTCGTCAAAAGTAATAGTCCCTGAAACTAAACGATTGAAGTATATTTTAGCTATCATGTCCCCATCACCTCAACAAGTTCACAGATAGCCGCTTCCAAATCATCGATACGTTCTTTAAGTCCTAGACCATGATCTGGGTCGCTGAAATCTATATTGATAGCATCTGCAACGCTTCTAAGATTCTCAGCATTTTTATTAATTAGTGCCCTTCGAGCTTCCTCAAGTTTCATCTGATGATACTTTTCAGTCATGCTATCACCTCTTTAGTCTGGTACATGGCCTTTGATTTTGCATATAGGGGCTATTCCGAAAAATGTAGTGCCGGAACCGCTATTATAAAAGACCAACTCTCCATCGCGATTAACCAACGCTATTCCAGCAGAATTATAATGATTTGGTGTTCTAAGGACCCAATCTATTGCACGTTCAGTTTGTCCTGGGTCTAAATAATACTTAATTCTATCATTAGCGGACGCTCCAGAAAATAAAGCGAATTGTGTACTTCCATCATCAAAGGGCGCAGAGCCAAATATTTCTTTTCTAGATGGCACACAAAATTTTCCTCTTATAGTATAAGTAAGAGATCCATTTGAAGATCCGCCCAGATTTGCTGGAACTTCCCACTTTGAATTGCTAGCGTTACATTTCCAGTCAGTATCTTCTATACAATTTAAATCTTCTTGTGTAAAATTATTTAGAAATCCAGGCACTTCTACAATAACCGGCATTGAAATCAACGTTTGTGAAATAATGTCTCCAACATCAGCATAAGAATTAAGCCAATTAAATAGAAAAGAATCGCCGATATTATTTCCACCAAAAAATGATCTCGAAATTGACACTTTCTTATCGCTATCGAGGTAGCAACATGAGAAGACTGAAGGCAATGCAGCGAATTCTACAGCTTCAGGAATCACATCGCTACTAATGGTGCCCGTTTCGTGAACTGTGTTATCATCATGTGACAATAATACAACGAATGAACTAGGATAGACGTTATCTTCCGAATCTATAAACATTATGCCGCCAGAAGGAATAGATTGCTCAAGGGTCAAATAATACGTATTAACCGCATTAGAAGTCTGTATCTTTATAAAATAGTCTCCGGCTGGCACTTCATCAGTCGCATAAAAAACAGCATGCTCTGCGTCGAACAAAGAGCTAAACAATAGATCATTATATGGCGAGCCATTGCACACTGTGGAATGCAACATCAACGTAATTTCCGCATTATCACTATCATAATCGACAATATCCCAAGCAAGTGACTTATCATCTTTTGTAGTGGTCAGTTGATTACCTACTGCAGCAGAAAAATCAGCACCAGTATCAAGGACTTCTTTAGCTTTAGGAAAACTATTAACGTAATCAAACGACTCGTAAGTAAGAACTACAGTTTCAAGCAACTGCGTTATGCTAATTTCAGCTTTTGGCCTGTTCCAATATCCATTAATTTCATTAGCAGTAATAGTATACTGCTCGCCATAATTAACCTGAATAGTCACCGGTTGGCCATTGTACAATTCCTCATAGATAGCTCTTTGATAACTGTCGATAACAGTTATTTTAACAACATTGCTCTGCCAAGGGACTGGGGCACCATCAGAAGTATTTAATGTAATTGAAATATAATATTTCGCTACAAACGGCTCTATTTCTTCTCCTATTGTAGTTCGTTCTACATCATTGACATTCCAAGGCCCAGCAGGATGGTTCTCTGAAAACTGATGCAATATCCCTTCGTACAATACAAGCTGACCTTCATTATAGTCCTTACTAGGATCAAACACACTGGCTATATTGCCAAGGAGATTATTAAGTGCCTCAGTTGCATTCGAGCCTTTTACATTGCTAAGATTAGTAATGTCATCAGTGCTATATGAAGCATCAGCTAGGGACGCTAAGCTATCAGCAATACTCGTCTGCTCAGCATCAGACCCTGTCCATGCTCCTGCATCATGATCCTCTGTAAACTTGTAGAGATCTCCTTCATACAGAACGTATTCTCCTGCAGAGTAAACTTTCGTCGGATCGAAGGGCTCAGCTATATTACCTTTAAGATCGTTTACGGCAGTGTTAAGAGAGTCAAGCTCCTCTAAAATATTAACCTCTGTTGCATCAGACCCTGTCCATGCTCCTGCATCATGATCCTCTGTAAACTTGTAGAGATCTCCTTCATACAGAACGTAGTCTCCTGCAGAGTAAGCTTTCGTCGGATCGAAGGGCTCAGCTATATTACCTTTAAGATCGTTTACGGCAGTGTTAAGAGAGTCAAGCTCCTCTAAAATATTAACCTCTGTTGCATCAGACCCTGTCCATGCTCCTGCATCATGATCCTCTGTAAACTTGTAGAGATCTCCTTCATACAGAACGTATTCTCCTGCAGAGTAAGCTTTCGTCGGATCGAAGGGCTCAGCTATATTACCTTTTAGATCGTTTATAGCAGTATTAAGAGCTGTCAGAACCTCGCTCGCTGTGCTGCCTTCAGCGTCACTTGCATTAATAATGTCGTCGGTATCATATGGAACGTAATACCGCTGAGCGCTCTTATCTTTCATAGGGAAAGTCAAGAAGCGCAGTCTGATGTCAGTTTCAGCATGTTCTGACATAATAATCACCCCGCATTTTGAATTAATCTATTAAAAATTCTGACCCATCATTCGACGATATGCATCATTAACCTGAGCCTGGCTTCTCTGACCAGTAGACAGCAGATAATTAAGCATCGCATTTGGATCATTTCGTAAATTCGCCGGTATATTAAATTTTCGAGATAGTGCAAACCCGATCGGATCAGCTTTAAACTCCTGCAAGGTCTGCATGAAGTTCACGCCTTCATGCTGAGACTGTGATCTACCGCTAATTGCAGAATAAAATGGATTAGCCATCTTCCTCTACCTCTAGTTTCTTAGAACTGGCACTACGTTTCTTGCCAGCAATTCCATACATATCGTTTTTCATAACTTCAAGCTCAGATTTAAAAGAACCAACACTCTCGCCAAGCTCTTTTATCATACTAACTAATGCACTTATATCATCTTTACTCGCAAATGGAGTAGCTCCTGCTTCACTTGCTGGTTCTACTCTTTCCACTAAATCAAAGATTTTGAGACTCGGCTTACCGGAAGCATCTGCCTGTTTAAGATACACGACAGGTTCTGTCTCGCTCCATAATGCAACTGCAGTGTTTGGAGCTACGGGGAACATCTTTGCCTCATCGTCTCCGCCCTTAATCCAAATGATACTAGACTGAGTCTGATTAGTAGGAAATGCATTTGTCTGCTGAATCTGCTGCATAGGATAGTTTGCCATAGTCGCATTTGGAATCGGGGCATAGTAGCTAGTGTTACCTACTAAATACGGATTTTGGTAACCGCCCCATACGTTATACAACGCCATTAGTTTTTTCCTTTCTTGACCAATAATATATTGGCACTTTCATTTCCGAATTCCAAGAATCATACAGTATTCCATTCTCTACAGTTGCTACATGACCATCAGATTTAATAACATAAGTTCCAATTGGATTATCTCTGCAAAAATCCGCAACTGTGTAACAATCCGGACAGGTATTAGGTAATATTTCTCTTTTAAAACCTTCGGCTCTCAATATGCTACCCCATACTATGTCTGCATTTGGTATATCGCCCATAAGAAAGCCGGCGGCACTTAACCTGCTATAAGCTTGTTCCCAAGTCAGATCAAGTGCCTTTGCTATAGCTCTAACGGCACAATCGCCTGTAACTCCATCTGTATTTACTGGATTCGGATTATAATAAATCCACGCCATCTTTATCCTTCAGTTATTAGTTCGTTATGGAGTCTGATAACAGCTGCTTCAATAAACTCGTCTACTGTTTCATCTACCGTTACGCCATTCTTTTCAAGAAGTTCCTTGACATGCTGCTTTTTCCATGCCCCATCATAGCCTTCTCGATTAGCAATCTGCTCAGCTGCCGCCACAAAAATATCAATTGTGTCAACAATTTTAGCGAGTTTCTCGTTACCGTATTTCTGCTTCAGCCACGGAACTAAATAAATTCCAATGACAGCAAAAATAACTTCGAGAATTCCAAGAACAATCTTTGTAATATCGACTGTCATAATTTACACTCCTTTATCATTTGCGAGCATTTATCGTAGTCTGCGTCGCATTATTTAACTGCGGAGAATTAAAAAAAGCCTGAGAGATCTGAACCACATGCTGGTTGTCGATCTTCTCAGACTCAACTAGGTCAAATATAAATTTTTCACCGTATTCGTACACGTTATTAGTGCGGGTTTTCCAATAATACATAGCTGTAGCAGCGGCGAGTTCAGCAGCAGTTGATGGAATCAGAATCGCAAGAAGTGTTGTTTCAAAATAACCATTCTTCTTGAAATTTAGAACCATCATTACTGCTGAGAAAACTATCACCAAAAGGTTTGTCAGCCACACAAGCCAGAATATGATCTTAGAAAACTCACGTCTGTTTCCATTATCCAACGTAGATCGCCTGCTCCCATTCTTCCTGATCGACTACTCCGTCAGGGATAAGCCCAACTCTCTGTTGGAACTGGATTGTGGCGTTGGTGGTCATAGAGCCAAATTCGCCGTCTGCTCCTGCAATGCCTAGGTCATAACCCCAAGCAAGAAGGAGATTCTGCCATGCTTTAACCTCAGGAATCGGATGATTAATTCCATCCCCATTTTGAAGATGAATGTAGTGTCGATCTTCAGGAAGGGTTAAAGTAGGTTCTGCAATTAGCTCGGATTCGTCAACTGTCGGAATATTCTCCGGATAATCGCTGTCGCTCATCTGTTCGACTAGACTCCAATCAGGTCTGCCATATCCTGCAATCTGGTTGGAGATCTTGTAGTTGTAGTAGGTTCTGCCAACAGCGTCACCGAAATTGCCTTCAACACAAGTAATCTGATCACCGTTAACAGCTACGACAATACCAATATGGTTGATCTCGCCACCATAGTAGAAGAAAGCATTATCGCCTACTTCTGGTGTATTAAACCAGTGACCATTCTGCTTATACAGATCTGCCTGGGCCCTACAAAGTGCCGTTCCTCCATTTGTCTGGAACGTCATCGCGACGCCGAGCTTAAAGCCGAAGTTATGGATGTAGGCATAATCTGTAAAGACATTGCACCAAGCTACATTACTTGCATCCCAACCATAAAGCTGTACATCCCAATCCCCATCAGCTCCATACTTGTTGCTGCCATCCCAGGATTCGTGATAACCGACCTGAGAATTGCACCAGTTAATCAGTTTCTGTTTCGCTTCTGCTATTTTCATAAAGAATCTCACCTACTATTTGTCCGTCTAATGGTCCGCCAGTAAATACCATTCCACAATCTCTACAATAGCCAGGATCATGCTTGCCTCTTGACTTGTACGCTTTACCGCAATACCTACAAGTAAGAGTTTCAGCATATGGCCAACTAATTCTAAGGTCCCTATCATTCGCTAACATACGTGTCTTTTCCTTTATGTCGTTTTTAGTATCCTAATAAATACTACAATGTAACTTGATTCTTTTGCTGCTAAAGGGATGATTTTACCAGTTGAATCAACAGCAAATGTATCTGAAGCATTTTCACCTGTCGACGATCTTAAACGGTACGTTACTGCTTGAGACGGATTGTCTAATGCATATTCTTTTAAAACACTATAACTAATGTTTCTTTGAAACTTGCCTCCATTATTTGCGCTTCGAGCTAGTTTCTTATAATACTCTATAGCAGTATTCTCTGGCTTGAGTTCTTCACTGTATATCTGACTAAGTGAAGGAATGTAGGCATTCATGGACGCTTGTTTCGAAGTATCAAATTGTTTTAAAGTTCCAGAAACATACGCAAATGCATCATATGTTGTAACGCTCGTCAGTCCAATAACACTTTTTAGTTCATCAGATAAGCCATTAAGGAAGCCACTATTTTGAAAATGCCCGCTCTCATTTGGTCGTGAAAACGATGTGCGTGAATTTGTTCGTCCTGCGGGTTGCAACCAGTTATACAGCAAACTATTAGACCAACTACTAGATCCATTAACTATTGCATCGATACAGTTAACTAATGATGAGCTCGGATTTCTAGCATGCGGATACGATGTTCCGAGAATAGTTGCGGTAGGATTATACGTAGTAGTATAAGAACTGGATTTAGTTACTTTCGGATTAAAGTTGTTATAAGTCGTCGTATCTGTTAATATCGTGAATCTAACATACGCCGCTCCTTCGGGTATACTCACCGAATAATAGTTATCCGAATATCCAGTAGTGTAGCTGGGACCACCGGAAAAATTAGAAAATCCGCTAATATACTCCTGAGAAGAATTATAGAACGCAGCGCCATATGAAGCGGACCACCCTTGCGTTTTAAGATACGTTTTTCTATAATACAAAGTATCGCTACCAGATGGGATTGCTATAAAATTCGATATAGACAAATTTCCTTTATTGTGCAGGTCTTCGCATACGGTCCCTCGTGCCTTATCTATATAGCTTTCATCTTGAGCCGTAGACCACGACAGCACCGTTTCCACAAGAGTTATATGCTTATTGTTGCTCGTTGTCATAGTCTGTTTAGCAGAAGTACCGTTCTTGGCATAAATACTAACCGTTGCAGAATTCGTAGGATCGTCATTAATACTATTTAGACTGTCAAAACATATTTGGTCGTTAGCTGCCATAGAAGCTTGTGTTGCAAAGTAAACTGACTTTTTTTCTTCCCAACCGCCATAATCTTCTCCTATAGATATACTATATGAACCGGAAGATTTTGCGGCATTGGTGTAATATGCTGCCTGAGGAGGATCATACTCGATACCATTAGTAGGAATCGCATACTTGCTCTTCAAGATCATATTACCTGAATCTTCGTACTCAGCAATCACCCACGGCATGCTATACGAATTTGTTCCGTCGCTCCACTCATCTATGTTGATTGTCGAACCAACTTTTTTATAATCTTGTATAGTCCCGTCATTAACAACTTCTTGAATACGAGACCAGGTCATCCCTGCTTCCCAAAGTAAAGAAGAAATTTCAGTGGGCTCTATAAGATGAGGATCTGTTCCGCTAGAGCCAAATAACGCGTCTTCTATAAGATGCATCTGTTCAGGCGTCATGTCCCTTGAATCAATAGTCATGATCGATGTTGGCTGAAGGTCATCTTCGGTTTCAACTGGAGTAGTAGTTACATCCCATGAAAACGTTTGTGTATCAGAAGACTCATTAAGTGTAGAATACGTTACATCGCTAGGATTAGCAAAACATCCATACACTACATGAATTTTGTAAGCATAATCAGTCCCGGACACATCGTTACAAACTAAAGACTTGTAGCAGAAACCAAATTTCTTTCTTTTCTGCAGACCAAGTTTTATACCATGAGATAGCCCGAGCTTACCTTCACATTGCTCGAATTCGCGTGGGTATGTATATGCCTGGATCGTAAGTGATAGGTCTTCATAGGTGTAAAATGTATCGTACCTTGATTCCGTTGCGTACACTTTAACGTGACTATCGCTAGTATACTTTTCAGAAACAGATACTAAGCCGTTCCAAGCTACGCCATTTTGATAAGTTCCATCCTCATTTTGAATGTAGAGAACGCCATTAGATACACCGGTTTCATACAATCGATCGCCGGTTTCATCCCAAACTAATCTAGACATAAATGGAGCTCTCCTTTCAATAATAAATTATAACGCAACCTTGTGCGCCGGCCCCGCCAGCTCCACCGTTTCCGCCATATGCTACATATGTCTGCGGTGTTTCATTTACTTCGATATTAACAGTTGCAGTTCCGCCAGAACTTGTAACAGTATACTGTGAGCCAGCTGTAGTTACAGCTCCCATACCGCCACCGCCACCGCCGCCATTACCAGCATCGCCTCCGCATCCGTAAATGGTAGCAGCAGGTTTATCTAACGCCGAAAAGCCTTTTCCGCCTCTACCGGCTTTAACAACATAGTGAATAGTCGCAGAGCCCTCCGAATCATTGGTATAACCTGTATAAGTAACTTCGCCAGCTCCTCCAGAATATGCATCCTCTCCATCTGGTCCTTGCTCAGTGGGGTATTGAAATCTTACATCTTGTGTAGGACCACCACCGCCGCCACCACATGCGTCGACGTAATAAATAATTTCTCCTCCAGCATTTCCATTGCCAACTGGAGACTGAGCTGCAGATCCGCCAAATCCCCGATGATAACAAAGATTATGGTCATCGTCTTGGCCCCATATAGCTCCAGTTACAACTTCTGGTGGTTTCTCACCTGGATCTTTTCCCCACATAAGATCATATGTGTTATACTTCATCCCTGACGGATAAAGTACTTCTCCATCCTCGCCACCTTCGTTGCTCATAATATTCGAAGTGTCAATCGAACCGCCATTTCCTCCAGATCCGCCATCAAGACCGTCTTTACCAGGAAGAGCGTAAATGGTATTACTTATTAAAGATTCACAAAAGCCACCGTCAGAAGCAGCACCAGTATATGAAGTATAGATTCCGAACTGCGTTTCTTCTCCGGATAAACCAGGGTTCCAGCTCTCAGGATTAGTGCAAGTGGCTCCTCCGGCTCCGCCAAGGCCGCATTTATAGCTATAAGATTCAGCAGGACTTAATATCTCAACTTGGTAAATTCTGCCAGATTTGCCAGCAACGCCGCCTTTTCCTCCTTTTCCTCCACTTGTCGAATCAGGAGTTTCACCTGCTATACCGCTGCTACCACCGGAGCCAGCTCCAATTAATATAACTCGCATGCTTTTAACGCCTTCTGGAACAGCCCAGACAGCGTCGGTTGTGCTAGTTAATATGACACAATTATCGTAGTTATTACCGGTTGGCCCTCCAGAATAGTGTGAAATAAACTCACAGTGCGCTTTTATAAATGAAGAGGCAGTTTTCTCAATTCTTGAAAGAAAACCGTCGGCATATTCTATAAAAGCGTCAGTGAATCTATAGCGTTTGCCGCACAGCTCACTGTTATAACGAATATCAGCTGATACCTTCAACCTGCTAGAATAGTATTCTGTCAGACGCTCAGCAATATTAGCGGAATTCGCTATGCTAACAAGTGTGACATCAGAAACACTTATCTCATAATCTTTTGCTGTAGGATTACAGTTTCTAACAACATTAAATGTTCTGTGCGTATACGGAATACCTTTAAGTACACCTCTGCCTGAAACAACCGCATAATTTAAATCAGCAGATATGATTCTTAATCCTTCCTCAGCTTCAATAGAAGGAACATAAATAGGTGCATTATCGAACGCCACTAGATACTCAGTTACGTAGTATCCATTACTGTTATTGAATAGTTCAACCTCAGACGTGCCAGGTAAGTAGTAATATGCATGCTCTGTAACATCTATTTTTGTCGCAAGCTGAAGCAGGTCTTCGCTTCCTTCATTGTATATATCGTTACTATTAATATACGTATATGAATCGGTATTAAACGTCGTAAAAACAGGATCTTTATTATTGTCAAGTATTATATGAACATTCTGAGCAAATAATAACTGGCGTAAATTATTTCTTGCAGTATCTAATGGCAGCCAGCCATATATCTTCGAGTCAGCTATAGCCGGATCAACGGTGTATATAAAAGACGAGCCGATGATGGTCGATAGAATATAGCTAAAGGTTTGCCCTGTATATAGTCCACCAATGTGCGCTTTTGTATCAAGCAAACCAATGCCAGAAACACAGTTTATATGGTACTCTATCTTTGATTGTCTGCTGATAGTATCAAGGTAAAATTTTCCCTCAAGTTTCGTATCCACGTAATAACGGACTTCCGTGCCATATACAAGATTACGAATATCAGTACCAGTATCATGCCAATCATAGTAAATAACAGCTTCCATCGTGTCATAACTTAGTTCGCTGCCGATAATACTTACCTCTTCTACGGTATTAACAGAATTGACTTTTACCTGATCAAATCTTAAATCACCAATATAAATTGTTACATTTAAAGCGGCCATTTACTATACCTCTTTATTCGCGTCATAAATGTAAAAATTTCCATATGTTGCTGTATCAGCTAAGTAAGTAAAACGGTAGCAGGTTACATTAAGATTCGCTGGGATCGAAATATACGTTTTGGAACCGTCAGTAGCATAACCGCTATATGCATCTGGATTGCGATGCATCGTATATCCTTCTTGAGTATAGTCATAAGAATATCCGCAATAATACGCGAATACTTCTGGTCCAGACCACTTTGGTTGCGTATAGCCAATGCGATAATTACCATTAACAACTGCAAAATCGGTTAATGGCACGAAATCGGTGTGATACAAATCTGTTGAAAGTGTTACTCCGCCTTCAGCATTAATATACCCAGGACCTCCACGATACACATACGGAGACATCTCGCCAGAAGGATCCCACATAATCATTCTTCTTTGCGGTTCCATAGGAATAAAGTTAACCGACATCGCGTCCCAGCGATTATAACCAGCAAAAAATCCTTTAAACGAATCATTTGCACTAACTATCTTAGCATCAAATACTATGTTTGTTTGCCCGTATACTAAAGACACTTTATGATAATCAACGGGTTGGCCTAAAACATGAAACAAGGCATCGTATTCTAATGGATGCGCTGGATCAGCATGGATAGTCATTGTGTAGGAGTACGTCGTACCCAAAATATCGCGAATGGCACGACCAGTTATAGCCGTGCCATTATTAGGACCTTCGGTGAGTTCAAACGCTCTTTGCAAAGAATCAAATTCTACGCCGACATGGTAATATACATCATCGACAGTAAGTCCTATTACTTGGTTCATAAGAGATTCTCCCTCACTCCTTTACTAAATTAATACCTATACGTCTTGTCTCTGCCACGATTGCTGGCTGAAGTATAGAAGCAAGCTGCGACAGTGAGCCTTCAAAGTTAACGCTAACATCCACTGTCTGGCTACTGTTTGTATTCGCACTCATAGCCATAAGAGTTTCTGGATCAAGCGCAACAATTTGTCTTGGAGTCTCCGCATTTTGAATGTTGTACATGTCTTGTGAAATTCTGTTGCTTAATCCAAGCGATCTATTCGCAGACATTATGCTACTGAGCTCGCCGCTTTGTTTACGGATACTTGTGAGATCAAGAACCGGAGTAATAACCGGGTCAATTGTAGAATCTTCAATAGCGGCAGCAACCTGACTTGCCATATTAATTGCGTTTTGAGCCAGTTGCTGAGTAGCAAATGTAACGCGATTACTGTCGTTGCTAATTCCTAAAGCAAGCCCTTCATCGATTCCTCGACCAAGCTGCATGAAAACCTTGGATGGAGAATTTATATCAAGTTCAGCTTTTGCAGCATTATACGCGTCGCGCGCTACTTGTCTTGCCGCTTCAGTTACTCGACTTTTCCCGCTATTAATTCCTCTGATTATGCCATAGCACATGTTCTCGCCAATATAATGGAAATTATTAGTCTGATAGTTCATGCCATTATATGCAGAGTTTGCAATAGACGTTGCTGCACTATAGACATTGCTACTAGACTGCCACATTCCATGCACAAGGCCTAAGCACATCGCGCTACCTATTATATGAAACGAATTAGTCATAGAATTCATTCCGTTATAGGCTGTCTGTGCAATCGCTCTGGCTGCGCTCATAACATTACTTCTTGATCTTGCAAAGCCATGAGTTAAACCAGTGCACATGGCTGCACCAATAATATGGAAATCCTTCGTTTTAGAATTCATTCCGTCATAGACAAGAGCAGCCATGCTTCGAGCAGCCACAATAGCCGAATCAGTATTGGAAATTCCCAGTCCAAGATTCTCGACCATAGATGCGCCTAGTTGCTGCATTGTAATATTCAGTTCATCGAAAACTACCTGTATCTCATCGGTAAGTGCGCTGAGATCTTTTAACGCATTGGTATAATCAATTATGCTCTCATCGCTTAGTCTAAGTTCAGACAAGTCAGTTAGGTACATGCACAGATTTTCAAGCTCTTTGTTTACTGCTGCAAAATTAGTTGCAATGCTTGAATCATCACCAAACTTATTAATAAACTCTGTAATACTCGTGAGATCTATGCCGTTCATGGAAATAAACGACTTGGACATGCTATCGATCCCAGAGCTTAAGGAAGCCATATTCGTCGCGGTCGTATCTGCACTTGCAAATACTTCCACGAATTTACTGATCATATCCAGCACTTGTCCAGCTGCTTCTACGTTGGTACTAGCACCCGCAATAGCAGTAATCGCATCAGACATAGATGTGAACATTCCAATTACTGGTTTCACATCTATAACAGAATATCCACCCCACCAGCTTTCTTGAGACTGCATTCCTCCAAGAACACCTGAAATGCTTTTGATTTTCTCAGAAAATGTGTCTATTGCATTCGTTGCTGATGTTATCTGAGCCTCGAATCCTTCTGTACCGAATTCCTTAGCCAGGCCAACCATCATGTCGATCAGAGCCTGAACAGCAGTTAAGCCTTCTAATGCAGAAGTAGCATCGATTTTACTTACTCTGTTTTCAGCTTTGGTTAGTTTACCTATAGCCTTAGAAAATGCGACGCATGCTTCTGCCGCATTCACTGCGCTTTCAAACATGCCCTCATTATTATTAAACGAGTGCGCTATCACGAGCATAAGACCTGCGATTTTCTTTGTAACTTCAAATGACTCAAGAGCGTCATCTGCGTTAACTAGCTCAGAGAACAATTCGGCAGCGGTAAGCTTGAGAACTGCTCCTGCAAACAGCTTACATGCTGTCGCAGCTGCTTCACAGTCCTTAAACATTGTAGCATTACGGAACTTCGGAGCTAGGTCATCTACTAGCAGATTAATAATATCTTTGACTGCCTGAAACCCATCGCTAGAGGACTCTGCGTTAATAAACTGTGACAAGAACGATTCCAGCACTAACGGTAACAACGCGCCTCCGAATGCTGCTAATGAAGTAGCTGCAGATATGCAGGTATCGTCAAGTACATCATCACCTTTAAACTTCGGTGCAAGGTCATCTAGCAGCAAACTTATAATATCTTTAACAGCTTTAAACCCATCGCCAGAAGCCTTTGCGTCAATAAATTTCCCAAGGAACGCTTCGCCAACTAATGGCAGCAATGCCCATCCGAATCTACGAATACTGCCGGCGGCTTTTACTAACGACTCATAATAGCCTTCATCCTTATTTATAGAATCTGCTATTCCGAGCAGCATAGTAATAAGCGTGGACAGAGCTGTAACGTTCGCAGTAGCATCATCTGAACTAACTTCACCAAGTTTTACGACTTCTTCAACTACTCCTTTAAGACTACCGCCAAATGATTTAACAAGCGCCGCTGCATCAACACCTGCTTCATAAACACCTTGATCATCCTGCAGCTGCTGCGCCAGCGCTAGCATCAGCTGTATCAACGCATCAACGGTCTTAACCGATGCTAAAGACGTTTCCGGATCGGTATTATCTCCAAGTGTCACAACAGCCGTGCAAATATCTAACAATCCAGCCCCAAACTCAGCGGCTACAAGTCCAGCCTGTTTACCAGCTTCTATAAGTTCTTGGCTGTTGTTAAGTGTCTCAGCAAGGGCAAGCATTGTATCAATAAGGCTCTGAACCGTAGAAATAGACGCTATAGAAGTTTGCGGGTCTGCGTTATTTCCAAGAATAACCGTGTCTTCGCACAGTTGTTTAAGGCTAGTCCCGAAACTGCTTGCTGTTTCGCTTGCAGTTATAGCCGCCTCTATTAATGACTGATTATTTTGCAGGGTTTCTGCAAGGCCAAGCATTGTGTCAATAAGACCCTGAACTACAGGTAAAGAGCCGTTTGCGTTATCTGCATCAGCCGTTCCAAGTATGGCAACGTCCTCGCACAGTTCTTTCAGCTTTGTGCCAAAAGTCTGCGTAAGGTCTGCTGCAGCTTTAGCCTCTTCTATTAGCCCCTCATTTTGAACAAGCTTATCGGCAAGGTCGAGAACAATGTCGATAAGTCCCTGCACAGCAGTTATAGAACCGGTTGCATTATCCGGATTCGCACCACCGAGTACAGCTATATCGTCACAAATAGGTCCAAGAGATTGTCCGAAAGTCTTTACAAGTGCTGCGGCATCCGTCGCTGCTTTATAAAGTCCGGAGTTCTCCATAAGATCATTTGCGAGATCTCTGAGGAGACCCATCAACTCGATAATGCCATTAACACCTGCGGCAACAGCTTCCTTGTTCATCTTCGAGAGTTTCTCAAGCTCTTCGACGAACAACATAAGCTCCTGCGCATACTGATGAAGTATGATAAGCGTTGCCACTTCGCCAATAGCGAAAATAACCGTCATTGTAAGTGCCGATATAATAAGGAACATGCCAAGGATTATAGCTAATGCTGCTAAACCGCCTTTTATGTCATCCCATTTAATATCTGCAAGCACCTGCAATGTCTTAGCTAGCTCATACAACGCTACAGCAGCACCAACAAGAACCAACGCCATTGCTGCAAGTTTCATCGATGTAGCGCTCTTCATGATAAACCCAAGAGCAAACAGGCTCGCTACTATTGGTATCATTGCTACTAAAGACTTTGCTACCTGGTTCCACGACATTGCACTAAGAACAGCAAGCAAACCGCCAAGTACAATTAATACTCCGACGAATCCAACCATCATCAGAACTGCACCGATCGCTGAGGTAAGTTTAAGATTCTGAACTGCAAGTATTAAAACGCCTAGTGTTAGAACAGCCCCGAAGATAATACCGATAGCCAGGCCAACATTATCTCCGAGCTTTAGATTCGCAATAGCT
>Ga0247610_10001883_pt1 | contig 25193 bp, 19 predicted proteins | sample 174DNAGHGhighgp2_FD_193483 | JGI IMG/M metagenome (GOLD analysis project Ga0247610, IMG submission 193483) | Sheep rumen microbial communities from Palmerston North, Manawatu-Wanganui, New Zealand - 1742 DNA GHGhigh gp2 | ecosystem: Host-associated > Mammals > Digestive system > Stomach > Rumen...
CGAAAATTGTGACCTTGTCACAATAATCGTTCGAGCGTAAGCGAGATAAGAACCCCCGGTTTGAGGCCTTGGAAGTGAAAAAGGAACCCGTTGAGGTTCCTTTTTTGAGCCACTTCCCGGACTCGAAAATTGTGACCTTGTCACAATAATCGTTCGAGCGTAAGCGAGATAAGAACCCCCGGTTTGAGGCCTTGGAAGTGAAAAAGGAACCCGTTGAGGTTCCTTTTTTGAGCCACTTCCCGGACTCGAACCGGGGACCTACGCATTACGAATGCGTTGCTCTACCAACTGAGCCAAAGTGGCCAAATTGAACCCGATTAAAACGCTAGCAGAGCGATGTTTTAATCGGAGAGGAGATTTCCTGATAATTACACGAGTTGCAGAGCAACGAAGTCATTAATCAGCGAAATCGACGACAAAAGTACTGCTTTTTTTTGAATTGTGCAAATTTTTTGGCAATTATTTTGCGTATGTGGTATAATTTTTGTACTTTTGCAGCCGTAAATGAGAAAAATAGCATCTATAGTATTCTTTTTAGCCCTCTGTCTTGCCATGCGCGCACAAGTGCATGTACGTACCTATAATTATGATGAACTCATCCGAACGGTGCGTGTAGTGACGGAGGATAATATGAATGACGGTAATCAGGTTGCTCCGCAACGTCCGTTCCTCATCCTGCTGGGGGAGTCGATTGACGGTTCGGAACCCGGCAACACGTTCCATATCAGTTTTGACCAGATGAGTCATAATGTGCGTGCCTATACGTACACGGTGGTGCATATGAATGCCGAGCGCACGAAAGAGAGTGATCTACTCAGCAACGAGTATCTGACCGGTTTCACTACGGCAGATATCACCGATTACGAGCATTCTATCAATACCACCCGTGAATATACCCATTATTGGTTCACGTTCCCCAATGCCGATATGCAGCTTACCAAAAGCGGCAACTACCGTTTGACGGTGTATGAAGACGGCAATCCGGACAAGAAAGTGATGGATATTGATTTCTCTGTGGTAGAGCCGCGTGTGGCGGTGAAGGCGAACGTGCGTACCAATACCGATATCGAGTTTAACGGACGTTATCAGCAGATCGATATGGATATCAACATGGTGGGCGTGGAAATGAAAAATGCCAACGAGTTCAAGGTCTTGGTGCGTCAGAATAACCGCACGGACAATGAGGTATGGCTGACGCATCCTACGTACGTGGAGTCCAAGAAACTGCGGTATGTCAACTGCCGCGACCTGATTTTCGAAGGCACGAACGAGTACCATCATTTTGATGCTTTCTCGCCCTATTACGCCGGTGCCGGCATCGACCGCGTCTTCTTTGAGAACGGCGATTACCATGTGATGCTTTTTCCGGATGAGATCTCCAACGGCACATATATCCATGAGTTCGACAGTAACGGACAGTTCATCATCAATGCCGAACGTACCAATAATTCGGACGTAGAGGGCGAATATATGTGGGTACACTGGACGGTACCTGCTGATAAGCCTTGGTTTGATGGTTCGCTGTACATCGGCGGTGAGCTCTTTAATAACGATCTGCAGCTGACCAACCGGATGCAGTATGATGTGGAGCACAAGTGTTACTGGCTTACGTCGCTGGTCAAGCAGGGTGGGTACGACTACCAATACTGGTTTGTCCCCAAAAACACCAATAATCAATCATCAATCATCAATCATCAATCATCAATCACCAATAATAAAACTACCACCCAACGTGTGGATGGCAGTTATTGGCAGACGCAAAACGCATATAGTATTTACGTCTATTGGCGTCCTTTCGGCGGACGTTATGACCGCCTACTCAGCGTCAATCCTTAATCCAAACGGATGAAACGGCCGTTCTTGTCGAATACCAGCGTTACGTCGATATTCAATTCCACTTCCTGTTTCATCGTCGCGCGAGTGTACTCCACGATAAACGTGTTCGGGAAAGTCTCCTTCACATAGTTCTGGATACCGCTCGGTACGTACGACAGGTCGATACCTTTTTCGTTTTCAATCTTCATCAACACAGCTTTGTCGCTGTATTTCAGTTTGGTACCGTCAGCTACGCGGAACTCATACTCATAGTGACGCGGTGCTGTTTTCTCGCTCGTTACAATCAGGATCTGATCCGGTGTATAATGAGCGGCAATCGAATCTTGTAAAGCTTGCGGCAGGGCCGTTAAGGCTACGGGTTGCTTGTTGGCTCCCCATGCCACCATACTCATCGTGCAGATGAGTGCAATCAATCCAAATCTCTTCATATACTAATTCTTAATTTTTAATTCTTAATTTCTAATTCTCGCCTTGATCGCTTTGCTCTCTGCCTCATAGCCGGGCTTGTCGAGCAGGGCGAACATATTCTTCTTGTAGGCTTCCACGCCCGGTTGGTTGAACGGATTGACATCCAATACATAACCGGAGATACCACAACCGCGCTCGAAGAAATAGATGAACTGACCGATGTTGTACTCGTCAATCTTCTCGAACGAAATATGGATATTGGGCACACCGCCGTCCACGTGCGCGAGTTGCGTACCGAGTTCAGCCATCTTGTTCACTTCGTCCACACGTTTGCCGGCAAGGAAATTGAGTCCGTCGAGGTTCTCTTCGTCCATCGGAACGAGCACTTTCTTGTTCGCTTTCTCGATCGAGATAACGGTCTCGAAGATAGTGCGCTCACCGTCCTGAATCCATTGACCCATCGAGTGCAGATCGGTCGTGAAATCGACAGAAGCCGGGAAGATAGCCTTGTGGTCTTTACCTTCGGACTCGCCGTACAGTTGTTTCCACCACTCGCTGAAATAGTGCAGTTTGGGGTTGAAGTTAACGAGTATCTCGATCTTCTTTCCGCTGCGATAGAGAGCGTTACGGATCGCGGCATACTGACAAGCCGGGTTCTTGGCGTACGGCACACTTACGTCCGTCGCTTTCTCCATATCCTGTGCTCCGCATACGAGCGCTTTGATGTCACCGCCGGCTACGGCGATAGGCAGCAGACCTACCGGAGTGAGTACCGAGAAACGACCGCCTACGTTATCGGGGATGACGAAGGTCTTGTATCCCTCTTTGGTGGAAAGCGAGCGGAGCGCACCTTTGGCCTTGTCCGTTACGGCTACGATACGGTGTTTGGCTTCCTCTTTGCCTACCTGCTTCTCGAGCATGGTCTTCAACAGACGGAAAGCGAGTGCCGTCTCGGTTGTCGTACCTGATTTGGAGATGTTGATGATACCGAACTGCTTGTCTGCGATGAACTCCATGAGCTCTGCGAGATAGTCCTCACCGATGTTGTTTCCGGCGTACACTACATACGGGTTCTTGCGGTCTTTGGCTACGAAGGCGTCAAAAGCCGAACTCAAAGCCTCATTCACAGCGCGGGCACCGAGGTACGAACCACCGATACCGGCTACAATCACTACCTCGCAACGCTTGCGGAGATCGTCTGCGCAAGCTTGTACTTCATCGAGGAAAGCCTCTGTGATAGAGGAGGGCAGATGAACCCAACCGATGTAGTCGTTGCCGGCGCCTTTCCCGTTCTCAAGCAACAGGTTGGCGGCTTCGGTTTGCGACTCCAGTTGTTTCAATGCGGCAGCGTCCACGAAAGACGCAGCGTTCTTAAGACATAGTTGCATAATTATTGTAATTTTGTGGTTAATGACTTGATAATCGGTTTTGCTTTCTGACGGTTATAGAGGATCTCGTACATGGCATCTACGATCGGCAGCGCCACTTTCATGCGGCTGTTGGCTTCGTAGATGGCCTTGGTGCCGTAGTATCCTTCGGCCACCATCTCCATTTCCATCTGCGCGGCCTTGACGGAGTAACCCAGACCGAGCATTTGACCGAACTGACGGTTACGGCTGAACTGTGAGTAACCGGTTACTAATACGTCGCCCAGATAACCGGAAGCCGTGATATCACGCGGCACGTTACTCATCGCCGTCGCGAAGCGCTGAATCTCCTGAATGGCGTTGGATAGCAGCACGGCCTGGAAATTGTCGCCGTAGTGCAACGCCTGACACATACCTGCCGCGATCGCGTAGATATTCTTCATCACCGAGCTGTATTCGAGTCCGATGACGTCGCTCGACACGGTGGTGTGGACGTAGGTCGTGCGGAACAGTTTGGACCATACCTCCGCGTTGGCGCGGTTCTCACAACCGATAGTCAGATAGCTGAGTCGCTCCAACGCTATCTCCTCTGCATGGCAAGGTCCGGCGATGACGCCTAACTGATCCATAGGGATGCCGAAACGCTGATGCAGATAGTCGGTGATGATGACGTTCTCGTCCGGAATCATACCCTTGACGGCGGAGATAACCACTTTATTGGTCATGTTCCGGCGTATCTTCGTCAGGGATTGCTTCACGTACGGAGACGGAATAGCAAGAATCAGAATGTCTGACTGGGCTACAGTTTGGTTGATATCCGACGAGAAATGGATACGACTCACATCGAAATTGGCGGCACCCAGATAGGTGGGGTTCTTGCCGGATGCGATGAATTCGTCAATCACTTCCTGCCGGCGGATGAACCAGTTGATGTCCCCTTGGTTCTGCATCACGATCTTAGCCAGCGCCGTCGCCCAACTTCCCGAACCCAATATAGCGATTTTTCGATACATAACTCTCAACTTTCAACTTTAGAACTTCTCTCAACTCTCAACTCTCAACTATTATTCCGGCCTCATGGTCGGGAATAACAGTACCTCTTGTATCGTCGGTTGTCCGGTCATGAACATCGCCAGACGGTCGATACCGATACCGATACCGGAGGTTGGCGGCATGCCGTATTCGAGTGCGCGCATGAAGTCATGGTCAATCACCATCGCTTCGTCGTCACCCTTGTCGGCGAGTTTCATTTGTTCAACGAAGCGGTTGTACTGGTCAATCGGGTCGTTCAGCTCCGAGTAAGCGTTCGCCAGCTCTTTGCCGTTGACCATCAACTCAAAACGCTCGGTCAGACCGGGTTTGGAGCGGTGCATCTTCGTCAGCGGACTCATCTCGACAGGGTAGTCGGTGATGAAAGTGGGCTGGATGAACGTGCCCTCACAGGTCTCGCCGAAGATCTCGTCAATCAGTTTGCCTTTCCCCATATGCTCCGTATCTTCTACGCCGAGTTTCTTTGCCTCGGCGCGGACAGCCTCTTCGTCCATCGAAGCCAAGTCCAGACCCGTCTTCTCTTTGATGGCATCCAAAATCGGCAGACGGCGGTACGGTGCTTTGAAATCCACCTCATGGTCACCTATCTGCACTTTCGTCGAGCCGTTCACGGCGATTGCGATGCGCTCCAGCAGTTTCTCCGTGAAGCTCATCATCCAGTTATAGTCTTTGTATTGAACGTACAGCTCCATGCAGGTGAACTCGGGGTTGTGGTTGCGGTCCATACCCTCGTTGCGGAAGTTACGGCCGATCTCATAGACTCCTTCGAAACCGCCTACGATGAGGCGTTTGAGGTACAACTCCGTCGCGATACGCAGGTACATATCCACATCGAGCGTGTTATGATGCGTGATGAACGGACGTGCGCTCGCGCCGCCGGCAATCTGCTGCAGGATAGGGGTCTCGACTTCGGTATAACCGGCCTCGTCGAACACCTGACGCATCGTGCGCAGGATTGCCGCACGTTTGAGGAACGTCTCTTTGACGCCTTCGTTCACCACCAGGTCCACATACCGCTGACGGTAACGCTGCTCCGGGTCATTGAAGCCGTCGTACGCCACGCCGTCTTTGTATTTGACGATAGGCAGCGGTCTAAGCGATTTGGCGAGCACCGTCAGTTTCTTCGCGTGAACGGATATCTCACCCATCTGCGTGCGGAAGACGAATCCCTCGATGCCGATGAAATCGCCGATATCTAACAGTTTCTTGAATACGACGTTGTACATCTGCTGCTCAACAGTCAATCCACCATTCGCACCATTCGCACCATTCGCACCATTCGCCTCCGGAACCGGAGCCTGTATATCATCTCTGCTGACATACACTTGGATACGTCCTTTGGAGTCCTGCAGTTCGATGAACGAAGCCTTGCCCATGATTCGTTTGGACATCAGTCGTCCGGCGATACGCACTTCGTCACCCGTATGCCAGATTCGTTCACCATTGGCACCATTCTCACCATTTGCACCATTTGCACCATTGGCCTCATCGACGAAATTAGCCTTAATTTCGGAGGAATATCCGGTTACTACATATTCGTCGGCAGGGTAGGGATTGATGCCCATCTCCCGCATGGTCTGAAGACTTTGCCTTCTTACTTGTTCTTGTTCGCTTAATTCCATTATTTATTGTAATTCTTAATTTTTAACTCTTAATTCTTAATTTTTTATTCACTTTTATGTATCCACATAAAATCCGCCGCAAAGGTACTACTTTTTTTTGATATGTGCAAATAATTTGACGAAAAGATTTGCATATGTTATTTTTTTGTTGTACCTTTGCACCCGATTATAAATGCGTCTCAAACGGCAAAGAATGGCAATAATTATGAAAAAGTTCATTCTATATATTTTTCTTGTTCTATTAACGGTATCGTGCATCAGTTGTGGCAAGACAGAACAGGAGGAAATCTCATATACTATTACCAGCGTTATGCCGGAAGATATTATACATATCGTTGATTCCGGCAATGCAGAATATACAGCAATATGTACCTATCAGCATTACTGTACTTATTGCAGAGAAGATTTTCCCCGTATGTTTTCATTTTGTGATACGATGCCGATAAATTTCTATGTGCTATTAACGTCGCGAGAGAGCGATTCTTCGTATATTTATGAATCGATGCAGGCTATAAAAGAATGTAATGCTTCCTTTGATAACTTTCTGATTTTAAGCGACTCGCTGTATGAGCCGGATAATCGCACAAGAAAGAAATTCTTCATTTTCAAGGAATATGGAGGTCCAAGAGAGAGTCAAAAACATATTAAGTATGTAGAGAATTATCTACCTGAAAGATTTGATGATGGTTGCTACACACCCAGACTGTTTTTGTATAAGAAAGGCGAAGGCATCGTCTTCGCAACCCACTATGACGAACAACAAGAAACCTGTCTTCCGCAGCAAGATATAGAACAGCTTATTGATATTATATATCAGTAATATTTGCATATGTGGGATTTTTTGTGTACCTTTGCAGCCGATTTTAAGAACTAACCACCTCAACTTCAAATCCGATAGCACCCTTATTAGAAACCCGCCGCACACAGACACCCAAACAGGTCAATTACGGGGCAATTACGGGGCATTTACGGGGCAACTACGGAGGAAAACCCAAAGACCACCCAATAATCACCCAAGGATCACCCAAGGATGAATGCCTGAAAAAGACAAAATAGTGCCTTTCACTATATATATACGTAGTATATATATACATTTTGTTGCATTTTAAGCGTTTTTGCAAGCTAAATAAATGTTTTTTTCATGGACAAACGACATGCGAGTAACGACTAACGACTAGAAAAATTGCCCCAAAAGAGCGATTTTTCTACTTTTATTTGCATATATGCAAAAAAAATACTATCTTTGCACCCGATTTGGAAAATGAATACTATGAAAAAACTATCAACACGCTTTTTTTCGTTGTTTTTGGTCATTATAGGCAGTGCCGTTTTGCCGTTATGGGCGCAGCGGGCGGAACTGACGTTTGAGGATATCGAACGCAACAGTGCCTACGTGTGGGGACGCGGAGTAGGGACGAGTCTGGAGGAAGCCGACAAGCATGCCCTGCAAGACCTCGCGAGTCAGGTATCGGTGAGCGTGGACAACCGCATTGAGACGACCATTGAGAACGTGTCACAGGCTAAAGGCGAAAACTTAGAGGCACAAGAGCTACAGCGTTCCAAGGTGAGTACGACCGGCGATCTGCGCGTCAGTTCGAGTGTGTCGCTGGCCAATTGCAAACGGATGGTGAAAGAAGAAGGCGGGACGTTCATCGTGCTCCGTTATGTACCCGCGGAAGAGGTGGAGAAGATGTACGAAGGACGCAAAGACAAGATAGGCGAACTCATACGCGCGGGCGAGCGTGCTCAAGAGCGTAATAAGGTAGGAGACGCCCTGCGCAATTTCTACTGGGCACTCAAGATGACCTTATCCATTCCTCCCGAGCATCAAGGGGACGAAGGCCGGGTAGTGGCCTCCCACCTGCGTGAGCAGATAGGCGATATCCTGGACAGCATCGAGATAAGCGTTGCGAAGATAGAGAAAGGGGAAGACGCGAACACGGCTGAGTTAGCGTTCCTCTACCGCGGACAGCCGATGACCAACGGCGATTTTCAGTATTTCGACGGGTACGACTGGATATGGTCGTCTATCAAGGACGGAGTAGGCGTAGCCGAGATTTCGGCGGATATGAAGACGATTCCGCTGCGTGTCGAATATGAATACCAGCGACTCTGGAAATCGGACCCGATGGTGGAAGAGATCCTGGAGCAGCGTCCGACCCGTATCCCGTATCGTCAGTCCGAACGGCATGTGAGTACAGGTGCTCTGAAAGCAGAGAACCCGGCGCCGGTGAAGAACGCCAAGGCGGTGGTCAAAGAGATAACGGTTGACAGCCTCTCCATCTGCAACAAGAAAGAGGTGACGTCTCAAGCGGATATCATCGCGCCCCTCATTCAGGCCATCGAGAAACGTGCCTACGACGACGTACGCGGCTTATGCTCGGACAACGGCTGGCGATGGTTCGAGAAACTGGTCAAGTACGGCAACGCCAAGATCATCGAGCGGAACGCGCTGCAGATGACCGCTTTCGCCAACGGCTATCTGGTACGCGGTATCAAAGCCTCTTTCTCCTTCAAGAAGAACAATAAGAAATTTGTGGAGGACCTTGTTTTCTATATCAAAGACAACAAGATAGAGGGCATCAGCTTCGGTTTGGAGCAGAGCGCGCTGGACGATATCCTGCGTCACAGCATGTGGGACCCGCAGAGCCGCTTGGTACTCATCAATTTCTTAGAGAACTACAAGACCGCTTACGCCCTGGAGCGTCTGGATTATCTGAATGCCGTCTTCTCGGACGATGCGCTTATCATCGTCGGCAACCGTCTTCCGCAGACGAAAGTATCCGAGATCACCGCGTTTGACAAGGAGAGTTTTGCGCATAACAAACTGACGAAGAGTCAGTACATGCAGCAGTTGGAGCGCGTGTTCGCCAAACAGGAATACGTGAATATACAGTTCGAGGACGCGGCGGTGAAGAAGACCAACCGCACCTCCGAGCGTTACGAGATCATCATCAAACAGAATTATTATTCCGCCACATACGCCGACAAAGGATACCTGTACCTGCTCGCCGACATCTCGGATCCCGAGCAGCCCGTTATCTATGTACGCGTATGGGACGAGAACCGAAATAATCTTATGAACTATGGCGAGTGGATTTTCTAAACGGATGGTAGGCCTTTGTATGCTGTTGGCGGCGATGAGCCTGTCGGCGCAATACAAAGTGAAAGTGAGCGACTTGGCGTATGACATCCAGGACCTGTCGCAACGTAACACAAAGATTGTGGACCAGAACGGCGAACGCTGTGCCCTTATCAAATTCGAGACACCGATACCGTCTTTCTTCCTGTTCCAGTTAGGCGCCCAACAGATCGAGAAACGTGAGGACAAAGACGATGAGATTTGGATTTGGGTCAGTCCGGACGTGAAGAAGATGACTATTCATTGCAGCGACTGTTCGCCGCTCAAAGACTATCGCGTGTCGCTCAAAGGCGGTAACGTCTATCGGGCGAAGATCACCACGGGGCTGCCGCAGGAAGTGGCCACCACGCAGCACGTGAATATCTACTGCGAGCGGACACCGTTCTTTATCTCCATCGACGGCGCGGCTCCGATAGAGAACGCTTCCCGTACGTTCAATACCGAGTTATCCATCGGCGCGCACAACATTAACGTGTCGGCCAAACTGTCCAAGCCCTACAGGGGAACGATCCGCGTCTATCGCAGCAAGCCGTATATGGACACCATCCGTCTGGACGACTACTACGGCGAGATCGTGGTCAACGCCTCGCAATCGAGTTACACGCTGTATGTGGACGACGAGCTGAGAAAACAGAACCGTATGGTACGCGTCGAGCCCGGAGCACACAAGGTGACGCTGATCAAAGACCGTTACGAGACGATCGAGCAAACGGTGGAAGTGGAAGAAGGCAAACAGACTATCCTGCCGATCGAGTTCAAGCCTGTTTTCTCGATCTTCAACGTCATCTGCGCGGACGAAGAGACGGAGATATGGCTGGACGGCGTGTATAAAGGTCGTAACCGCGCGAACATTGAGATCGTATGGGGCGAGCATCAGTTGGAGGGACGCCGTCAAGGCTACGACCCGTTCGTGCTGCCCGTCAAAGACTTCACCGCCGAGTCGGAAAAGACCATCAAGATACCCAAACTCAACAAGCAGTTCGGCGCGTTGCGCGTATCCGTCTATCCGCCCGATGCACAACTGTATGTGGACGGACAAGAGGCGACCATCAACGACGGCGTCTATCGCGAGTCACGTATCACTACGGGTATCCATTTCATCCAGTGCCGCAAAGCCGATTATGCATCCATCCGTGACTCGGTAGAGGTGACCGTTGGGCAGTTAAGCGCACGCGACTACACCCTTGAAGCTTTACCGATGGGATGGCTGGCTATTCGTACCGATCCCGAAGTGGCAATCTATGTTATCACACCCGGAGAAGACAAACCGTCCTATCTGGGCCATTCATCCATCTACGCCCATCTGCCTGCCGGAGAGAACATCATCGAACTGCGGAACAAAGAAAATATCCACTGCCTGTATCATGTCTTCATCAATAACAAACAGGACATTACAGAACCTGTGACCATGCCTTTCCGGCGCCAGTTGATGATTCGGTCGAATGTGCTTGGCGCAGATGTGATACTGCGTGACTCCCTCAAGTACGGCGAGCATGTGAAAGCGAACACGAAGATGAAACTCAACCCCGTGCGCTACTCGCTGGCAATGGAGAAGAAAGGATACGAAACCTATCGCGACACGATAGACCTCAGCGACCCCAATACGCCCTCGCTCGTTTATTACGCCAAGATGCGCAAGAAAGGGGACACCACAGTGGTGGATTCAACCAAGAGAACTTATCAGTCGCCCAAAGTGTTCCAGGCTTTCTATGACAACGCCGGAAAATGGTATATCGGAATCTTCAATCTCGGTTATTCGTTTGACTTCAACGGAGGAGGGAAATACCTGCATCAGGTCCATTTCGGCATTCTGCCGATACGCTACCGGATTGTACAACTCAACCCCGCGGACTTCGAGATGACCATCGGAAACGGGCCAATAAAGGAAAATATCAGTTATCGTCCGAAACTCTCCGCCGTGCTGCCCTGCAACAAGAGTCTTGCTTTTACGTTCTATTTGGGCGCGGACGTCAACCTGAATGATTTGGCGCAGAAGAAATCGGACCCGAGAACCTATCTGTTAAGCGGCGCCTCGATGCGTATCAACCATTCGGGACGCTTCCCGGTAGATATCTTTGCCGAATATACATGGCCGGTGAAAGGTGTGGACAAATCGCTGATTACACATAAGGAACAATTATTCCGGGTAGGCTTGTCCTTCTCGACGGGAATAGATTTTTAAAATTTTCCAATTAACTAATTAAATTTAATGCTATGAGTGATGTAACACTTTTGATGTATGTCGTATTGGCAGCATCGGTCTTGGCACTCAGTTTTGCTTATTACTTCTACCGCTCGATGTTGGGCAAGGATGAAGGCACAGAGCTGATGAAGACCATCGCTTCGCACGTCCGTAAGGGTGCTATGGCGTATTTGAAACAGCAGTACAAAGTGGTAACCATCGTGTTTGTGGTTCTCGCTGTGATCTTTGCTGTAATGGCTATTTTCAAACTCCAGAACGGAATCGTATGGTTCGCGTTCCTGACGGGTGGTTTCTTCTCGGGTTTGGCAGGATTCTTCGGCATGAAGACCGCTACCTATGCTTCGGCACGTACGGCAAACGCCGCTCGTCAGAGCCTGAATGCCGGTCTGCAGGTCGCTTTCCGTTCGGGCGCTGTGATGGGCCTGACGGTGGTAGGTCTGGCGTTGCTGGACGTAGCCGGTTGGTTCCTTATTCTGCAGAAGACAGGTCTTTTGGAGATGGTTGGCGCTGAAGCAGACCTGATCACGATCACCACGACGATGCTGACCTTCGGTATGGGTGCTTCGACGCAAGCACTGTTCGCCCGTGTGGGGGGCGGTATCTACACGAAGGCTGCTGACGTAGGTGCTGACCTCGTTGGTAAGACGGAGTACAACATCCCGGAGGATGACCCGCGTAACCCTGCCACCATCGCCGACAACGTAGGCGATAACGTAGGTGACGTAGCCGGTATGGGTGCTGACCTGTATGAGAGTTATGCAGGATCTATTTTGGCTACGATGGCTCTTGGTGCTTCGGCTTTTGCCGGCGCTGCCGTAGAAGGAATGCAGATGAAAGCTGTGCTTGCTCCGTCGTTGATTGCTGCGTGCGGCGTACTGCTCAGTATCATCGGTATCTATCTGGTAAAGACCAAAGAGGGGGCTGGTATGAAAGAACTGCTGCGTGCTTTGGCTATCGGTACGAATACAGCCGCAGTGCTGATTGCTGCTGTGACCTTCGGAATCTTCGCCTGGTTGTTCGGTACAGAGACCAGCCAATGGTGGCAAGTATCGTTGTCTGTAGTCGTTGGTCTGCTCGCCGGCGTCATCATCGGTCAATCGACGGAGTACTACACTTCGCAAAGTTACAAACCGACACAGAAAGTATCCGAGAGTTCGCAAACAGGTCCTGCAACCGTGATTATCAGCGGTTTAGGCTTGGGTATGCTTTCGACGGCTATCCCGGTTATCACTGTAGGTGTAGCGATTATCCTTGCTTATTTGTGTGCAAACGGCTTCCATGTAGAGTTCAGCGCCACCAACCTGTCGATGGGTCTGTACGGTATCGGTATCGCAGCAGTCGGAATGCTCTCCACATTAGGTATCACGCTTGCTACCGATGCTTATGGTCCTATCGCCGATAACGCCGGAGGTAACGCAGAGATGTCCGGTCTTCCGGCAGAGGTTCGTCAGCGTACCGACGCACTCGATGCACTCGGAAACACCACCGCGGCTACCGGTAAAGGTTTTGCTATCGGTTCGGCTGCCCTCACTGCTTTGGCTCTCTTGGCTTCCTATGTAGAGGAGATTAAGATCGCGCTTATCCGTACGGGCGAGGCGTTGCCGAATGGCGTAGAGGCTGCGAAAGCGACGCTTGTGGACTTCATGAATGCGTATAACGTGAACCTCATGAACCCGATCGTGCTCGTAGGTATCTTTATCGGTTCGATGATGGCCTTCCTGTTCTGCGGTCTGACGATGAACGCCGTTGGTCGTGCAGCGCAGAAGATGGTGGAAGAAGTTCGCCGTCAGTTCCAGACGATCAAGGGTATCCTTGAAGGCAAGGCTGATCCGGACTATGCACGCTGCGTAGCGATCTCCACCAAGGGTGCACAACATGAGATGTTGTTGCCGTCCATTCTCGCGATTATCGTGCCTATCATCACGGGTCTGGTACTCGGCGTAGCCGGTGTGCTCGGTCTGCTGATCGGTGGTCTGGCTACCGGTTTCGTACTCGCTGTCTTCATGGCGAATGCCGGTGGTGCGTGGGATAACGCGAAGAAATACGTGGAGGAAGGTCATTTCGGCGGTAAGGGTAGTGACTGCCATAAGGCTACCGTCGTAGGCGACACCGTAGGTGATCCGTTCAAAGACACGTCGGGTCCGTCGCTGAATATTCTTATCAAGCTGATGTCGATGGTTTCCATCGTCATGGCAGGATTGACAGTAACGTACCACTTGTTGTAAAAAGAAAAGCGCCACACGGCGCTTTTTTTTTTTACTTATACAGGAATCGTTTGATAGACCGTTTGGGGGTGTGCTCGAACGGTTTGTCTTGTACTTCGATATTCGAGACCTTGCTATAGGAAGGAATGAGGCTGTTGAGTTTCTGAAGGTTAGCCTTCATGATTTGCAGAATCTCTTCGGGCGTCATTCGTTTGGTGAGCGTCTCGTCCGGGAAGACGAGTGCCACCAGTTTGCCTTCGCGCTCGACGATGAGTGACTCGCTTACCGCTTCCTGGTTATTGAGTTTGTCTTCTATCTCCTCGGGGTAGATATTTTGTCCGGAAGCGCCGAGGAACATGGTCTTACAGCGTCCTTTGATATAGATATTCTTCTTTCTGTCGAGTCGTCCGAGGTCGCCTGTTCTCAGCCATCCGTCTTCGGTAAACGCCGCCTTGGTGGCTTCCTCGTTCTTGTAGTAACCGAGCATGACGTTTTCTCCTTTGACGAGAATTTCGCCGATACCGGCTTCGTTGGGATTGTCGATCTTCACGTCCATATTCATAACCGGTACGCCTCCTGTACGCGCTTTGAAATACTTAGGCGGGTTACCACCGATCAGCGGTCCGCACTCGGTCATACCGTATCCTATGGAAAGCGGGAAATGAATATCCATCAGACATTTCTCTACTACCGGGTTCATAGCCGCTCCGCCGCAAATGAAATAACGCAGTTTGCCGCCGAAAGCACTTCGCAGTCCGCTTTTGACGCGACTCTTGAGCAAGTCACCTATACCCGGTACGTGCCAGAAGGTGCGAATAGCCCATTTGCTGAGAGTGGGGTCTAACTTCGTCTTGTAAATCTTCTCGATCACAAGCGGTACGGTTACCACCAAATAGGGCTGTACCTCTTTCAGAGCTTTGAGGAGAATCGATGGGGTAGGCGATTTGGTAAGGAAATAAATATGCGTACCGGCGCAAAGGGGGTAGAGCAGTTCGCATACCTGTCCGAACATATGCGCCAAAGGCAACATGGATACCAGACGCTGACCCGGATCAACGGGAAGGATCTTCATGCCTACTTCGATATTATTGCTGATGGAGCGTCCGTTGAGCATCACGCCTTTTGGCGAACCGGTAGAGCCGGAGGTATAGTTGATGAGCGAGAGTGCGTTCTCGTCTGCTGCAAAATGGATATCTACAGGCTGAAGAGGATAGGGATACTTGGCTTGGAAGGCTTTGTCCACCGTTTCCCATAATTGATCACCGGTAACCGTTAATCCTTCGCCTTCATAAAGCACGTGCCATTCCTCTAACGAAATAGCGGCTTTGAGACGTTTCGGTAGCGTCTGGTGTTGCAGTTCTTTCCATACATACGGACCGACAAAAAGCAAGTCGCTATCCGAATGGTCCAACAGATGATTGATGTCTTCCGCCGTGAAATCCTGCAAGATAGATACTACCACTCCTTCATAGGCTGTAATAGCAAGGTATGCGACCGCCCAGTTGGCGCAGTTACGACCCGCTAAGGCAATCTTGTCGCCGCGCTTGATGCCTAATTGCTCAAACAGAATGTGCAACCGTAACATCTCGGTTGCCAAACCGCCAAAAGTATACTCGTGATTCTCTCCGTAATCCGTCAGAGCTGCATCGTTCCATTGATGCGTCATGACGTCCGTCAGGTAATGTAAATAATGTTTGGTCATAAAATAATGTACAATTTAACAATGTACAATGTACAAAGGGTAATGTTCAAAGACGGCGCAAAATTACTGCTTTTTTTTGATATATGCAAATAATCGCATAAAAAAAACAAGCACGTAGCTTCTCAGTTACGTGCAAGCTTTGATTTCTCATTTCAGAGAAATCCCTAATCTACTTACTCACTTTAAAAAAGAAACATTGTGTGGCTAAAGAAGACACACACAATGCTTTTACTTATACAGATAGCGCTTGATAGAGCGTTTCGGGGTTTTCTCGAACTCCGAAGCTACCAGTTCAACGGCGCTGATCTGACTATATTGCGGGAGATCTTTATTGACCGCCACGCGATTTTCTTCCATTTGTTGTGTAAGGCTCTTCGTTCCCAGGATTTTCTTGCCTTCATTCGAAGAATCCGGGAATACGAGTGCCACCAGTTTACCTTCACGATCCACTACAATCGATTCCACTACGCAAGGCATCGAGTTCAGTTTGTCCTCCAACTCTTCGGGATAGATATTCTGTCCGCTTGCACCGAGAATCATGTTCTTCGAACGGCCGTGAATATAGATATTTCCTGCTTTGTCGAGTACGCCGAGATCACCGGTACGCATCCAACCGTCTTCTGTAAAGACAGCCTTGGTGGCTTCCTCATTCTTATAGTAACCCTTCATGACGTTGATCCCCTTTACCTGTATCTCGCCGTCTTTGTGTGTCGGGTCTTCGGAGTCAATGCGCACATGGCATTGCGGCAGTTCTTTACCGCAGCTATGGAACGCATATGCCCACCAGTCTTCATAACTGATAAGCGGTCCGCATTCGGTCATACCGTATCCTACGCAGTATTGGAACTTGATATCATGCAGTACTTGCTCCACTTCGCCGTTGAGCGCCGCACCGCCGATAATGAGGTAACGAAGTTGTCCGCCGAAAGTCTTGTCAAGGCCTTCCTTCACCTTGCCGCGGATGATATTCTTGAGAATCGGGGTCTTCCACATGATACGCGCAGCAGGGCTGCTGATCTTCGGCAGTACACCTTTCTTTACAATCTTCTCGATTACCAAAGGCACCGTGAGAATCATGAACGGCTTCACTTGCGCGAACGCTTTCATGAGCACGGTAGGCGTAGGAGCCTGCGTGAGGAAGAATACCTGAGCACCCTCGCAAACCTGATACAGGAACTCGAACATCAGTCCGAACATATGCGCGATAGGGAGCATGGACAGGACGGTATCACCTTTCTTATGAGGAATACGCGTGTGCGCGAATTCCACGTTACCGCTCAGGTTCAGATGGGTCAGCATCACGCCTTTCGGATTGCCCGTAGAACCGGAGGTATAGTTGATAATAGCGAGGTCGTCGTAGTTGTCGGTAGGATAATTGACATCTTCGAGCGTAACGCCCTTCGGGTAGGCCTTTTGGAAAGCTGCCTCTACGCCATCAAAAGCTTTGCGCATCTTGTCATCCGCCTCCACGATACTCATCTCATCCATAAAGATGGTAGCCTTCAGGCCCTTCATCTTGGTGGCATCGATTTTTTTCCGTACATTCGGGCCGATATAAAGAAGCGAAGCTTCGGAGTGATCTACCAACGAGTATATATCTTCTGCGGTGAAGTCCGGCAAAATACTAACCACTACCGCTTTATAACTCTCTACGGCAAGGAAAAGCAGACCCCAGTTGGCACAGTTACGACCGCAGAGCGCGATCTTGTCGCCCTCTTTGATGCCCATCTCGCGCCATGTGACATGCAATTTGGCTATCTCAGCCGCTAATTGTGCATATGTATAAGAGTGCTCTCCGTCGATGTCTTTCATTGCAAGACTGTCCCAGTTGTCGTGCATCGTTTCTTGCAGATAAGACAAGTAATGTTTTGTTGCCATAAAATACGTTTGTTTTTAATTCCGACTGCAAAGGTACTGCTTGTTTTTCGAATATCCGTTCGAAAGAGTGATTTTTTACGATATTTTTAATAATTTATGAAATTCTGAATATGTTTTTTCTAATAATGAAAAATCCATTTGCGTTTGTCCGAGTCCGGAATCGTAGCTATTTTTGATATGAGAGAACATCAAAGCAATCTGCTCGCGATCAATATCCCTACGGACAAGTCCTTCCCTCTGGTCGGTATAGATAGCTTTGCGCCAAAGTTCCAGTTCCTTCAGCGCCAGGCGTTGTGCTTTGCGGTGGAGAGAGGGGAAGAGGCTATAGGCGGTAAACATGAGGTCATTGACGTTGGAGGTATTGATGGTTTTGATATCGAACGTCATGAGCGCTTCCTCCAAACTATGCAGATAGTTCATCATCGCCGCAATCATCTGCTCGATATTGGCGCCTTCCGGAACACTCCCCAGAGCTCTCTGTTTGGGTTCCAGAAAATAGCGCTCCATACACGTTAGGAAGAGTTCTTCCTGGTCCTTGAAGTAATAATAAATAGATCCGCGACCCATATCGAGGGCTACCTGCAGGTCGGTGATGGTTACATTGCGGTACCCTTTGAGAGCGTACAGTTCCATCGCCTTCCGGATGATATATTCGCGTCTATTTTTCATATTTGTCCAAGGCTTCGTTCATGAGTCGTTTGCCTTCACTAATGATTTCTTCGGCTTTGTCAAAATCGAAGGTGTTATAGGCATACTGGCGCATGACGGCGTGTACGTCCGGCGGCGTGAGACGCAGCGAGAGAAGCGTATTCTGCTGAATCTGGATATCCGACATGCGGTCCAGCAAACCGAAGAAATTGACTTTTCTTCCCAGGTCTTTCGCCCTCTGCGTACGCACGTTATCCACTTTCTTCCCTAACAAACGCAGTTGGCGCTCCAAAGCTTTTGGGACAGGGATGCCACGCGCAGAAAGGTCGGCAATGCGTCCTTCCACATCGATCGGTTCCGGTTCCGGTTCGACCATCATGCTGTCTTTGCCGCTGATATCCATCGCCACCAGGATATCTCCTTCCGTCCGCTCGACGATATGCAAAGGGAGCGGATGAAGAATACCTCCGTCGATGAGCAAGCGGTTCCCTAATTGAACGGGGCGGAAGAAGAGGGGGATGGAAATGGAGGCACGAACCGCGTCAAAGAGACTTCCCGAACGGAAGATGACTTCTTCGGTATGGATCATGTCAGTTGCTACGATAGAGCAGGGGATATTCAGTTGTTCGATCGGTCTGTCCGGTACCACTTTTTCCAATTCCTGGATGATACGTTCCCCTTTGACGAGCGAGTTGCTGCTGAGCAGATTGATATCCATCATCCTGAGAATGAGCTGTTTATCGACTCTCAGGAACCAGTCTTTGGCTTCTTTGAGTTGTCCCGCCGCATACATTCCTGCGATGATGGCGCCCATCGAACAACCGGCTATACTGGTTATCGTATAACCGCGTTCTTCCAATGCCTCGATAGCTCCTATGTGCGCCAAACCTCGTGCACCTCCGGAGCCCAGGACAAGCGCTACGCGCTTATTGGTTGTTGGCCGTTTGTCGTTAGTCATTGGTCGTTAGACAATCTTAGCCGGTTGGAGTTTTTCGCGAATCTTCACATAGATGGTCTCGCCTTTTTTGGCGAACTCGGTCTTCACGTATCCCATTCCGATACCTACTTTGGTATTGGGCAGCATGATGCCGGAAGTGACGTTACCAATGGTATTACCGGCCTCGTCGCATATCTCGTAGCCGTTACGCGGAATAGCGCGCTCGAGGCATTCGAAATGCACGAGTTTGCGCTTTACGCCTTCCGCTTTCTGCTGTTTGAGGAAATCGCGGTCGATGAAGTCTTTGGCATCCAGTTTGGTGATCCATCCGAGTCCTGCTTCAAGCGGCGAAGTGGTGTCATCTATATCGTGTCCGTAGAGGCAGTACCATTTCTCCAAACGAAGACTGTCACGAGCACCCAAACCGATAGGCGCCAGACCAAACGGTTTGCCCACTTCGAAGAGTGCATCCCATATCTGTTTGCCTTTTTCGGCAGGGAAGTATAGTTCGAATCCTCCGGCTCCTGTGTAGCCTGTATTGCTGAGAATAACACCCGGAACGCCCGCAAAACTCCATTCGCGGAATGCATAGTAGTCAATAGACTTCAAGTCGGCGTCTGTGAGCAGTTGCAGCAGGTCAGTCGCTTTGGGGCCTTGTACGGCTAACTGTCCGTAACGGTCCGAGGCGTTTTCAAGGGATACTTCTTTCCACTCGGGATGTTCGTCTTTGATCTTATTGACCCATGCCCAGTCTTTGTCAATATTACCGGCATTGACCACCATGAGATACTTCGTGGTGGAGTACTTATAGATGATCAGGTCATCTACGATTCCTCCTTTGCCGTTCGGCATGCAAGTATATTGTGCTTTGCCGGCAGGGATGACACTCAGGTCGTTGGTGGTGATATACTGCAGGAAATCCAGGGCTTTTTCGCCTTTTGCCCAGAACTCACCCATGTGGCTCACGTCGAAGACTCCTACGCCTTCCCGAACAATCATGTGTTCCTGGTTAATACCCGTAGGGTATTGGATAGGCATGTTAAAGCCTGCAAACTCAGCCATCTTTGCGCCTAACGCAATATGGATATCAGTAAACGGAGTTGTTTTTAACATATTATGCTTTTTTAATGATTTCTAAAATAACTTGTTCTGCGGCCTCGAGTGAGGGTATAGGCAGATACTCGGAGCGGCTGTGGAAGTTTTCTCCTCCGGCGAAGATATTGGGGCATGGCAGTCCTTCAAAAGACAGTCGAGCGCCGTCCGTTCCTCCGCGGATGGGTTTGACGACAGGCGTTACACCTACCGCTTTCATTGCTTCTTTGGCTAAGTCGATGACATGCATAACGGGTTCGATCTTCTCCCGCATGTTATAATACTGGTCGCGTAACTCGATCTCTACCGTACCTTCTCCGTACTCTGCGTTGATATGACGCGCTATAGCCTGTACGGTCTGTTTGCGTTGCTCAAAGCGCGCACGGTCATGATCACGGATGATGTAACTGAGCGTCGTTTCTTCGACTGTACCGTTCATGCCGACCAAGTGATAGAAGCCTTCGTAGCCTTGTGTCTGTTCCGGCGTCTCATCAGCAGGGAAGAGTTGTGCCAACTGTGTAGCGACACGCATGGAATTGCGCATTTTATGATAAGCCGTTCCGGGATGCACGTTGAAGCCGTGAATATGAATTTTGCACGAAGCGGCGTTGAAGTTCTCGAACTCCAGTTCGCCTATTGCTCCGCCGTCCATGGTATAAGCGAAATCGGCGCCGAAAGCCTTCACGTCAAAAAAGTCCGCTCCGCGTCCTATCTCTTCGTCCGGCGTAAAACCGATACGTACCTTGCCGTGCTTGATTTCGGGGTGCTGAATGAGGTACTCCATGGCCGTGACTATCTCGGCTATGCCTGCTTTGTCATCCGCTCCGAGAAGGGTAGTACCGTCCGTGACGATGATGTCCTGACCAATATAACGGTCGTCGATTTGTTCGTTTCCTCCTTCGTAACGGATGATACGCGCTTTTATGTCCTTGCCGCTTGCGTCCGGCGAGGTGTCCATATGGGCGATGAAGCCGATGGTAGGCGTTTGGCATTGGTCATTGGAGGGCAGGGTGGCCATGATGTAGCCTTTGGCATCCAAGGACACGTCAGCCAAGCCGATAGCGCGTAGTTCGTCCGCCAGATAGCGAGCAAACACCATCTGTCCCCCGGTAGAGGGAACGGAGCTGCTGTTTTCATCGCTCGTCGTTTCAAACGAGACGTATTTTAAGAATCGCTCGACAAGGGTCATTGTTGTCCTCCGAATATCGATAACAGGGAACCGATAGCACCGGCGTACTGTGCGGCGGTGTTGGCATAAGTAGCAGCTGTATTCAGTCCGCTTTGGATCTGTGCCTTGTTCTCCTGAACCGGCTCGCTGTCTTTGACCATCTCATATAGATTAGAGGTTACGGTCTCAACGTTATTCTGAGTAACGAGACCTAACGAACCGATAATCATCCCTTTGCTGAAATCGGACAGATAACCTTGCTCTTTGTAGTTTTGTTTGAGTCCCTCGCAGTTACCGATAAGGGTCACCGTGTTCATGATGTTTTGCAGGTTGGTGTAGTCGTACTTGCCATCCGCTTTGTACTGCGTGTACAAGGCCTGGAGGGCAGTTCCGGCACTTTGTCCTGCTGTGATGGCGGTAGACTGATTACTACTTACTGCAGAGGATTGTGTACCTGTTGCTGTGTTTTGCATCATTCCGCAGCTTGCCAGCATGAAGGAAGCTGCCACTAAAAAGAGAATTTTTTTCATAATACTATATTCATTTTGTTGATTTCATTATTGGCAAACGCAAGGATATTATCCGTCACGTTCTCGCACATGGCGATGCGTCCTTCCCATGTGCCTGTTCCGGTGTGCGGAGAGAGCACCACGTTCGGCAGTTTCAACAGTTCCGGACTTATTTGCGGTTCATGCTCGTAGACATCCAAGGCCGCGCCGGCAATGATGCCGCTTTTCAGGGCTTCGACCAAAGCCTCTTCGTCCACGTGCGCGCCACGCGCAGTATTGATAAGGTATGCTGTGCGCTTCATCATTCCCAACTCCGGTTTCCCGATGATATGATGCACTTCGGGCGTGTAGGGCAGGTTGAGCGAGAGATAATCGCTATCCTGAAGGAGTGTCTGGAAATCGGTATACTGCGCATAGTCCACATTCAGGTTGTGGCGGTTATGATAGATGACACGCATTCCGGAAGCCAAAGCGCGACGTGCGAGCGCCTGGCCGATCCGACCCATTCCGAGTATTCCGAGTGTTTTGCCGTATAAGGAATGGCTGAGGTTGTTCATGACGCCAAACCGTGCGTTTTGCGCACGAACGAGGCGGTCGAACTCGCTGACTCGTCTTGCGACATCAATCATCAGCGCGAAAGCCAGTTCTGCTGTCGGTTCAATTACCGGTTGCGGGGTGTTGGTGACACGAATGCCGCGTTCTCGACATGCGTCCAAATCAATATTGTTGAAGCCTGCTCCGAAATTGGCAATCAGACGCAAGTCGGACATCGCTTCAATCATCTCCCGGGGTACGCGGTAATCAAAGGTGCTGACGAGTACATCAGCTTCCTTAAAATCCGACGTTTTCCGATAATTATCGGCATCTGAAAACAGGCGTCGGAACCCTTCTTGGGGCAGCTCGGTTGTAAATGCAATTCTTATCATTTCAAAACCTTTGCGGCTGCAAAGGTACGAAAAAAAAATGACATATGCAAATAAAAAAAACGAACAAAATGTATATATATACAAAGTATATATATAGTATAAGGCACCTTTTTGTCATTTTCAGGCATTCATCCTTGGGTGATCCTTGGGTGATTGTTGGGTGGTCTTTGGGTTTTGGACCGTGGTTGATCCGTAAATGCTCCGTAATTGAGTTGTTGCGGGATTGTAATTGAGTTGTTGCGGGATTGTATTTGAGTTGCGACGGGATTGTCTGTTATCCGGGACGAAATAGAAGTGAAACAGGAAAGATAAGCAATTTTTTATAAAAAATATCAAAGATATTTGCACAATTCAAAAAAATGTTGTACCTTTGCAGCCGATTTGTGCATACGTGTGGTCTGCGCGTAGGTTTGTGCGCGAGTTTAATTAATGAATAGGTTCGTGGAAGCCCACATAAAAACAGACCAAACGGTCACAGGGAACAAAAAGACACAAGCTATAAAAAAGACACAAGCTATAAAAAAGACACAAGCTTGAGTGAAAAGGACTAAGTAGAAAAGGACTAAGTAGAAAAGGACTAAGTAGAAAGATGGGAAAAGTTGCGTTAATAACCGGAGTGACGGGACAGGACGGAAGTTATCTGTCGGAGTTTTTGTTGGAGAAAGGGTATGAGGTACACGGAATCATCCGAAGAAGTTCTGTTGATTTCCGTGAGCGTATTGCTCATTTGGAGGGTAAGCCTCATTTCCATTTGCACTATGCCGATATGAGTGACTCGATGTCGCTTGTTAAGCTGGTGGGTAAGGTGCAACCTGATGAGATTTACAATCTGGCGGCACAGAGTCATGTGCAGGTTTCGTTTGACGCTCCGGAGTTTACCGCGGATGTGGATGCGGTAGGCGTTCTGCGTGTATTGGAGGCTGTGAGAACAAACCATTTAGAGAAGACGTGTAAGATTTATCAGGCTTCAACGAGTGAGTTGTACGGCAAAGTGGAGGAAGTTCCTCAGAGCGAGACGACACCTTTCCATCCGTACAGTCCTTACGCAGTGGCGAAGTTATACGGGTACTGGATCATCAAAGAGTACCGCGAGGCATATGATATGTTCTGCTGCTCGGGTATATTGTTTAACCATGAGAGCGAGCGAAGAGGTGAAACGTTTGTGACCCGGAAGATCACTCTGGCTGCTGCGAGAATTACGCAAGGCAAGCAGGATTGTCTGTATCTGGGTAACCTGGACAGTTTGCGCGACTGGGGATACGCGAAAGATTATGTAGAGTGCATGTGGTTGATTCTGCAACATAAGACGCCGGAGGATTTTGTGATTGCTACCGGTGTGCAGCACAGTGTACGGGAGTTCGCGACGCTGGCTTTCCACCATGCGGGTATTGAGTTGCGATGGGAAGGAGAAGGTATTGAGGAGAAGGGAATCGTGGCAGCGGTTACGGGTGACGGGTTACCGGTTACGGTAGGCCAGGTTGTTGTGGCTGTCAGTCCGGACTTCTATAGGCCGACGGATGTGGTGAACTTGTTGGGCGATCCGAGTAAGGCAAAGCGTGAGCTTGGATGGAATCCGCAGAAGACGTCGTTCGAGGAACTCGTTGAACTCATGGTCAAGCACGATATGCGAAAGGTGACGAAAGAACATTTTAACCTTGCGGAATATTTGGAGAAAGGAATAGTTAAGTGATTATATGTAGCGAATGCTTCTCATCAAAAAACGCGGTGCCCCCCGCTCGTGCTTTTGCGGGCCCCATCCGCAAAAGAACGTTTTTAATTGAGAACATATCGCTAAGGCGGATGTAAGAGAGACGAAGTCGCAAAAGAACGTTTTTGATTGAGAACATATCGCTAAGGCGGATGTAAGAGAAGAAAAGGCACACATCGCTAAGGCGGGTGTAACATAGTGGATATAGATATATGGAAAAGAATTCGAAAATATATGTTGCGGGACACCGGGGAATGGTGGGAAGTGCGATTGTAAGAGAATTGCAAAGGCAGGGATATACGAATATCGTGACGAGGACACACAAGGAGTTGGACCTGTGCCGGCAAGAGGATGTGGAGAGGTTTTTTGAGGAGGAGAAACCGGAATATGTGTTCCTGGCTGCTGCCAAGGTGGGTGGAATAATTGCGAATGAGCGGCATTTGGCGGATTTCATGTATGACAACATGATTTTAGAGATGAACGTCATTCATGCGGCCTGGAAGAACGGATGTAAGAAATTAGAGTTCCTGGGGTCGAGTTGTATTTATCCGAGAATGGCTCCGCAGCCCATGAAAGAGAGTTGTCTGTTGACGGGCGAGTTGGAGAAGACGAATGAGGCGTACGCGTTGGCAAAGATAAGCGGTTTGAAGTACTGTGAGTTTTTGAACCGGCAGTACGGGACGGACTATATTAGTGTGATGCCGACGAACCTGTACGGTCCGAACGATAACTACCATCCTGAGCACAGTCATGTGTTGCCGGCGTTGATTCGGAGATTCCATGAGGCGAAGGT
>Ga0247610_10001886_pt1 | contig 25167 bp, 16 predicted proteins | sample 174DNAGHGhighgp2_FD_193483 | JGI IMG/M metagenome (GOLD analysis project Ga0247610, IMG submission 193483) | Sheep rumen microbial communities from Palmerston North, Manawatu-Wanganui, New Zealand - 1742 DNA GHGhigh gp2 | ecosystem: Host-associated > Mammals > Digestive system > Stomach > Rumen...
CCGTAAAGGTCACTGTACCAGCCTCCTGGTTCTGGATGATGACGGACTTGATCTTCTTGGTGTTGTCAAGCGTTAAGGCGTGCGTCGTTGACGACTCGCTGTCCATCAGCTCCGCAGGACTGTCCTCGCCGACATAATAAACCATCATCTTCAGCTTGCTGGATACGTCTGTTCTTACAAGCAGGATGCCACCGCTGTAGGTGGAGTTGCTGCCTATCCAAAGGCTCATGCCACTCCAGCCGCTGGCTGTCGTCAGCTCATGGGTTGTCGCATCGTAGGTATTACCGGCATCAGCGGTAAAACCGTCAAGACTGAAGGCGGGAATGGCATTGGCTGTGAATGTAGCAGCTACCGTTGCATCTGCTGTCAGATCAAAACTATAGGGATTATCAGTATAGTCCGTTCCACCTATAGTCCACTTGGTGAAACTGTAATCAGATGCAGGTGTCGCTGTCAGTGTCAGCGTGGTACCTGAGTTAAACTTCGAGTCGGTTGTCGTTGTTGTTCCTCCATCTGTGGAAACTGCAATACTGCCATTAGAAGGCTCTGTTACCGTTAAAGTATATTGCGTAACAGCTGTAATCAGCGACACTTTGGTAATGGTACTATTCTCACCTTTATAAATGTAGATATTCTTCCCACTGAAGGCTGTAATATCATCTTCTGCCAACGCAAAATCCTTATAGGTTCCCCCCCCATTCACCCATGGCCATTGATTGTTAATGGATGGTATTGTAGTTTCGCTCCAGTCGGGAGCTCCCTTATATACAATTTTGAAATTAGCTCCACCGTCTGGCACTGTTACATAAACACGAAGTATGTCGCCAGCCTCAAAGGTGGCTACAGTCTCGCTGTTAAGTTCAATTCCGTCTGTATACGTACTTTCCCACAATGTGGTTTCTGTCTCTGCATTAATGGAGACTGTGGCGAGCAGCAATATCAGTATCGTTAATAACTTTTTCATATCGTTCATATCTTTAGTTATTAGTATTTCTTATTTCTTCTGGATTCTGAAGTTACCTAAGCGGAAGTCGGCTTTATAGTTCTCTGAGGGCTGGAAGCCAAAGGAGAGTGTTAGCTCACTATCAGAAGAACTGATACCATTGGGGGCAATCTCAGAAAGGGGGAAGCGGATGGTCTGCCATTTGCCGCTAGTATTCAGTCCGTTTCCGTTGCCTGGATTCCACTTATAGGAATGATCCCAATCGCTGTTCCATGCAAACTCGTAGCCTGAACCAAGCAGGCTATTATCCACTGCGGTGAGAACCTCAAAGACAAAATTGTAATCGTCTACATTGCTGATGCCTAAATTCGGCAAGATTTTAGAGACTGCCAACTCCAGCCATGACCAGGATTTCAGCGTACCTGAGATGTGGAGGTGTTTAGTGCCAAGTTTACTATTGCAGGAAGTAACCTGACTATCGTCCTCGATACTGACTGTACGATCGGTTCTAGTGAGCATCTCCTTCGTGAGCTCCGTAAAGAGGAGTCCTTTTGTGGGGCGCAAGGGGAGGCTGACGCTCTTTTGTTCACCAGCAACGTCAGTCCAGTTCACAGTTACTGTGCTGTTATCCTTGATACCAGCAGGCACCTTCACACCTATGCCTTCTGCTGAGACATATTCGACCTTGACGGACTGTCCGTTGATGCTTACTGTGGAGCCTGTACCCTCCTCATCGAAGCCGTAGTAATCGAAGTTCTCTCCCATCACCTTCACGACATCGCCAGATGCAGCAAACTCATTGTCGAGGTGGCTCACTGTCAGTTCAGGGAACTTCACGACGAAAGGATAAGTGGCCGTGCCCTGGTCTGTGGTGTATTCTATCTGGTTCTGATGTTCTAAGGCAAAGGCCGTTGGGATGCTGACGTACGCCTTGGTAGAGGCTGTATAAGTCTTGCTAAGGTCAGCCTCAACAGTATTGAACTTCAGCGACTTCAGATTGTTGAGATTCTTGCCCACGATGATAATGGTCTGTCCAAGCAAGCCACTGTTGATTGGTGTGGTGAACTGGGTGTCTGTACCATCATAGACAGCTGTAATCTCTGGGGCTCCCATGTTCGGTTGGGAACTTGGTGTCTGATAATCCTCATCGTAGCCCTTGTCGCTGCTACAGCCTATCAGACAGAACGACAGGCTGATCAAGCAGGTAGATAATAGATAGTTTATCTTGTTCATATTCATCGGTATTAATCAATTTTTAGTTCCAACCTGGGTTATTACTGGTGATGGCCTTGTTGGTGTTCAGCTCCTGAGCAGGAATGGGGAAAAGCAGATTGCGTGAAACACGGCTTTTCAGCACACCGGAATCATCAGTACCACCAATGGCATTCATCGCGTCGAGATAGATGCCCCAGCGGATGAGGTCCCAACGGCGGTCTGCCTCGCAAGCCAGCTCCTTGGCACGTTCCTCAAGGATAGCAGAGCGGCGAGCCTCGATGGTGGATAATCCATCGACAGTGGCTCCAGCCGCATTGCTTCTCTCACGTACCTTATTTAAATAGGTAACGGCATCGCTGGCGTTACCCAACTCATTCTGAGCCTCAGCATAGATCAACAGCACATCGGCAAAGCGCAGGAAGGGCCAGTTGGCATCGGCATTCTCGATGGCATCGTTAGTCACATCCATATACTTTGTGGTAAAGGCGAGGCACTGCGAGTCCATCGAATAGTAGTAGCTCACGCCATCGGCATAGATGCCAGAGGGATCGGCTACCCACGTGCCAGAGAGGTCGAAGCCTGTCGCCATGATGCTGTACTCATCGGTGTAGGGATAATAGAAACCAGTATTGGTCGCCTCCTGGGTGTAGGCGCGCCAGCGGTGCTTCACTCCCTGGACGATACGCAGGTCGTCGTGGTCGAAGAGGTCGTACCAGTGACGGGTGCAGCCTACCCAACCACCGCTCTGGATGAAGTCGGAGCCCTGACCTGTCTTGTAGCCCTCATACTGTGAGTGGACAGCATTCTTGTAAACAGCATCACCGCTGACGCTACCCACAGAGAACATAAATTCTGAGGCAGTGGCACTCTCCTTAGCCCAGAGTTTATCGTAAGGCAGCAGTTCATAAGTGCCATACTCACCATCTATCAGCTTCTTGGCCCATTCGGCAGATTTGCCATAGAGCGTGGCAGCATTAAAGTCTGTATAGCCCACAACAGATGTCTTCTTGAGGACAATGTTTTGCAGGGGGGCATACTTACGACTGCTACTGGTACCTGTATAGGCAGGACCCGTGCGGACTGTAATCTCTGTACCCTCTGGCATTGCGGCAGAAGCCATCGTGGCATAGACTTTTGCCAGCAGACCTGCGGCACTGCCTGCATTGGCATGTCCCTTCTGATAGCTTGCATCAGTATTCTTATACATCTGTGCAGCAGCCTCCTCAAGGTTCTTGATGATATAGTCATAAACGGCGGCAACGGACTGGCGAGGCTGGTTATAGTCAGTAGTCTCCTCCTCCGGCTGGATAGGACAATCGCCGTATGCCCTCACGATGAGGAAATAGGCAAAAGCCTTCATAAACTTCAGTTCGCCGATGGCATTGTTTTTCGTGGCAGCACTGATCTTCTCCATCGCCTGAATATGGCGCTGGGCATTGTTACAACGGCCTATCATGCCGTAGCAGCCTTTCCAAAGGGCATCAGTCACATCACTCTCACCCTGGAAGTTTCCCGCGCCAAAGGTGCCGAAGAGCCAGTCGGGACCGCTGATATAGTCGGCATCGAACTCCAACACCCGGGGGAAATAACCCCAGCGGAACATATCGTCGATCCACTTCGAGTAGGTGCCAGTGAGCCACTGGGCGACAGCCTCGTTAGAGTCGCCCACCTTCTCGTCGGTGATCTCGCTCTCAGGGTCCTCCTCGATCCAGCTGTTGCACGCAGTCAGGCTGATCAGTGAGGCAAGACAAAATAACAAAATAACAAATTTATTTCTATTCATAATCGTCAGTCAATTAAAACAAAAAGTTCATACCAAAAGTAAACGAGCGGGCACTCGGATAAGAGTAGCTATCGACACCAGGGCAAGAGGCATTGGAACCTCCAGCGTTCACATCTGGGTCGAACCAGCTGTACTTCGTGATTGTAAACACATTGTTAGCCGTCAGCGAGAAACGGATCTTCTCCATCCAAGGGAAAGGACGACGCCAGTCGTAGGAGAGCGTGACGTACTTCATCTTCAGGTAGCTGCCGTTCTCCACATAGCGGTTGCTGATGAGCCAGGTGCGGGTGTAGCCCGCCGTCGCCTTGGGCCAGGAAGCCGTTGTTATCGTCTCAGGGGTCCAACGACCGTCGTAGGCCTCGCGGGTGACATTTCCGATGTTCGACATCGTGATGTCGGTGAGGTTGTAGTTCAGAATGTCGTTACCCTGAGAGCCTTGCACCATAAAGCTGAGGCTGAGATCCTTCCAAGAGAGATTGTTCATCAGACCATAGGTGAACTTGGGGTTTGTATCGCCAATGATAGTGCGATCATCCTCAGAAATCTGACCATCACCATTTAGGTCACGATATTTTATCTCACCCACATAGCGCAGTGCCTCCTGATCGCTCAGGCCTGCGTAGGCAGCATTAGAACGCACCTCGGCAATGTTGTCGTAGAAGCCGTCCTCGACATAGCCGTAAAGCGTGCCGATGGCATAGCCGTTGCGCTGCAGGAACACCTGATCGGCCTTGGACCACAATGAGGTGGCATACTGGTCGCCATTGAGACCGCCGATCTTGTTGCGGTTCAGGGCAAAGTTGGCGTTCAGGTTCCAAGAGAAATCTTTCTGCCGCAGGATATCGGCTGTCAGCGACACCTCTACGCCTTGGTTCACCACGTTGCCACTGTTCACCAACTGCTGACTGAAGCCAGAGGATGAGGGAATCGTGACGTTCTGCAACAGGTCGCGCGTCTTCTTGTAATAGTAATCGACAGTCACCTGCAGGCGGTTCTCGAAGAAGCCCATGTCGATACCGGCATTAAACTGTCCTGTGGTCTCCCACTTCAGGTTCTTGTTGGTAGGACCACGCCAGTCGATCATAGAGACACCACTGGAAAGGGTGCCCGTATAGGGATAGTTGGCAGCCTGAAGCACCGTCAGCGTGCGATAGGCACCGATACCCTGATTACCTGTCTCACCATAGGAGACACGGAACTTTAGGTTAGAGAAGATATGGAGATTCTGGATAAACGCCTCTTCGCTGGCTCGCCAAGCGAGAGCGCCAGAAAGGAAAGTGGCCCACTTGTTTTCCTGGGCAAAGCTGGAGCTACCGTCGGTACGGATACTTGCCGTCAGCATGTATTTGTCGAAGAAGGTATAATTCACACGAGCCAAGAACGATTCGAGCGTTGACTTGGTGGAATTACTGTTAATCGTCGCACGATCAAGCGCCAGACTCATGTTGGCATCCTTCGTCAGATCGCTGGCGAAATTGGTGGCGGTCATCGACTCGCTCTCGCCCACTCCCTTCTCGAAGGTGATACCCGCCACAGCATTGAACTTATGGACACCGTAAGTGTAGTCAGCGGTGAGAAGCGACTCGGAGGTGAGGCTCTTCCAGATGCTGCTGGCCTTACCTGCCTTACCATTGCTGGGCGACTTACCCTCCTGGGTGTGACGATCGTAATAGGTACCACGGTGCCCGTCATTATAGCCCAGACCGAGGTTCTGACGGAACTTCAGCCAAGGACGGATCTTCGCCTCCACGTAAGAGCTGCTGAACCAGGAGATCTGCTTCAGCTGGTCCTTGGCACCATTGACATAGTTGGTGGGGTTGGCGGCGAGCCAGTTCAGGTTATCAAGCTGCTCTGTAGCCGTATGAGGACCATAAGTCGGCGGGAAGATGAGTGCCGAGCGGATGATACCGGTATTCTCAGAGTTTGTGCGTTGGAAGTCTGTCACCGCATTGGTGAAATACTGGCTTGTGCCAATCTCCAACCAGTTGGTGATATGACGGTTGATGTTCATACCGAGGTTGTAACGCTGGAAGCCTGTGTTCTTGATGATACCTTTCTGATCCGTGAAACCACCGGAGAAAACATAATAACCTTGCTCGCTACCGCCGCTGACACTGGCGCTGTACTCTTGCAAGAAACCTGTCTGGTAGATCTCGTCCTGCCAGTCGGCAATAGCTACCTCATCGACATTGCCGTACTCATCGGTACGCACACCAGGACTGAGGAAGTCGTCAGGCGAGGGGTTATAGGAGCCCTGACTATAGACTGGCTCTCCGTCCACATAAGGATAAGTCCACTCACCACGATAGGGATTCTGCTGTGTGCCCTGCTCGTAGAAGCGGCTGTTGGAAGCCGCCTCATTCTGATAGCGGGCGTAGTTGTAGGCATCGAGCATCTTCACACGCTTGCCAATACGCTGGATGCTCCACGAGGTGTTCACCTCGATCTTCGGCTTACCCACCTGTCCCTTTCGGGTGGTGATGATAACCACACCGTTGGCACCACGTGAACCGTAGATAGCTGTAGCCGAGGCATCCTTCAGCACCTCGATCTTCTCGATGTCGTTGGGATTGATCATCGTCAGCGGAGAGGTCTGCTGATTATTACCGCTGTTGGCATCGCTACCTGGGGTGCTGTTGGGATCGGTACCATAAGGCACACCGTCAACGATATAGAGTGGCTGACTACTGGTAGTGAACGAGTTGGAGCCACGCACCGTAATGCTGACGCCGGCACCAGGCGACCCATCGCTCTGTTTCACATCAACACCAGCGATCTTTCCTTGCAGGCCGTGAGCCACATCGGTGGCACCGCCCGCCCTCAATTCCTCGCTCTTGATCTGTGAGATGGAACCGCTGAGGTCGCGTTTCTTCATCGTACCGTAGCCGACCACCACCACCTCTTCCATCATGGCGGCATCCTCCATGAGGGTAACCTTCACTTCGGTCTTGCCTTTCACGTTGACCACTTGGGTCTTGTAACCAATCATCGATACTTGGATGAGGAACTTTCCTTCGGGTAACGTGAAGGAAAAATTACCATCCAAGTCGGCCACGGTTCCAATGGATGTACCAGGCACTTGGATGCTGGCTCCTATCAAAGGCTCGTTAAGCGTGCCGTCGAAGACCTGACCCTTAATCTGCTGCTGGGCTCCTGCATGTAATGCACTCATCAGAAGCAACAGCCAGAGTAGAATTCTTTTATGCATATTATGTAGTTTTAAGTTTGTAATTCTTTATTGCGCTGAGATCAACTCGATACGTGTCAGTACGAAGCCCAGACCTGTGACAACAAGCCCTGAGGTCTTCAGCTTGTCAAGGCTTTCCTCGTCGAAAGTGAGTACCACATCCGTACCATTGAGATCCATCCATACAGGCTCTTTTGCGCCTGTGATATCAAGCCACTTGCCTTTGTTCTCACGGAAGGAGATCTTCGGATCAACACCAGCCTCCTTCAAGCCAGGCAACAAGGTATAGCTGACGACAAGCACATCGTTCTCCGTACAACCCTGAAAAGGCTCTGCCGTCAGACGCAGGTTGCCACTCCAGTCGTTAGGGAACTCCTTCTCTCCACGATACAACTCACCTGGTTGGAGTTTATACTCCTTAGGAGCACGCTGGGCAGTACTGAGGTCCTCATCAGGTTCTGCCGTGCAGCTCACAAGGGCAATCTTATCGAAACGGTAACCCTTGCCACCCACACGCATACAAATGCCATCAGGACCTGCCAACTGGAGCTTGATGAGCTGTGACTGCTCATTTATATAATAGGTATAGGAATCGCCGCCTACCGCAGCGCCGTCAACTGTCGGATCCATCGTGTTCCAACGGAAGTCCATCAGTTTGATGGCAGCACCAGGCTGCACCTTACTTACAAGGAACTTGATACCGTCGCCGACCTTCACATTCTTGAATACCCCTTTTGCAATGGGGATGCTAGCGCTCCAGTCGTCCTTCATCTGCATACCCGGTCCACGATAGATCAGTTTTTCCACCATCTCTGCAGCGGGAATCAACGTCACCTGAGCAATCTTATAGTCATGTCCACCAAGTATCAAACCGCGTTCCTTAATCTTTGCAAGAATCTCATCAGTCATTTTCATACGGATAGGACCTTGTACAGACATTGCGCCGTATTCTGGAGAGACGGCCTGCCAGTCCTTGGGATCCTGAAAGGCTATCTGAGCCGTGCGCTTAGCCTCCATCGTATAGACAGTCATGATGTCACCAGGACCTGCGTCCTTGAACTGCTCCGGCTTGATGACGATGTTGTCCTTCCAACCGGCACCAATAGTCTTGGGGCCTATCAGAATCGTACGCTCCGATGCTGACAGAGTGCCCCAAGACAAAGCAACTATAACTAAACTTAACCAAAACCGTTTCATCGCTCTTTCTTTTATTTCAGAAGTTCCTTCATCTGTTCACGGGTCACTACATAAGGCTGGGCGAAGGCATCCTGCCACCAAGCCTCATTGGCAAACTTGTGCTCCTCGCTGTTGCCGGCGTTGTAGTCATAGTCGTACCACGTCATAAACCAGCTCCAACGACTACCCTGCTCCCATATGCGACTGAGCTTCGACATCTTCACCTCGTCACCGCTGCCACACTCCGCCAGCGTTATCATCTTGTTGGGATAGGTCTTCTGGAGCTGCTTGAACTCCTTCATCAACGGATACTGCAAGGCTGCATAGTTGTCACGACCAATGATATCTACGACATCATCACCTGGATACCATACGTCGTCGCCCATCTGCGAGTTCCACACCCAGATGAGGTTGTTCAGCCCCTGCTTATTCACCATATAGTCGTACATCCAACGCCAGAGCAGCTTATATACCTCGGCTCCCTTGGCACCCCACCAGAACCAGGCACCGCCACCCTCAAACTCATAGGTATTACCTGCTGCCTCATGGAAGGGACGCCAGATGACGGGGATGCCCGCCTTCTGCATCTTCTTCAGATAACCGCACACCTGATCCATCTGCCTGACGGCTACCTTGTTCTCGTCGGTGCCATCGACATAGACCTTCGACGGGTCGAAAGAGGTCTCACCAGGCTTCGTACCTGGCGAACAGGTCAGGTTCACACCGTCGTTGGCATACACCTGCCAGTGCCACATGCAGCCCACAATACCACCTGCCTCATGCCACTCACGCACACAGGTATCATCGGAGTAGTCGAGCCAACCCTTCGGGTTCACATCTTTAGAGGCGTGGATGTTCATGAAGTCAAACACGTTGATGGCAGGCCAACGACCCGTCCACTTGAACACGTTCTCAGCGTCGCGGTAGTTCCAATCGACGTTCGCCACCACACCTGAAATAATCTTCTGGCCATAAAGCTCAGAAAGGACATTGAACAACTTCTTTGTCTCCGCCGTTGCATTGGGGTTGACCAACTGATAAGTCTGAGCCTTTTCTGGCTGTTCTGCTACCGTTTCGTTGTTTGAACATCCAAACATCGAGAACAGCGAGATGAAAAGTAACAATCCGTTCATTTTATACATATTTAATTAATTATTGGTGATCATACTATTTTTGGGAACGATACTCTGTAGGCGTGCAACCCATCAATCGCTTGAAATAACGGTTGAAATTCGTCTGCGTATTAAAGCCGCACTCATAAGCAATCAACTGCACTTCCTGATCCGTCTCTCTCAAAAGTCTGGTTGCCTGAATAATCCGAACCTGAATGATATAGTCGGAAACCCGTTGACCTGTCACTTGCTTAAAGACATGACAGAGAGAGGTTGGAACTAAGTTCACTTGTTCAGCCAACAAAGACAACGTCAAATCTTGGCCATAGTGCCTACGGATATACTCCTGCACTTTCTGGGCTCTTGCCCTGTTCAATTCGTTTGTCGTTTCAGGTCTCTTCATAACGACTGCAAAAATAGACAAACTATCTGATAAGCATATACGGATATACTTATCAGATGTATAGAATCATAAATCTGAATGTTCGGAATGATGATTCTAAACAGAAAAGGCAGATTTCATCGAGTCTGCCTAGCCATATTTTGGAATTCTGAAGGTGTTAGTCCAGTTATCAACTTGAATTGTGTGACAAAGGTGGAACGTGAGCTATAGCCTACACTATTACCTACCGCCTCAATGGTGTAATTACCGTAATTGTCTATATCGTTGAAGCGTCGGCAAGCCTCCTGAATACGGTACTCATTGAGCAATGTATTGAAGTTCTTTCCTATCAGTTCATTGATAACCTGTGACACATTCTTATAATTGGAGCCTACAAGCGTAGCTAGTTTGTTCATATTGAAGTCCTCGGCAAAAATCTCATTGGTATTCTCAAAGAGATTCATGATACGATTCTGTAAAATTGTTTTATCATCCTCTGCCAATGTGCTATTATGATATTTCTGCTTCACCGTCTCACCTGCAGAACCATTCTGAATCATTTCCTTAAAAGCAGCCAATTCTCCTTCGTAATGTGCCTTAAGCCGTTTTTCCTCGTCTGTAGCAGCTAACACATCCATATTACGGGCATAGAGTTGCTGATAAGCTTTTGACAACTGATGGTTCTTCCAAATCAGAATACCCATAGCAATGAAAATGAGTAAAAGGATGATACAGCCTGATATAATTAATATGGTACGCACAAGCTGGTTACTGTGTTTAATCACCACCTTTTCTATGACATAATTATAACCACGTACCTTCAAGCCAAACTGTTTCAGTTCATTAAGCACTTCATCGCTCTTTACAACAAATTCATAGTCACCTGTGATAGACTGACCATTAATCAAACCTGGAATGGTCTTCCACTCATGATTTTGAAATGCGCCTAACGAAGTCGAATCTGATCTACTCGTATATACATAAATCGTATCTCCAACCTCTAGGTTGTGAAACTTAATGCTTGAAATCTCCAAGGTTTCCCAATCGTCAATTGCATAGGGACCTTGATAGATAACCTCTTCTTCGTTGGCCATTAACATAGAAAACCAACATAGTGACAACAAACTGATTAATAAGCGTTTCATCTATTATATGGTTATTTGCTGCATTTCAACCTGCAAAGGTATCACTTTTTTTTTGATTCCACCAACATTATTTTGGTATTTTACAAAAAAGTTACCATTGTAATAATCGTTGAAGCCAAAGCCCGCAACGAACCCGTCTGGCTGACCATTAAGTAGCCAATCAAAAAGCCCCGACCTGCCATTGAGCAAGCCGGGGTTTTTTGAGCAATATTTAATATTGCAATATTAAATTGTAGAAAAATGATGGTCAATTCAAAAAAAATGCATACCTTTGCAGCAATTATAACAAAGATTCACAAGAAGTTAACAAAAAAAATTATCGATAATGAAGACGAACTATCTAATGAAAGGAATGGCCGTGATGGCCTTGGGCCTTGTTGCAATATCCTGTAACAAGATGAATTTAGCAGAGCCGCAGCAGATTTCCCCAGAAGAGGTGAAAGCGAATGCAGAGGCCGCTCTGGGTGTGACCATTGACGAAAAACAGACATGGGTGATGACCCAGCAGGCTACCGCAAGTGTTGATGTGAACATGGGTAATGGCAAAGCTTATACTGTGGCTGTTTACTCTAACAACCCCATTCTTGACGGTAAAGGAGTGGTAATGGCAGAAGGCAAGGTGTCCGATGGTGGCCATTTTACTAAAAGTTTCACTTGCCCCCAGGCTAGTACGGATTTCTATGTTGGTTTGACAGATGCTAACAACTACACCATTTACAAACCCGCAAAGTTGGAAAATGGTTCTCTCTCTGTTGCATTTGGAACGACAGCCAAGTATAATGCTCCCCACAGAGCTTATCAGGTAGGTAATGACGTATATGATGTGTTTACCTTCCCAACAGCACAGGAGATAGCAGATGCTTTCCCATCATCCATACCAGAAGATGCCGATGAGGTGGTAGACCTTCCAACCAATCCCAAGTATGATGATCCGAAGTATAACAATCATGACCTGTGGCATATCTATTCTAAGAATGGCGCAGGCCATAATTACAAGATAACCAAGACGGGTGAAGCTACTATTGGTGGTTCGTGGAATAATATTTCTGCAGGCGCATACAATGTTTACGTTGCTGTAAGTGGAAGTGTTACTTTGAAACGTAACGGCACGGAATTGATGAACCTCTACATTCTGAGCGGCAATGTGACTATTGACAGTAGTTACGGAGAGTGTGGCGGTATGATTTCTGTGGCTGAAGGTGCTACGCTTACTGATGCACGCGATCATATTGCTCACAATAGTGGCATCATAGTGTATAACCATGGTACTTTCAATGCTACTAATTCCAGCTACGATATTGGTAATAATGCGAAGATTTATAATGAGGCTGCTTTTACTTCGAAAAACGCACTTAGCTATAGTGCAGGCTCAAGCAATACCTCTTATTTCTACAATATCGGTGAGGATGCCGTGTTGACAGCTCCTTCTATGACTTTCAATTCTACCTGTCACTTCATTTCAGAAGGAACCGTGAATATTGCCGGTGAGACCAACGTTACGCAGAAGGATATTACGTGGGTGAACAATGGTAAATACACGACAGGCACGTTGAAGTTCAGTGCACATAATTCGACATTCTACAACTATTGCCAACTCTATGTAACAGACAATTGCTGGTTCCTGGATGGGTCCTTCAATATGATGGACAATAGCTATGCTGAAATGGGAACAGCCGTCGTTAACAATTTCCATGTTGTCATGGGTAACAATTCTGGTCTAAACATCAAGAATGGTACTGCATTTGGTCAGCAGGGCAATGGTATCAATCAGGGCTTCTTTGCCAAGGACGACAATGCTGTGGCTTATGTACGTTTGGGTGGCGTTACGAAAATTCCATTCCATAACACACCATGTGCTCTCCAGATTTCAGGCGCACGTCTGACTTTCTGTTATGAGGCCATGAATTTCTATGATGGATGTTCTTTGGATTTTAACGCTCCTTATGCAACTGCAAACTTCTGGAATCAAGGTGATGCTGCAAAGATTGCATATGAAGCAGCTCGTGATCGTACATGGAAGAACAATGGTGCTATAGAGGCTTCTGTTACTGATGCCAATTTTGCGCCTATCAAAGCGGGTAGTTGCTCTGCTACTTGGGAGGAAGGTGGAAGTGAAAAGGAAGAGGTTTATCCTATCTACAGCTACGCTTTCGAGGACACCTGGGTAGGTGACTATGATCTGAACGACGTAGTGCTCAAGGCTCAGGAGACCAAGGATGGTAAGATTAATCTGACGCTGGTGGCTTTGGGTGCCACGCTGGACTTGAACATCCGCTTGTATCCTGCTGCACAGCCCGTCGGCGATGAGGTGGCCCACTATTCGGGCGAACCCACCGTACTGAGCTATCAGAACGAGACCGAGGTACACGCTATGCTGGGTGTTACCCGCGGCACAATGGTAAACACGGGTACAGGCGAACGTGTGGCTCCTATCACCATTACTATCAACAAGGGCAACTACGATCCTGCCGCCCTACCACTGGCCATCTACTCAACGGCACAGGGCGAGATTCGTCTGGCTGGTACGGGTGAGGCTCCTTACGGTGTGATGGTGCCAATGGATTGGAAATGGCCTACAGAGCGCGTCAACATCACATCAGCCTATAACAAGGTGGCTGACGAGAGCGAGGGTGACCAAAGCTTCGGAACCTTTGCCCACAACTATGGCAAGGCGCTGAACTGGTTTAATCACCCCACAGGTAGTGTAATGAAATAACAGAAAATGATGAAGAGAATGAGAAATGTGTATTTATGGAAAGGCATAGCCGTGATGGCCTTTGGCCTTATCATGGCTGGTTGCAGTAGTTCTGACGGGACTAATGAGAACACCATACTGACAGAAGAAGAGGCAATGGAAAATGCCGAGGAGCAATTGGGCATTACGATTGCACCGGACAAGTCGTGGCAGATGACCAAGGAGGTAGTAGCCAATATCAGCACCCATCTTGAACTGGACCAGGAATACACAGTAGCACTCTATAACAACAACCCGCTGTACACAGAGGACGTGACGTTCTATGGAGAAACCACCGTCAAGGAAGGTGCGTCGGCAAGTTTGACGATTACCATCCCTACGTCTGACTCGCTGGTATACGCCACCGTGTACGACAGCAAGCAACGCCGTCTGACGCAGTATGCAAGGGTGGAGAATAACACCGCAGACTTTGTCTTCGGAGGCAGCGGAAGCAGCGCAAGTGCGCCACGCCGTGCCAGTCAGGCCGATGCTGACGCTGCACCATACGCACGCTCATTCAACGACTATCTGAACTATCCCAAGGAACATTCATGGGACCCCGATCCAGAGACTGTTGATGCAAGCACCATGAGTAGCTGGACGGCATTTACCGACGCGGACATTATTGCTGCCAATGCCAACGGTAACACATGGTCAAGGCAGCTGGATGAACTGGTTTGGAACAACGACAATTCGTGGTATCTCTGCAATGGTGACGGTCGCCATTACAGAATAGACGCAGATACCGAAGTCATCGAGTCGTTTACGATGAAGGGGTCAACTAGGAACCAATCTGTCATCTATGTAGAAGGCACGCTGCATGTCGCCAACGTAGAATTCTCCGGTGCTACCATCGTGGTAGGTCCGACAGGACGCTTGATTCTTGACGGCGACCTCAACCTGAGCAACAGCGGACGCTTCCTGGTAATGGATGGTGGCGAGATAACCAAAGGAAGTGTAGGCAGTTCGGTAAAACTGGTTGTCTCCAATGGTTCTCCCTGCTACAATGCCGGTGACATCAACGCCATAGATATCTTGGACTTGAACGGTTCTGACTTCTACAACTGCGGAAACGTCAATGTGGATGTTTTCAAGCAAACCACTGATGGGTCGAAACTGACGAACTTCGGAACCATTGACATCCGCACAACGACCTCTGTGGCCAACGGTCATAATCAGGACGTCATCAACGGCTGCTATATCAACGTTGCCGAGAACTTTGGCTGCAAAAGACTTGTCATGCTGAACAACAGCCGTCTGGACGTAGGATGGACGTTCTACAATCCCAACGGCGAGTATAGCAACGACAAGAACGAGCTGCACAACGCCAGCGTCATCAACGTTGGAAATATGCAGGGCAATTCAGCTGCATTCTTCGGACCCACCACCCAAGGAGAATTTGCCATCATCAAGATGGATACGCTCATGGTTAACAATACCACTGACTTCAAGGCGCTGAACAACGCCTACGTTGACATAAAAGATCAGAATATCGTGAAATACGATAAGAGCAAGGTTGACTTGACCGATATCTATTATTGGGGAAAGGTAGTAGAATACTTCCCCAAGACCATCAGCGAAGCTAATTCTGCCTTTATCGTTCCCGATGGCGAATGTACAGGAAGTGGTTACAACCCCAACGGTGGAACGACCCCGGTTGTGCCCCAGAACTACCCCACCTACACCTATGCCTTCGAGGATACTAACGGAGGCGACTACGATATGAACGACGTGGTGGTGAAAGTGCAGGAGGTGGTTGTAAATAATGCACATAAGATTAACCTGAAGCTTGTTGCCGTAGGTGCCACGCTCGATTTGAACATCCGCCTCTATCCAGCAACAGGTACACGCCAGAACAACGAGGTGGCCCATTACGAAGGTACGCCCAGCAACCTGACCTACAATTCAAAGCAAGAAGTGCATGAGATGTTAGGAGGCACTGACGCCAAAGGCGTGATGATTAACACGGATAATGGTGCCAAGGCACGTCCTATTACCATCCAGATAGACAAGGGCAACTATGACCCTGCTCACATGCCGCTCGCCATTTGGTCGCAAGCACAGGGTGAGATGAGACTCGCACGTACCGGAATGCCCCCTTATGGTATTATCATTCCTGGCAATGTGGACTGGAGTTGGCCCAAAGAGCAGGTTCGTATAACAAGTGCTTATCCAAATACCAATACCGCTGAGGGTGACCAAAGCTTTACCAAGTATGGAGAATCACTCAACGAAGCGGAGAACTGGTATAAATATCCTGCGTCAAATCTGGTCATGAAGGAAGCTTCACTTGGATTCTAAGGAAATGAGAAAGGTATCAATACTCCTGATGACAATTTCGCTTGCAGTCGTCCTAACGGCTTGCAAGAAGGACTTGTTTGACCAGGAAGTCGTAAAAGAAGCACTTGAGCTGACGTTTCACAATGACGTGGTAGATCCTAAACACACCTGGACGCTGATGAACGATTGGAGTGTTACGGTGACTGCCAACGTACCAAACGTCAAGCGAGTAGAGGTACTATCAGCCAATCCTTACAACCCAGGGAAAAGAAGTGTTGAGATATTGGCATTGAGCGAGGTAACGGAAGATCAGAAAGTGAAATTGTACTATTCGGCTCCCATCATCAACGACAGTGTCTACATAGCCGCCATCAATACCTCAGGCGATTATCGGGTGGTGGCCATCAAAAAGGGTAAGGAAACTGCCGACTTCAATATCCTGAATACAATAAACACGGGCACACTGACTACACCAACGAAACAGGAGGTGTATTACTGCTACTGCAATTCGTTCCCACAACCCAGCGCGACTTGGAGCTTTCACGACCTGGTGTACCGAATATCCAAGGAGGTAATCAGTGACAAGGTGTTGCGCCTTAACGTAACGCTGGCGGCACTCGGAAATACACAGCAGATGGCTGGTGCCTTACGTTTGGACGGCGTTTCCTATGATGATGTTGAAAATATCTCCATCTCAAATCATAATACATTTGTCAAGTACGAAGCCTCATCACGAACCATTATAAAAGAGGAGGATACCAAACTAAGAGGACAGGACGGAACAGCCGTTATCAACCTCTTTGACGATGCCCATTTGGCTTTCTACGTAAGGACGAATGAGAACGGCTATGTTACCCGCTACTACATCAACGTAACGCATAATACTGACGTCAACCATCTGGAGTTCAGTCCTGTTACCGTCAGCTATGACATCACCTTCAAGAAGAGTAATGTGGCACAAACCATTACGTTTGGAAAACTGGACCCTTTCATTCTTTATTATTATAACAGCAATGTATGGGAAGTCCATAAGTATGCTTTCAAGTTCAAAGAGACACTCTACAGCTATTACAGTGGCAGCCCTGACAAATACGACTCAGGATTCACATGGGCCTTGGAGGTTCCATATACCTGGTTCCGTTACCCGATACAGGGAGTGTCTATGGGCAGCTACAAGAATGGAGTCATCTACGGAGCTTATCAACAACCCTATCATTCGTTTGGCGAATGGGGTGCAAACAAGGATGAAGCAACTGACTGGTATTTATATCCCTCTTCATCTGTATATTAATCTTTTATGGTACTGAATTATATTTGGGTAGCTTTCTTCCTGATTGCATTCATTATTGCAGCAGCGAAGTTAATCTTTATGGGAGACTATGACGTGTTCCCCGCGATGATGGATTCTACGTTCTCTTCATCAAAGACAGCATTTGAGATTTCACTGGGCCTGACGGGCGTCTTATCACTTTGGCTGGGTGTGATGAAAGTAGGCGAAAAGGGAGGCGTGGTCAACGTATTGGCTAAAGTGTTGTCACCTGTGTTTACAAAGCTGTTTCCTGACATTCCAAAGGGGCATCCTGTAACAGGTTCTATTTTTATGAACATTGCAGCTAACATGTTAGGACTGGACAATGCCGCAACACCCTTGGGATTGAAGGCTATGGAACAGATGCAGGAGCTGAACACGAAAAAAGACACGGCATCCAACCCAATGATTATGTTCCTTGTGCTGAACACCTCCGGACTGACACTCATCCCCGTCAGCATCATGGTTTATCGTGCCCAGATGGGAGCTGCTCAGCCTACGGATATCTTCATCCCTATCCTATTAGCAACTTTCTTCTCTACATTGGCAGGCATTATCATTACATCCCTGTTTCAGCGCATCAATCTATTGAACCGCACCATCCTGTTGACTCTTGGAGGTGCTTGCGCTGTTGTTGCCGCTATCATCTGGGGCTTCTCACAGATGTCGCCAGACACCATGAATAAGGTGAGTACAACGACGGCAAATATTCTGCTGATGACTATCATCACTGGATTCATACTGGCTGGAGTACGTAAGAAGGTGAACGTTTATGATGCCTTCATTGAAGGTGCCAAGGATGGTTTCACCACAGCTGTTCGCATCATTCCTTATCTGGTTGCCATTCTTGTTGGAATAGGTGTCTTCCGTGCTTCTGGAGCCATGGATATGCTTATTGGTGGCATGCGTTGGTGTGTAGAGGTAACGGGGGCTAATGCTGAATGGGTGGATGCCATGCCTACAGCACTCATGAAACCATTGTCTGGTTCTGGAGCGCGTGGCATGATGGTGGACGCTATGACAACCTATGGTGCAGACTCCTTCGTAGGGCGCCTGTCTTGTGTCTTCCAGGGTTCTACAGATACCACCTTTTATATATTAGCGGTTTATTTTGGTAGTGTTGGCGTTTCCAGAACTCGCCATGCAGTCACTTGTGGCTTGTTGGCAGATTTTGCAGGTGTCATTGCAGCTATCGCTATCTGTTATTTATTCTTTGCATAAACTATGGCAAACATGAAATCTCTGGCCAAGGACACGGCCATCTACGGACTATCGAGCATCGTCGGCAGGTTCCTCAATTATCTGCTCGTTCCGCTTTATACCCACTACATGCCCAAAGCATCGGGCGACTATGGTGTAAGTACCAATGTATATGCTTATGTTGCATTGATACTGGTACTGTTGACCTTTGGTATGGAGACAACTCTATTCCGTTTTGCCAACGATGATAAACTGACACTAGAGATTGGACGTAAGCATAGCGATACGGTGTTCTCTACCGTTATGGCTGTAGTTGGTTCGTTGACCGCAGTCTTCTTAATATTGGTATTTGGTTTCATCCATCCCATCAGCGAATCCTTAGGTTATATAGACCATCCTGAATATCTGCAAATGATGGCTGTTGTAGTGGCTATGGATGCGCTACAAGCTATTCCTTTCAGCTATCTAAGATTCCGGAAGCGTGCCATCCGCTTTGCTTCACTGAAACTATTGTTCATCGCCCTGAATATTGGACTCAACGTGTTCTATTTCGTGGTGTTGGGTAAGACATCTGTCTACTATGTATTCTTCATCAATCTACTTTGCACTGGGTTCATCTCTTTGCTGTTTATTCCTGACTTACTGAAGATTCACTGGCACTTCGATGGAAAGCTCTTGCGTCGTATGCTTAATTACTCATGGCCCATACTGGTATTGGGCATTGCGGGCATTTTGAACCAAGTGGCCGACAAGATTATCTTCCCATTGGTATATCCTGACCAGGAACAAGCTAACGTTGAGTTAGGTATCTATGGTTCGTGCGTGAAGATTGCCATGATTATGGCCATGATTACCCAAGCTTTCCGCTATGCCTACGAACCTATCGTATTTGCCAAGAGCAAAGATGCAGACAAAACAGAATACTATGCTGCAGCCATGAAGTATTTTCTCATATTCACGCTCCTTGCCTTCCTCTGTGTGGTAGGCTGGATGCCTCTGTTGCAATATATCATTGGTGAGGAATACCGCGAAGGATTGGGTGTGGTACCTATCGTCATGGCGGCTGAAATCATGATGGGCGTCTATTTCAACCTGTCGTTCTGGTATAAGCTCATCGATAAAACCATCTATGGTGCTTGGTTCTCGCTGGCAGGTTGTGCCGTGCTGTTTGCCGTAAATATTCTCTTTATCCCAAAGTACGGTTATTGGGCCTGTGCCTGGGGTGGTGTGGCTGGCTACGGAACATCTATGGTTTTAAGTTATATCGTAGGTCAGAAGAAGAATCCAATCCCCTATCCTATGCAGAGTATAGCCACTTATGTGCTGATGACCGTTATACTTACAGTAATGATGAATTGGTGTACAGAGCATTTCAGCCTTGGCACAATAGGACAGCTGATTTGTAACACTATCTGCATCATGTTCTTCCTTAGCTACATCTTACATAACGACCTGCCTGCTAAGAATCTCCCCATTATAGGAAAGTATTTTAAACATTAACACAAATATGAAAAAACTACTTTTATCAATCCTGTGTCTATGCTCACTCGTAGCCAAAGCCGACGAGGGCATGTGGACACTTTACAACTTGCCTGATGCTGTTTACAACCAGATGAGACAGTACGGTTTCCAGTTATCAAAAGATCAACTGTATCAAAGCGATAATGCTGTCAAGAATGCCGTTGTTAACTTTGGTGGCTTCTGTTCTGGTGTTGTGGTATCGCCTGATGGACTGGTATTCACTAACCACCACTGTGGGTTCGATGCCATTCGCAAGCATTCTACCGTTGAGCACGATTATATGCTGAACGGATTCTATGCCAAGAGCTTTGAAGAAGAGTTGCCCAACGAAGATCTGTTCGTCAGCTTTATGATAGAGCAAAAGGATGTAACAGACCAAGTGATGGCTAAGCTGAAAGGTGTTAAAATCAGCAAGCAGGGCGCTATCGTGGACAGCATGGAGAATGCCTGGCAGAAGAATATCCGCCAGAAAGACTCTACCTTGCGCGTAGAAATCAAACCTTTCTATGAAGGCAATAAGTACTACTGCACCACCTATCGCGACTTCAACGATGTTCGTCTGGTGTTCACAGTTCCTAAGTCGATGGGTAAGTTTGGTGGCGAGACGGACAACTGGATGTGGCCCCGCCAGACATGCGACTACTCCGTGTTCCGCATCTATGCTGACCCCAAGACCAATGGTCCTGCCGAGTATTCCAAGGACAACGTGCCCTATCATCCCAAGTCGTGGGCTCCCGTATCCTTGCAGGGCTACAAGCCTGGCGATTTCTGCATGATTATGGGTTACCCGGGCTCTACCAGCCGCTACCTGTCGAGCTATGGTATTCAGGAGCGTCGCGATGCTATCAATGCACCACGCGTTCAGGTTCGTGAACTGAAGCAGGAGGTGATGTTGCGCCACATGCGGGCTTCCGAGGCAGTACGTATCATGTATGAGTCGAAGTATGCCAACTCTTCTAACTACTGGAAGAACTCCATCGGCATGAACAAATGTATCGACAGCATCGCACTCATCCAGCAAAAGCAGCAGTTTGAGGCCAAGATTCGTCAGTGGCAAGAGACATCTGGTTATCTGAAAGGTGAACTTGACTTTGACAAGATGGCAAAGCTCTATCAGCAGCGCATGAAACTGACACGCGTTCGCACCCTGTTCAGGGAAACCTTCTTCTCTTTCGACGACCAGTTGACAACTCGTGCCTGGCGCAGTAACTGGGGCAAAAAGGTCCAAGGGCCTGAGGACAAACCCCAGAAGCAGTATTTCACTTTCGATGACAATAGCAAGGAGTGGGACGAGACGACCGACTGCGAACTTCTCTCCACGCTCATCCGCAACTATCGCCAGCAGGTGGATAGCGAGTATTTGCCCGACTTCTATCAGACCATCGATAAGAAATTCCACGGCGACTACTTGGCCTACGTCAAGGCGATGTACAAGAAATCAGTGCTGACGAAGAGCAACAAACCCATCTACTTCAACAAGAAGAGCTATAAGAAAGACCTTGGCGTGCAGTATGGACTCTCTATCAGTGAGCTCTTGGCCAAAATCAGTGCCGACTTAAGCCAGTTCAGCAATGATATTGCCGAACAGGAGAAATTGCTGTGTGCTGCTGTACTGCGCATGGAGATGGATATGCCTAACTATTCGGATGCCAACTTCACACTGCGCATGACCTATGGACAGATTGGTGAGTACACCCTTGGCGGACGTCCCTCTGGCTATTACACCACAGCTCGCTCTTTGTGGGAGAAGATGCAGAAGGCCGATGAGAACTTTGAATACTTTGCAGAGCCTGTGATGCACGAGCTGATGGCACAGAAAGATTTTGGAAAGTATGCCGACCCCTTGACGAAGACCATGCAGCTCTGCTTCCTGTCGAATAACGACATCACAGGTGGCAACTCTGGTTCTCCTATCTTCAACGGCAAGGGTGAACTGCTGGGCTTGGCGTTCGATGGCAACTGGGACAGCCTGGCAAGCGATATCTTCTTCGACCGCCAATTGGCACGCACCATCAATGTCGATGTTCGCTATATGCTGTTCATGATGGACAAATGGGGCCATGCTGACCGTTTGCTGAAAGAAATCAACGCAAAATAAAGCAACCTCGCGAAATATACATAATAAAGCCCTAGGGTTTGAGAACTAGGGCTTTTCTTTATTTCTTCTTACGAGGCTTGCGAATAGCCCATCCTTCTTCGCTGAAGTCTGGCACCTCACCTTTTAAGAACTTCATCCAATCTTCCTTTTTATAGGTCTTGGTTCCTCTAGAATTTCTAGTATCTCTAGATGAACTATATGATCTAGATTCTCTAGAAGGTCTAGAATTTCTAGATACCTTCGAAGGCTTACCACCCTCCTCTGCATCATTACAGCGCACCTCACGATTCTTATAACGCTGACCATTAACATATTTAATCACACGTTCAGCATCTTCCTCAGGCACCTCAAAGTATGACATCGTGGTTAGCAGGTCGATATGTCCTACAGCAACATGACCATGAACGTTCTTATTGAGAAACTGCATCAGTTCACCAGGATAGAAACCATCCTTTTTACCTAGATTGATAAACAGTTTACGATAACCCTCGCTGGTGGGTGTTGCCGTCTTCTTGCATTTCTTGCCTCGCTCCGTTTTCTCTGCCTTATTCTTTGATGAAACGGGCTCTATCTCTGGTGCATCTGCATAGTATGCCAAGAACTTACCAAACTCTAACGACACGATTTTCTTAATCAAATCGTCTTTATCCACATACTCAAAATATCGGCTGATATCCTGCATAAAGGGAGCTATCTGATCCTCATCGACATCGGCTTTCACAATCTGGTCCATCACCTTATAGAGCTGTTTCTTACATATCTCTTCGGCAGAAGGAATAGTTCCCTGTTCAAACTGCTTGCCAATCTCTTTTTCAATGTTACGAATCTTATGCTTCTCACGACTGTGGACAATACTGATGCTCGTACCCTTTTTGCCAGCACGACCAGTACGACCCGAACGGTGGGTGTAGTTCTCGATATCATCAGGCAATCCGTAGTTGATGACATGCGTCAAATCGTCAACATCCAAGCCACGGGCTGCCACATCAGTAGCCACCAACAATTGTACGGTATGCTGACGGAACTTTTGCATCGTCAGGTCACGTTGTTGCTGACTGAGGTCACCATGCAACGACTCAGCATTATAGCCGTCCTTGATGAGTTTATCTGCCACTTCCTGTGTTTCCATCTTCGTACGACAGAAGATGATGGCAAAAATGCGTGGATAATAGTCAACCAGTCGCTTCAGCGCCAGATATTTATCTTTGGCATTTACCATATAATAAATATGATTTACATGCTCGGCACCTTCGTTACGTGAACCCACCACAATTTCCTTGTAGTCGTGCAGATAACCTTTGGCTATACGCTCTATCTCACGGCTCATCGTAGCAGAGAAAAGCAACGTATTACGATCTTCTGGAACATTCTCCAGTATCTCGTCAATGCTCTCTTGGAAACCCATATTCAGCATCTCGTCGGCCTCGTCCAACACTACGTTTTGCACATCGTCCAACTTAGCCACACCACGTTTCATCAGATCAATTAAACGGCCAGGTGTAGCCACGACGACCTGTACACCTTTTCGCAGGGCACGTATCTGTTGTTCGATAGATGCTCCACCATAAACAGCCTCAATATGGATACCATCCAGATACTTCGCAAAATCGCGCATGTCATCTGCAATCTGCAGGCACAACTCACGAGTAGGAGCCAAAATAAGGGCATGGGGCAATCCCCTCCCAATCTCTCCCATCTGAGGATGCGGTATTTCTGATATTCTTTGCAACACAGGAATACCGAATGCCGCCGTCTTGCCTGTACCTGTCTGGGCCAGTGCTATCACGTCATTCTTGTTTCCTAATAAATAAGGTATTACCTCCTCTTGTACAGGCATGGGCTGTACAAACCCCATTTCTTCTATGGCTTTGCGAATCCCTTCGCTCACACCAAGCTCTTCAAATGTTTTCAAATTATCATCTTTTTATAAATCGGGTGCAAAGGTACGAAAAATAATTTGTACCTTTGCAACAAAAGACATAAAGTTATGAAAATCTGTATTTTTTGTTCGGCTAATCAACAGATAGATCCTGACTTTTTCCGCATAACGGAGGAGTTGGGACAATGGGCTACTCGCGAAGGTCATACCATTGTATATGGCGGAGTGAATCAAGGATTAATGGAATGTGTGGCAAAAGCTGCCCATGAAGCTGGTGGAAGAACCATTGGCGTGATTCCAAGGATTGTTGAGAAGAGCGGACGCATCTCTGATTATGTAGATATTGAAATGCTGTGCGACAATCTCAGTGATCGTAAACAGATGATGGAAGATCAAAGTGATGTATTTGTCGCCCTTCCTGGTGGTATCGGCACCATCGACGAGTTGTTTACCATCGCTGCCGCACACACCATCGGCTACCACAATAAATTGGTCATCCTTTATAATATGAAAGGATTTTGGGATAGTCTGATATACATGCTTGATGATTTGCAGCAAAAAGGAATGGTTCGTGGCAATTGGCGCGACTATATCGCTGTTGCTAATAACTTGGAGGAATTAGCTAGGATTATCTAGATATTCTAGACTATCTAGATTTTCTAGATTATCAAGAAGCACTAGACCAACCAACCTTAGCGTTGCGCTAAGGCTGCATTCTCAGCAGCTTCCATCTGTTCGCGCTCACCTGGGCCCTTGTCGTTAATGCCACAAAGGTGCAGAATACCGTGGATAATGACACGGTGTAACTCCTCATCATAATCCTTTCTAAATAATTCGGCATTCGAGCGAACTGTATCCAGTGAGATGACCAAATCGCCATTAAGCACATCACCTTCGTCATAATCGAAAGTGATAATGTCTGTGTAATAGTCGTGCCCCAAATATTCGCGGTTCACCTCTATAATATGTTCATCGTCACAGAATAGATAGCCTACCTCACCCACTTTCTTACCATAAGTAGCTGCTACACGACGAATCCATGCCGTAGTCTCACGACGTTTGATATTGGGAAACTTAACGTTTTCAGTGTTGTATGTAATCATCTCTTTTGTTTTTGGAAAGAAATTATGGTAAATTGAGGGAAATTATTTGTTTCGCTTATGGGGAATATACTCACTGACGTCTACACCAAAGTGCTGCAGT
>Ga0247610_10001887_pt1 | contig 25153 bp, 39 predicted proteins | sample 174DNAGHGhighgp2_FD_193483 | JGI IMG/M metagenome (GOLD analysis project Ga0247610, IMG submission 193483) | Sheep rumen microbial communities from Palmerston North, Manawatu-Wanganui, New Zealand - 1742 DNA GHGhigh gp2 | ecosystem: Host-associated > Mammals > Digestive system > Stomach > Rumen...
AATCTTAGTTACTTTAGATAGTAAAGGTAAGATTAGAGTTGTAGAGATAACCAATGCAGGATGGAGTGAAGAGGATCATGGATTCAAAATCACTCGTAAAACCTATCAGTTTGGTGGTAAACAAACAGAGCAACCAGACATTATTATACAAAAAGGTAAGGCTGGTAGAACGTTACAACAGCAAGCCGATTTGGAATTTAACTCTAGAGTTAAGAAATATCTCGATAAAGGTTATAAGAAATGGGAAGGAGATATTAATGATGAAGCTGGTATGCGTGAGTTAATAGGTGAGTTTAAGACTGGTAATGATGGTATCATCAAACCTATGCTTGCTAAACAAGCTGATAAAGTTGCTGCTAAATACTTTAACTTAGACTACTACGGTAGTAGAAAAGTTAATGGTGTTAGGTGTTTAATCTTCTACAAAGATGGCAAAATTCAGACTAGTAGTAGAGGTTCTATTAATTATGATTTAGCATTATTCCATATTATAAATCATCCAAACTTAATTAAGTTCTTTGAAAAACATCCAGATATAATAATGGATGGTGAAATTTATAAACATGGAATGACGTTAAATAACATTAGTGGTCTAGTAAGACACATATCTGTAATAAGTCAAACAGAACCATTAGAGTTCTATTGGTACGATATAGTAGATACTACCAAACCTTTTACAGAAAGATGGTATAGAATGAACTCTTATGCTGTTGATATGGGTTTAAAACCATTTGATCCTGAAAGAGAGTGGGAAGAAGGTGAATTAAAGATTCAACTCTTACCACAAGTTCCAATGACTACTTGGGATACTATGAAGATATTTCATGATAAATACGTAAGAGAAGGCTGGGAAGGATTAGTAATCAGAAAAGCTGATGCTGTATATGGCCCTGGCAAACGTAGTAATGACATGATAAAAATCAAAGAATATTTTGATGCCGATTATGAAATAGTTGGTTTATCTGAAGGATTAAGGGAAGAAGATATGTGCTTTGTACTTAAGACTCCTGAAGGTCAGGAGTTTAAAGCTAAACCACATGGTGATAGAGCTTTAAAACAATGGTATAGAGATAACATAGACGACTTAATAGGGAAGTTAGCTACTGTTAAATACTTTGAAATGTCTGGAAAAGAAGGTAGTAAGATACCTCAACAACCAACATTAGTTTGTGTTAGGGACTATGAGTAAAGACTATTTGAGTAAAACTGTTGTCTTTGATTCGCCTTATGGGAGTATAAACGCTCCCATAAGTGCGTTTCTAGATCAAGAAGATATAGATGAAATCATTAAGAATAATGATGAAATCGAAGAAGATATTGAAGCTGAAATAGTGGATATAGTATATTTTAATCTTGATATAATTTCTAAAATAGTATGACGTTAGAAGAATTTGAAAAACTGCTTGATCATTTTAAGTGTATTGAAGAATACATAGACAGAGTAGCAGATGTTGGTATTTCACTAATTGAAACTGATTTGTACGACAATATGTGGCATGTGTTTAATGATTTTATTTTAGAAAAAGAATTTAATGATGAACAAAACGCCATAATCTACGATTGGATGTACGAACATGAATTTGGTAAAGAACCAATGCGTGTTAGAGTTGATGGTAAAGAAAGTACTTTAAGTACAGCAAAAGACTTGTATGAATTTATTGATTTAGTAAAATGATATTTAAAAAGTTTAATTTTTGCGATGCTCTAGAAGCAATGTGGGATGGTGATAAAGTAATCAATGGTCGTGGAGACATCTATTGGTTTGAAAACGGAGTGTTCTATAAACACCCATCTACTAATCCCAAGATTACAGTATTTGTTAGTAAATTCTATGTAGATATATTACAACCAGACTATCAAGAATGGGAATTATACAATGATATATCTAGTGTCGAATGATAAGGAATTGGTAGGATTATCTTCATATGAAACTAAAACATATGAAGAAACTATTGATACTTTATCTGAATTTGAAGAATTACAAATAGACTCAGAGACTACTGGTAGGGATGCACATATAAATAAACTATTATGTTTTCAATTAGGTACACCTGATGGTAAGGATCAATATGTAATTGATACTTCTACAGTTGACATAATGTTATTCAAGGATTTATTAGAATCTAAATTATTAATTGGTCATAATTTAAAGTTTGATATTAAGTTCTTATATCAATACAAAATAATTCCTATGAAGATATGGGATACTATGATAATTGAACAATTGTTACACTTAGGTTATGATAATAAATTTTTCCATTATTCACTTAAAGCTGTTGCTGATAGATATTTAGGAATAGATATCGATAAATCAGTAAGAGGTGAGATTATTTGGAGAGGACTTGATGATGAGGTTATCAAGTATGCTGCTGGTGATGTTACTTATTTAAGTGAAATAAAACGACTTGAAGAACTTGAATGTAAACGTAATAATTGTGAACGTGCTGCTAGACTTGAAAATGCTTTTGTACCTGTTATATCTTATCTAGAATGGTGTGGTATTAAATTAGATGTTGAAAAGTGGAAAGCTAAGTTACATAGTAATGAAGAGAAACTTGAACAATTAAATACTAAATTAGAAAATTTTGTTCTTAAACATGGCGACTATCATTTTATTGATCGTACTTTGTTTGGCGATATGTGTGACATTAATTGGAATAGCGAACAGCAAACTATTCCATTTATTAAGAGCCTTGGATTTAATGTAGATGTTGAAGACAAGAAGACAGGTAAACACCGAGAAAGTGCTGATGCTAAGAATTTAAGAAAGCAGAAAGGAGTCAATGACGAATTTCTTAGTATTTATTTAGAGTATAAAGAAACACAAAAAGACTTATCTACTTATGGAATACAATACATTAATTCCATTAATCCCAATACTGGTAGAATACACACAGTATTTTGGCAGTTGGGTGCAGACACTGGTAGAATGTCTTGTGGATCTAATAAACCAAATACAGACCTTTCCAGACTTAACAAAGTCCCAGAAAAGACCTGTATAATGCCACAACTTCAGAATCTACCAGCAGATGAAGAAACTAGATCTTGTTTCGTATCAGAGCCAGACAACTTAATGGTAAGTTGTGATTATAGTGCTTTGGAATCAAGACTAGGCGCTGATATTTATAATGAACCTTCTATGATAGAAGAGTTCTTAGAGCGAAGTGGTGATATTCATTCTCTAGTTGCACATCATTGTTTCAAGAAAGAGTTAGCTGATATACCAATTGAAAAGATTAAAGAACTTAGACCTGACTTGAGAAAGCGAGCAAAGGGTGTAGGCTTTAGTCAACAATTTGGTGGTAGTGCAAAAGCAATTCAAAATTCTTTAGGATGTACTTTAGCAGAGGCTAAAGAAATAGCTAATGCCTATAACGAAGGTTTTAAAGGTATTGCTAAATTTAAAGAACAAGGTTCTAACTTTGTAAGAACTAATGGTTATATAGTATTATGCAAAAAGACTGGACACAAAACTTATTGGGAAGACTTTTCTAAATGGAGAAAGATGGAGGATGAACCCGAGAATATGTGGAGAGTAGCATATACAAATGACCAAATAAAAGAGCATAATATGGCCGCATCTAAATGGGATAGAAAGGCTTTGAATAGTGTCACCCAGGGTACTGGAGTCATTATTCTTAAATATGCTATGGTATTGTTCTTTAGATGGATAGTTGAAAATGGATATTTTAATAAAGTATTACTTTGTGATTTAATCCATGATGAAGCAGTTGTTGAGTTTCCTAAAGAGTTAGTTGATGTTGTTCCTAATAAACTTAAAGAGTTTATGGAAAAGTCTGCGGGTGTATTTTGTAAGAAATTGCCTATACCAGCAGTACCTGAAGTTGGAGATCATTGGATTCATTAAAATATTTAAGATGAAAAACTTAATTACAGTTATAATTATGCTAATAGTTGTTCTAATAAAAGGTTCCTGTTTATATTTCTTATGGAATATAATAGCACCTATAATATGTTTAGGTCCAATCAGTTATTGGAACAGCTTATTAGTTATGTTATTAGCAACAATAATATTATTTAAAGTTAATATAAAATGGCCGAAAGAGTAGATCACCCAAGTCACTACACTTGGTTAAAGGATGTATGCGGAATAGAAGTGATAGACATTACTAGGCATATGAATTTTAACTTAGGTAATGTTATCAAGTATGTACTTAGAGCTGGTAAGAAATCAGAAGAAGGTATTTCAGATATTGATAAAACTATAGAAGATTTACAAAAAGCTGAGTTTTATATTAAAGATGAAATATATAGACTTCGTGAATTTAAGAAATATTGTTAATGATTTAATTTTAAAATTATGAGTTGGTACACTTATCTTTATCCTACTGATTTTGACTATAGTATGTACAATAGTCCAGATGAGTTACAGAAAGAGATAGATAACTACGTAAATCTTGCAAATTGTTGTTGGACTTCTATAAGCTGTATGGCAGTATCTAGTCCAAGTATATTGTTCCCTAATGAAGATAGTCCACTACAATCTACTATTGATTTATTTAATAAAGTTTGGGATGAATTTCTTAAATATTCTTTTGAATCAGAGAAGTTGTATAGATTACATCAATATTGGGAGACTAAGATAGATCACGATGACTATGTAAAGAAGTATCCTGATGGAGATGGTTATAAGTATAGCCAAGAACTTGGTCGTGAAATGACTGATGAAGAATATAAGGAACATATCAAAAAAGAACGAGCTGAGTGGAAAGCATATGTTTGGTATAATCATTTTGAATATAGTGATTCACCAGAACATGGTATAGAAGCAACTGAAAAGTATCTTAACGATACTAAAAACGAAATACTGATGCTTTGTACTAGTGATAAGAGTAGTGTTATGGGCGAAGAAAGCCAATTTGAATGTCCATTTGATGCTATTCAAAGTAGATTACTTAGTACTAAAGAGTGGGTTGATGATTTAATAAACGAGAATTATTATTCTCAATTATGTAAAAAGTATTGGGATACTAAAGAGGAAGGATGAAAATACTTGAACAGTTACGCAAATTAATATCTGTTCGTGACCATCCTTCTACTCCAGAAGGTGAAGTAATGGCAGCTGCACAAGCAATAACTAGATTATTATATAAATATAATCTAGAAGAAAAAGATATACCAGAAGCCGAAAAGGAAATGAATCCTATGGTATGCGAGGAGATTAGTTATAAAAGTCCTTACGTTGGTGGCAATTGGTATTCTAGTTTGGTAGCTGTCATTACTAATAATAACTTATGTAAAGTATTGATAGTTAAATTACCAAGTTCTACTGGCTTACGTATGGTGAAATCTAGATTTAGATTAGTTGGTAGAAAAAACAATGTAGAATTAGTTAAATATATGATTGAACATTATACTAACCGATTCTACAGTATTGGTAAAACTAAATACAAAAGTTATGATGGTAATCTTACAGAGAATAAATTCTTAAGATCATTTCTAGAAGGTTGTGCTTCTGGACTGAATTATAAGTATAAAGAATTACAACAACAATATGTTGAATCAACTGCCTTAATTGTATCTACTAAGAGTGAAATAGATGAGTTCTTAAAAGATATTGATATTCGTAAAGGTACTAAAAGTAAAGAAAAAATTAATAATTCAGTATTTACTAATGGTTTTGAAGTTGGTAAAAATATAGAATTACATAAAGGAGTAAATGGCGAACATATGCACAAACTTAGTATACGCTGAGTTAAAAACGGAAAATAATGCGAAACGCTTTGAAGAATGGCTAGAAAATGAGTTCGGAAGTTACGACATAGACGAAATAGAAAAATTTACCTACGAAGTACTTATAGATTCTAGATGGACTTTTCCAGCAGAAGAATTTAAAGAACTTACTGATAGCCTTCCAGATAAAGTTGATGATATTTATATAAGATGTTTATCGTATGAGTTAGGTTGCTATTATCATGCACTGTGGCTCTATGAAAATAACGAATGGACTGAAGTATGAAATTAATTGATCCATCATTTGAAATAATAAACCAACCAACATCAGGAGATCCTATAATAAATGCTAAGAAGCAAATAGAAATTGCTGCTAGAACTTGTTATAAAAGTGAAGATAAAATTACAGACGATTCATATAAATCAATGTACGAACGACTATTAAAGTCTGGACATACTTCTTGTTTAGAACATGGCACTATATATTTGTATCTTGAGATAGGGAGTCCACTAGTCGACTCGAAGTATGAGGAGAAAAGTATTATAGTCAATTTCTTTACTGAGAACAATTATTCTAAGGTAATTTCAAGCATGTCTAATTTAGACGGTTTAGCTACAATACCTACGTATTATATAACTACTAACTTGCGTGTTATTGAAGAACAATTCCCATTTGGAGACGGTAAACTTAGATGGGAAATGCACCAAATAACAGTTAATAGGCATCAGTTAGAAAGTTATATAGTAAATCCACAAGATGTTTCTAAATTTAGTAAACGTGTATCTGTTAAGTTTATTTGTGACAGAGCAATAGCAATGCAGATACTTAGACATAGAGTATTTAGTTTTGCTATGCAAAGTCAAAGGTATTGTAATTATAGTAAAGGTAAATTCGGAAACGAAATTACTTTTATAAAACCTGATTATGATGATAAGTATCCTAAATTTAAAGAGATACTTAAACAAACGGAAGAAGCTTATTTCTATTTATTGTCTGTTGGGTGGAAACCTGAACAGGCTAGAAAGGTTCTTCCTAATGCTACTGCTACTGAAATATTTGTTACTGGATTTCTTGATGATTGGGAATGGTATTTTAATTTAAGAGCAAGTCATAAATTTGGTAAACCAGATGATGAGATGCTCAGATTATCTGAACCACTACGTGATAAGTTTAGAGAATTGTGGTATATTAAATAACTCAGATTATGATTAAAAAACTTCTTTTAATTTTAAGTTTAGCATTTATTTTTAGTAGTTGTGCTATAACTACAGATGAAACATTACCTACAGTAGATGTTGTAGTTAGGTATGGTACACCTTATTATTATGATAATACATTAACATACTATCGTTATAATGGTTGGTACTATTATCCATACTATAGAGGTAGAACAATGTATTACCATAGATTTGATAGGCCTGTTAGACCTAGAGTTGGAAGGCCTATGATTGTACCTGGACATCCTCGTAGACCTTCTCATACTCCAGTACCTAGTCCAAGACCAAGATGATATGTATATATACATACTATATTATTTGTTAATAAGTATAGCATTAATTATAGCTTTATTTATACGTTATGTCGAGTATTCTGATATTGACGACTTTGGTATTGAAATAGGATGTGGGGAGGAATATAATTTAATTATATTTATACTTATTGGTTTATTATGGCCTATAGCTTTTGTAGTTAGTATAGTAATGATTATTTTAAACTTTATTAAATATGTCTATAATATGTGCTGTAAGTGATTTACACGGCAATTTAATTGATATTCCGAAATGTGATATTTTACTAATTGGTGGAGATATAATTCCTCTAGATATAGAAAATAATAACGTTATGAGTCAGATGTGGTTCGCTGGCGCGTTTACAAGGTGGGTTAATGACCTACCATGCCAGCAAGTCATTGCTGTCGCTGGGAACCACGATAGATGTCTTCTGGAGTGTCCATTAATTTTAGACAATTTATATAAAGCAACTAGGTATAAAATTGAATTTTTAAATAATACCTATACAAGTGTAAATATAAATGATGAGGTTATAAAAATATGGGGAAGTCCTTGGTGTACACACTTCAAAAGTTGTTGTTTTATTGCAGATGATGATACTCTACAAGAATATTATTCATCTATTCCTCATAAGTGTGACATAGTTTTAACTCATGATGCTCCACACATTGGAGATTGTGGTAAAATATTAGAAGGTCCAAGTAAAGGAACTAATATAGGTAATAAAGTCTTAGCAAAGTGTATTAAAGAAAAATTACCTATAGTTCATTTATTTGGACATGTTCACACTAGTAATCATAATTTAGAAAGTAAACGTGGAATAGGAACAAAGTTTGCTTGTATAAGTATATTAGATGAAAATTATAAAATAAAGTATAAACCCCTAATGTTTAACACTAATATATTTTAAAATGGATATTGAGTCTAAAAGATTAGAGTTAATTAAAAGTACAAATTTGCGCTATCATTTAAATAAACTAATTGAAGATGATATAAGTCTTGAAGAGTTTTCTGATGACGCATTTATACATAGACTGTTTGTTTCTTTATTTAAAACTGTACCAAATACATTTTTAACTGTTGAAGGTGATATATCTAGTTTAGAAATTAGAGAAAAACTTAATGAAATAGATGTAGATAAAACATATAATAATATAAAGAAAAATTGTATATGTTTTGAATATATTCATAAGTTTACAAGAATGTTAATATCAGATTATTGGATATATTCCGATGCTGTAGTAAGAACTATAGATAATGAAATTCCTAAAGAAATACTAGATAATATAATTTATGACGATAATACAAATGAAATTGACAATTTTATTTTTGTATCTATAAATGACAAAGGAAGCTTTATAAAGAAAAAGCTTCCTGTTAAAGATGTTGAAATTGACTTTAATATAAATTATAATGCAGATTTCCCTAAAGATAAAATTCAAAAGGTATTAGAAAGTGATGAATCTGGATTGTTATTATTATATGGAAATGCTGGTACTGGCAAAACATCATCTATACGATATTTTATTAAAGAGAATCCTGATATAAATTTCTACTGGTTGGATAGTAGTATGTTTCGTATGATTAATAGTACTTCATTTATGGAGTTCTTATTAGACTGCCAAAATAGTGTATTTATATTAGAAGATTGTGAATCAGTTTTAAAGTCTAGAGAAGACAGTTGTAATGACTTAATAACTCCTATTTTAAATATATCAGATGGTATATTAGGAGACTCATTACACTTAAAATTTATTTGTACATTTAATACTAGTTTATTAAATATAGATAAAGCCTTATTACGCAAAGGAAGATTATCGCTACAATATGAGTATAATTTATTAAGTATTGATAGAGTTCAAGCTATGTTCGACAAATTAAATATAAATCAAATTGCTGATAAAGAAATGGCTTTATGTGATATTTATAATATAGACGAAGATAATGGCACGAAAGAAAAGAAGAAAATCGGATTTTAAACAAGTTTGGCTATCAGATTCTATTAATAAAAATTTAGATTTAGGTAAAACTTTACATTATAAATTTGGTGTAGATTGTATGAAACTTATGGATACAATTAATGGCCCATGTATTGGTTTTAACTATACTAAAGGATCAAAAGATGATGTATATCGACATGATAGAAATATGATGTTTTAAAACAGTAAAGGCTGTGTCTAGGTTAATACCTGGGCACAGCCTTATTTTTTTTCCACTTGTTTTGATTAAGCAGCCATATCCATTTCATCAAATATAGCATATATAGCAGGTCTAAGTTGTCTAGGCGCTGCTGCTAATCCTGTAATGAATTTATCAAAGTCCTTCTTACCACCTAAGAATGAGAATAAATTCTAAGCAGTTCTTTGTAAAGTACTAATTGAAAAAGGTGTCCAATTAATACCTCTACTACCAATAGAATCTATAAAATTTAAATCAAGAAAAGATGCGTTATATACGTCAGCTCCTATCTATATAGCAGTATTTGTTACTCCCTACGCAAAATTTCCTTCAGGTGGATTTTCCTTTATATAATCTTTTGCTCCGTCTAATATTAAATTTCCGACAAAACCTCCTAACATAGTAAACATAGAAAGTTCGTAAAGTAATTGAATCATATTAGATCTATAAATAGTTTTAAGATTTTCATCTTTATTGTTCCAATACTAATTAAATACTTCAGATGCAGTTTTACCATTATGTAATTCCATTATCATGTTTGATAATGTAACGATTATACCTTCAGAAAACTATCCCTACCATTTTATAACAGGTGCTCCAGTTTCATCTGTAACTGGATCTTTAGTATAATCAGGTAGTCCATTTGAATCTAGTACATAATACAGTGGTTGTCCGTCAGAGTTCTTTACATGTACATACTTACCCTGATTTTTAATTGAACTTGCTGCTAAATACTAATTCTTTTTACCAGACCAATATGTATACATTTGCAATGTAAGACCTCCTATAAGTGTTGCTTGCATTAAAGATCTTTTTTCATGAGAATAATAACCATATATCATATCAGATAATGCTTTATAAGATTCAGATTGTTGTATAGTATACGCTTGTGGAAGTGGTCTTAATTTGCCATCTGCATCATACATTGATGTTCCACGTTCTATTAGACCTTCTCTTTTCATCTATTCAAACATTTCTTTATATAACTCAAATTGTTGGTTATACTCCAAAGTTCCTTTGTTTCCTCTACGCAAAGCACTGAAACGTCTATCTTTATTCCAATCATATATTAATTGACCATCTTTAATATGATGCGCTTCCCATGTACCATCTGCTCTCATCTATGTCTAAAAAATAGTAAGACGGTTATAGAAGTCAGGTCGTGATGCTGTTCTAAAAAGGAATGTATTAAAGTTGTAAATTAAACTATGGTCATCAAGTATTCTCTCTGCATATGTATTTGAGTCCATATCATTAAGAGCATATTTTTCATTAATTAACTCTAGTAATGATCTTCTATTACCAAAATGACCCAATTCTTTCATTGTATTAAAGAATGATTTTATAAAGTCATCCTTATTAAGTTGATGTTTACCATCTAGAGTGTTTCCAGTAGGATTTCTAAGTACTAAACCTATTCCTTTCCATATACCTTCAACTGCCTGATATAATTGTCTCGGAGAAAATCCTAATGCCATCTTAGAAGCAATAGACATTAATTTATCTGCATATTCTTTTATAATTAATTGTCTATCAGTTAAAAGTGGTTTATTAAAGATACTTACTTTTACATAATTCTATAAGTACTTTAATGAGTTTTCATAAGACTAGTTCTAAGATAATTTACTAAATACTTGAAATACTTGTCCAGCTCTTAATATTGGAAGTACATTATCCATCGCTCTTTTTGATTCATATGCGTGCATATGCATTAGTAAAAGTTTTTCTAGGTCATGTTCAAAGTATCCTTCTGGTTTTTCTTTAAGTAGTCTAAGTCTATTTACCTCATCTTCTCCTCCGTCAAACTTAGTAGTCATTTCCCATTGTGCGTTATTCAGCACATTTCTTTCACTCTCACTAGTTTCACTTAACAAGTTGTATATTTTATCTTTAGCACGCTCTTTAATTTCTTTTGGAAGTAAACCTTTAAGTTTGAATTTTAAAGTTTCCATAGCAGAGTTTACTTGCCACATCGATCCTCCAACAGTTAATGGTACTCTATAATATCTTATATCATCATTATCTTTATATTTTTGTGCTAAGTCTTTTCCATAACGATTATCGTTTACTTCTTTTAAAAAATATTCGGCAAATTCTCTCTTAGATCCAGACAAGTTATTTGGATTTACCATTAGCCAGTCTCCATTAGCATCTCTGTATGTAAGGCCCTTAAAAAGATTTACTTTATTTCCTCCAAATCTTTCTTTAAAATAATTAAAACCTTGATCGTCTTTTACTCGCTACATTATACCTCTTAATTTTGCTACTCCTTCCTACATATTATTTCTCACAATCTAGTAAGCATTCATAACACTTTGTGTAAGTAAGTTAATGTTAAAATTCTACATAGTACCAGGGTTATCAGTCATTAAACCACTATGTCCTTTCCATATTTTTACATCACCATATTGTAAAGGGTCTTCAGTCTACTATCTAAAGCCAACACCCTACAAGTCAGCAATCGCAATATCTAGTTCACTGTAAACTCTTTCTAGATTATCATTACCGAATTCTTTCATTGCTTTTGCCTTTTTACTTAAATATGGGTATTCTTTCTCAAGTCTTCTTCTTATTTCTATTAATTTATTTAATGTAGCATCATTATTTTCTCCAAAAACAAGTTTTTCTAATTCACTAGCGGCACTTTCAAATATTTTTGCACCTTTCTTTCTAAAAGCATTAGATTTTACAGCAGTATTAAAATCATTATAAGCCTATTCAGCAGCAGAACATAAATGTATATTTCCATTTTCAAAGTTATCTTCTTCCATGTACTCTTTCCACTTACCATCTTTTATGTTTTTAGCATGTTTACGTAATGTTTTAAAACAATACTTTAATTCTCTTGCTGACGCTGTTATACCTTCCTAATGTTCAGGATTAACTACTTGAATTTTATTAATTCTTAAATCTTCAAATCTATTTGGTATTAAGTTAATAGCCAACATTGCTTCCATTAAGTCTATATTGCCAAGTTTAGCTTTTAACATATATGAATCTGATTTACTATTTTCATTAATATCTGATTCAAATTTTGCAGTTAAATTTTTTCTGTTTTCTTCTTGGTTTAATAATTTAGATACAGCATTGTGTGATATCTTTAATACATCTACTGCTTGTGTAAATTTATTTACTAATAGTACTATTCCCATAGCTTCTAACTATGGTGGTACCTAAAGTATATCCCAATTTTCATTACAATATTCTCTAAAAGTATCTTCAGTCCATGTAATTTCTTGATCTTCGTATTTAATTCTCGATCCAAAACTTAACTAATCAGCGTTTCTCTATTCTACTGCACCCTTTAAAGCATTTACATGGTCACTTACTCTGTTTACACCTTTATTAAGTTCACTTCTACATTTTTCAATTAATTCTTTTTTAGTCTTTGCTTCTATAAGTCTATTTTTAAACAAATAAACTGACCATTCTCCATTTTCATTTTCTTTTGGATCTAACTTTTCAACAAACTCTTTAGTTTCATCAAAAGTCATAAGTATTGAATTTTTTAGAATTTCATACTCGTGGTTAATTATTTTTTTACCGTTATCGTCTTTTTTAACTATTCTACGATGTTTCTAAAATAATTCTCCCATAGCTGTTCCTACCTTATCAAAAATCTAAGCTCCATCAACATCTTTATATACTTTTAATGGAAGCATTAAATCTAAATTGTCATTAATATTAGAAGCAGCACTTGCTTTAGAAGTTAAGTTGTCTATAAAGTCATCCTTATCATAAGATAAGCCATCAAATGACCAACCTTTTTCTCCCTTTTTAAAATTTAATAGTTGTATTGGTGCAACATTAATATCATGTGTACGTGGATTTAAGTTTAATGCATTATATAACAATCTATCATATATATTTAATTGATAGTTGAAAGCTAACTTTTTAGCACTACTATATCCCCCAGCAGTATTATCTTCTTCATTATAATCATGAGGAGATGTTTTATAGTCTATAATATGATAGCTACCTTTTGGATCTACTACTAGTAAGTCTACCATACCTATAAGTCCCATTTCTTCTCTAGTTTCTGGATGTGTCACATCTCCAAAAATAGTTAACTCTGTATGAAATGTTAAATCCTAATGTTCATCACAACCATATTTTTTGCGTAATGCCTGGTGTAAATTTGAACAGTATTCGTAAATCTATTCAATATTTTTATCTGATATTAGAATTTTATCTAACCTTTCTCTTAATAGTTTAATTAAATCTTCTTTAGGTAAATTTCTGTACTACTTACCATCTTTACCAGAGAAATAAATTTGACATCCTTTATGTATTTCAGAACCTAATTTAGCTTGAGCTTCCCACATTTCAACTATCTAAGATCTAAAACTATCCAGCATTTCATCTGTAATTATACTTGGTTTATTTCCGTCTGGAAATAATAGATCTTCTTCGTCTTTTTTAAATTTTCCTTGTTTCCACTCAGCAATTCTTTCATTAAAGTAATTATCCATGATGAACTCTGGCATTAAGAGTCTATCAGTTAGTATTGACCTTACACCTTTTAAGAAATGTGTAATTGGTTTATAATAACTATCAGTTACAGCTGCATCTATACCTAATACAGCTTGAGTATAAGCATCTTCTGGAGTTTGCTGTCTTACTTTAATAATATGATCTTCTCTTACTTGTTTAGCTTTTTTATTATATTCCTTAATTCTTTTTAATGCCTATCTCTGCTCTAAAGTTAATTCACTAAAAACTTGATCTCCAAATTCTTTGATAAATTCAATACCGTCAGTCATTAGAAATTCATCTAACTAACGTTCTGTAAATTTATGTCCTCTAAATGTATAAAAACAACTCATATTAACAATATTCTATTAGTTCTCCACTCTTTAATAAACTCTCTTTCATATTGGCTAGCTATCTATTATATTTAGAGTATTTCCAAACATTCATAAAATTATTTTGTATTAAATCAGAATTAACAGATTTTGCAACATCAACTAATTTACTACTAAATAAATCTTGATTACTTAAAGCTTTTACACTAATATCTCCAAATATACCTACATCTAAAGCACGTTTAATATCATATATAAAATGATTTATACTTTTTTCAGATACATTATCGAACATAGATTGTTGGCCTGTTAAAAATTTTGAAAATTCTGTAACTAAAACTTCTTCAGCTACGTCCATTTCTGCTCTATTAGGAAACCTAGTTTTAATATCATAGAAATCAAATGTATCTATAGTTCTAGTTAATAAATCTTCGTATAATTTTGGACTTGCAAATTTTGTACTGCCTATAAAGATGTGTAACATTTCATGTATATAAGAATCAGCAGTCATTAAGTCACTATTAACATATACTTTGCCGTCTTTAACAAACGCTTTAATTATAGAAGCGTTTGGAACATCTAAAATTTTATTAGCTTGATCTGTGTTTATACATTCAAACTATAGACCACTATATTTAGCTAAATCATGTAACATTTCATTAATAACATTTACTTCTACATTATCATAATTTTTAGGAAAGTAAACTTCTGGTAATGTTATAGAAGGTCTTGGTATTATTTCAATATGTGAAACTTCATTATCTACTGGAGTAATTGAAATTAATTTATCTGCATATGTTTTAGTTAATATTAATCCTTGTTCATGTGGATCATCTGTAGCTAATTCTTCCTGTAACTTCTGATTTTTTACTGTTGATTTCTTAATGTCGTATTTTTCATTTATAGCTTTTTCAGAATTAAAACCAGGAATCTAATCAGGCTTTGGAAACTCTCCTGTTGTTTCTAAATAATGTTCAACGTAGCCATCTAGTATCTACATCTTATCTGGATCACCCTAAAAACCGGACATTCTTTCCAATGCCCGGTATTCAGGATTATTTTTCTCTATACAATTCATTAGCACTTAATATTATGTTTTTCTTTAATATTATCTGAAATTCTTTTCTTTAACATTATATAATCTAAAGTCTCAAATACCCAACTAGAAGTTGAAGTAGCTGCTATAGGATCAATAAATGCTGTTTTACCATCTTTAAAAGTTATCTTAAATTTTTTGTCAGTTCTAGTTACTGTAGCATCTACTGATTCTAATTTTCCATTATTAAAATAGTTAATTGATAGTGTTACAACATTATCTACCTCATTACTCTGTACCTACTCTGTCAATTTACTTTCTAAATATGTATTAAAATTAGCACTGTTTAAATCTGGAATTTCTTCTACTCTATTATATCTATTAAATACAAATTTTCCTAATACATCTAATGCTGTTTTATCTATAGTTTGTCCTCGCTTAGTCATTCTTTCATAATTTCTTCCTAGAATGAAGTCTCGCTTAGGAATTTTATCCTTTTTGGTGTCTTCAGAGTCAGCATCTTCACCGATACTATTATCTTCCCATATATCACCATAGTCATTATCTAAATCTTCCTAAGGAGTCATATCAGCCTCTGAGTCAGCAAAGTTACTTCCAAATTCTTCTCTATAGTCATCTGCGTAATCATAGCCTGTATTATCTAATGCATCAATCTCTTCTGAGCTGCTACCTTTACTGTTTTTTGCAAGTTCTTCTTGTTCTGCCTAATCTCTTTTGATAACTGATTCTTTTAATTTCCAAAGCTATCGTAAACCAGTATCAGTTTCAAGAAGTCTTACATAAGGACCTCTATACTTCTTTTTATTTTTAATTTCATAAGATTCAGGGGCTACCTACCTAAGTAAATCATCTTGTAAAATAATTAGATCGCCAGGTTTAGCATTAACTCTTCTATAATTTTCTGTTATATGTATAGTATTGTTACTATCAAAGTTAGCTATAAAGTCCCTATATTTTGTAGCTACAGTGTCTGGATGTGAGTATAACGAATCTGTAATTGATGTAAGAGCTATTATATTTCTAGAATTACCATACGTTATTAAATTATATAAATACAGTACATCAGCTATAGAGTATCTAGTATCTGTTATTAGAGTCTAACCAGTTAAATCCATATAATCTAACTAGTATTTATCGAGTGTTTTCTATTCTAATTCCGTTTTTGGTATTAAGTCATAAGGTAAAGATAATGCTTTTATTCTATTTCCTGACATTGTTTTAGTGTACAATTTAGGCATTAAATCTCGTACAAAAGTGTTATTTTTTACAGAATACTTAACACCTTCTTGTAAGTCATTTAACAACTTAGTTTCAACCCAATTTTTAAAAGCTGTGTTACCTTCTGATGTACCTAACGTAATTACTGGATTGTTTTCAACTTTATTATATGTATTACCATCTTTTACTAAAATTCCAGAGTCTAATCGTATGTTAATGGTTTGTAAAAATTTGTCTTGAAGTTTACTAACAAAGAAATCTTCCATTCTTTTATAGTATTTACGTCTCACATCTTTTCCACCATAAACACCATAGGTATCAAATATAAAGTTACTGTTATCTCTTATTGCTCTAAAAACAGATGATAAACTTAAACGTATAGAGTCTGCTGCCGCTACATTTAAATATTCTTTAAAGTGTGGTAGTCCTTCTACAACCATAAATGGATTTATAGTATGTTTAAGTTCTTGATAGGAATCTATTACTAAGTTTTTATATTTATCGTCAGTACAATATTTTTCTATATCTATTTTAAATGAATTATTGTTAGCTTTGTATAGTCTTCTTAGTGTTGGATTCAGTTTATTTAAGTCTAATTTAGTTGGTAAAGCATTCTATATAATAGTTGAGAAATTATCATAGAAACTTAATTTATCTTCAAGTAATACAGGTACACCTTTATTAAGAATTAAAGATCTTAGTGTTCCTATTTCCTTTGAACCATTAAGTAACTACTTAATATCCTTTAAGTCATTTCTTTCAAAATTACCATCACCATATATTTTATGCATAGCTCTTAAGTACTCAATGACTTCTGTTTTATATTGTTTAACTTCCCAATCATCAGATTCAATACGACGTGCTTCATCTATTAAGTTTTTAATCTAATTTCTAAATATTCTACCGCGTTCTTCAGTTTTAGTTTTAATTCTATATGCTGAATCATCACTATTTATTTCTATATCGCTTGCAATATTCTTTTTTAACTTTTCAATTATTTTAACAACAGATTTTTCTCGTACATTAGATTCTTTTCCCCAGTATTTAGTAGATAAAAATTCAACAATTTCTCCTTTTGGTACATATTTATCATCAACTCGTATAGAAGGTTGTGTAGGACCTTTATTTAGCCAATTAATAGCTGTAGATAATTGAGAATCACTTTCATCAGTAAATACATTACCGTTCATTCTTTTATTAAGTACATCAGCAGTATTAGATGTAAATATGTCAGCAAGTGTATTGAACGGAACTCCTATAGTTACTCCATATAGATATAATCCTAAAATTTCAGCACTTGCATTTAATTTACCTAACTTTAATTCCTTAGCATTATCTGTTGCTAATGTCATTATTGCAGAAATTACAGCATCTGCATCTACTATATCACTTTCTCTAATATATTCATTAAACTCTGTTACAGCTTGTAATAATTCTTTGTCCTTTTTAATCTTATCTGTTATTCTTATCTCATTTAAATTAGATATGGTGTGATACTTTTTGCCTCTTATTTCTATATTAAATCTTAATTTATCTAATAAGTCAACTGACAGATTGTGTTTTAAAGAATTATTAAAATATTGAGTTAAAGCAAAGAATGTTTTAATACCAGATGCCGCTGTTACAGAGATACCCATTTTACCTGTCTAGTTTGTAAGTAACTATTTCAATTTAACTACAGCATTTCCGTATCTATTATATATATCCTTTTTACCAAAATTAGACTAGTCAGCCCTATCTTTTAGTGGGCCTGCAACTACATCAATAGGATTTTGTCCTGGTATAATATTAACTATGTCTTCTGATATTTCTGTAGCTCTTTTCTGTACTAGATTCATCAATACTTCATCGATATCTCTAATTTCCTACAGGTTATTATCATCAACAGCTTGCTAAATATAATCTCGTATATTATCCTTAGCACCTTCTAATGTATTACTATATTCGTTAAACATTTCTACCATTAATCGTAGTTTATTATGGTACTCTTCTACGTCTAACTTGTACTATGCATAAGCCTTTTGTTCTTCCTAAGGATTAATAGTTCCATCTGGGTTTTTAAATGTTTTAAATTTTGGAGATTCAGGACGTTCTATACTTAATTTTCCATTTTTAAATAGTGATTCATACTTATGATGCTATGTAGAATTAGAATCAATTACTTTTGTTTTTAAACCTGTTGGAAATTTTATTTTTGAAGTAATTTCATACTCTTTTTCTGTCTAATATCTAATATATTTACTCCAAGTCTTTAATTGTCCAGATCTAGTAAAAGATAAACCCATTAAAGTTACTTTATCAACGTCAAAGTCAGAACCTTGTAACCATACTTGCATATCACTAATATAACAGTCATTTACTCCAATGTTAGTAAAGCCTTCAACTTTCATAGTCATGAATGACTACATTGACTGTGCAGGAATACGTGCTGCTAAGAATTTAAGAGACTCTAAAAATGAAACTCGTATCTTCTAACTTTTTTCCCAAAGACTTTTAAACCTATAATTATTATAAATGGCATCACCCATACCAGATTTTTCCATTCCGTTCTAAAGATAATTATTTATGAATCCACTATCATCTGCTGATAGATTATTATATGTTAACTATCTTTTACTTCCTTCTAGTTTTTTATATAGATTTGTATTTTCTAAAATAGAATTTATACGTTTAGCAAATGCATCTTCTTTTTCTTTGCTTACATTCTTTTTATTTATTTGAATATCATATGTATCTCTAGCAAACTTATTTATATAAAAACTAATACCAGCATCATCAGTAACTATTACTTCTCCTTTATTTTCACTACTATTGTCGACAAATATTTTATCTAACTAAGAAGAAACCTCGTAAAGTTTATTGCCCTATAAATCATATCTATAAAATTTTCCATTTGCAGCTTGTCTAATATCTGCTTGGATTTCCTACAGATGTTCATTATTATTTTCAAGGTTACTTTGTTTGGTTTGTAAGTAAATATTTTCGTTATTAAGATTCTTTATAACTACATCATAGTTTTCTCTTGATACTCTTTTATTTGTAAGATTTAAATCAGCATAGTTTTGTAAAAGTCTCTTAAAGAAGAATTCTTCATCGTTTACAATATCAGATAAGTTGTCATTAGGTCTTAATCCAAATTTAGATTTATAAATCATTGGAACAAATATACCATAAGCACTTGTTTCATAGTTATTTATTTGTTTAATTCCATCAGTAAATTCTACTCCATGTTTCTCAGAACCTTCTGCTTCTTCTTTAATATTGTTAATTTCTCTTTGAATATCTCTAAGTAATCTATGTGATTCCTTTTTATAAGTATCTTTGTCTATTTCTTTTCTCTATAAGCTTTTCCGTAAATCGTATCTTTCTTTTACTGGTTTTAAGTCATATAAAGTATTTTCTCCATCATTAATAAATACATTATAAGTGTCAAGATCTCTACCGAGAAGTTCTACTTTAACTACTTTATAATATTTTTTCGGATCAAGTGTCAATTGTTTAGATGGATCTCTTAAACTACCATCTATATAAGTAATTAATGGTTCTGTATCACCTTCATTAGTGTATAATTTAAATAATCCAAATTGTGCTTTATTTCTATCTTCGCCGTTTATTTCTATTTCGTCTCCTAGAAATACCTCTTTGAACCATTTAATATTACCTTTATCTAATTCAGAAGTTAATTCATAATATTTATCTAAATCCATACGTACACGTTTTCTTTGTCCGTCTTTTTGTTCATACGTATACCAATGTCCTAGATATAGTTTATGATTAGTTATATATTCAGAACCTTCATTTAATCTAACTCCTTCTTCATATAAAGTTTTAGCAGATGAAAATTCCGATAATTTTTTGTTATTATATAATTGAATAGTTCCATGTGAAGGATTAAGAACTGATAATGATCCAAATGACTTTACACGAATAGCCATTTTGTTCAATGTAGAAGTAACCTAACTAGAGATTAACTTAAATATTGAAGGATCACTCCATGGAAATATACCAGCCTTGCTCTCTTCATATTTCATATTTGCTATTTTCTTAGCAATATTTTCGACTAAACCGTTAGTATTACCTAACTCATTAATAAATGAAGAAGCTATTTCCTAAGCTATACGACTTTCCAAATCTTTGCTTCGTCCTAACGTTTTACGGTAACTTTCCAGATCTTCAGCAACAGCTTCTCTAGCTAATCTACCTAATGCCATATATACTTCATTTACAGCATCACTAGTATAACCTCTATCTGCTAGACCACTGATTACCTGTGTCATAAGTGATACTTCTGCATCATCTGCCTAATGTGTTGGGTCCAACTGAATACCAAAGTTTCTAGCACTTACTTTAAAGAAATTTAATGGATTAGAGTCTAATAAACAATTTTCATTGTCATTGTATTTATTTACATTAGCTACACCTTTTTTAACTGCACCTTCTGTAGTTACATAGTGAATATTAGAATGTTTCATAAACTAATATAAACTATGCTAAGTTAAGACATCTGAACTATTAAATCTTACTATATTATTTTTGGTTGAATCTTTAGTTTCTCTTAGTATACCTACTTTATTTGCAACCTCTGCTACCTTTTCTATAGATTTTTCTGAGAATTCTAATTTACCAGTTTCTTTATTATATGATACGGAATTATATCCTCCAAGAGCCTACCATAAAGCATAATTACTATTAATAGAATAAAATAATTCTTTTTCAGGCTATACATTTTCTCTATCCAACTAACCATTTTCTTTAACTTCCTCAACTAATACCCTATAAAAATTATTATCTTTAGTCTCTATTCTATTGTTCTTTTTATCTTTATAGTAATTTACTTTTTCTATATCTTTTATTCTATAATATCTTCCGCCACTTTTATAAAAACAATCGTCGTATAGTATTTTCTTATTATCAAATGTTCTTGTAATATCGTACTGTGTTTCTGCACCTATTGGAGAATTATTTTCATCTCTCCATTTCATATTAGATGTCTTATAATGCATTGCTCTAAATAAAACTGAATCTCGCATCTTCTCATTATTTATAGCAAAACTAGCTGTTTTCTATAAATATCCAGCTGCATATTTATCAAAATAATAATGCATTATAGGCTTTTTGGTAAAGCCAGTAATAGATCCAGATAATGAATTATTCTCCCAATAGTGCTAAAAAGCATTTGTAAAAGTAGCACCATCCCATACTTTATATTTGTCGTAGTCTGTTACTATGTTTGTTAATTGTGCTCGTATGTCTTCAATAGCTGCTATTTTTAAGTCTTCTGTTATTCCGACTAAACTATTTAATGTAAATTGCTTCATTGTAGCAGTATTGATTACATTACGTTTTACAAAGTCACCAACAGCACCTTCTTCTTCATATAAGCTATTTCTAGAGCCTTTTGGATCACTATACACAGTTAACCCTACATTAGCAGTTTGTGACTTTCCTGTATATAATCCATCTGCTGCTGTCCAGGCTCTTAATGCTGGATGTACATCAATTCTTATTACATCATAAAGTTCATGTCTTAATACACCATTAAGATCAAAGCTTGGATTTTCTGATGTTATAATTCCATCTTTAGTTGGCTAAGTAAATCCTATTAGATCTGTATAATCGTTTACATCTATATCAGATTCGACACCAGAAAATTTATTCTTTACTTTAATCTTAGCAAAAATCATGTCGTTATTTGCATCTTTCCATCCTTCATAAGAATTTAAGATTCTTCTCCAACCTATCTTTGCATCTTCATCAGTACCTATATTTATTCTTGCACCTTCTGTAAGTAAGTCATCAACAAGTCGTACTTCGTTTTGTTTAAAGTAATTTTCTAAATCTTGTTGCTAATCCCAGTAATTTGTGCTATCCTAAGATTTATATTTTTCTTTGAGTTTTTTAAGATTGGATAATGATTCGTCTAATTCTCCATTAGTAGAATTAAAACGCATTAAGTTAGTAATAAAAGCTCTATTTAATTCTATATCACCACTTCCTCTTTTATGTACATTTTCTATAATAGCTATTGGATCATTGAAATGGAAATTATTATATTCTAATGTTATCTTATATAACAAATCATTACCCTTTAATCCTAATTTATGAGCTGCTTCGTTAAACTTTTCAAAGTTATTATAAGCGTCTATTTGAAAGTCCTTATCTAGTCCTAATTGTTTATACCTTTTGGCTCCATCAAATAGAAAAGCTCTTAACTTTTTAAAGTCATCCTACATATTATCCCAGGCTTTTTTATAAATCTAAGCAAATGTACTTTTATGTCCTTGTGGAATTTCAACATTTGTGTCTTCCGATAATCCGTAGAATGTTTCTGCCGCTAGTGGTATACCATAACTATTAAATAGATTTTCATATGGCACTTCTATTACTGGAGAGTTACCCTTATCAGAATTAACAGCTTCTGTAAATCTAGAAACTCTCTATCCATTAGCATTTTTATAACCAGTTAAAAAGTTTACACAGAAACTACTATGAAGTAACTCATTAAAATTAAGATTGTGTGCCTATTTACCAGTCATTCCTAGGTCAACTTCTCGTGTGTTTCCCCAACCTAAAATATCAGCTAGTAATTCTCTACGTACTGCTGAATCTTCATTAAGATGTTCATACTAGTTTTGACGTTCAGCAGAAAAGTTTGTTAAAGAATTAGCACTAATTGTAGTTTTTTCAGCCGTTCTAGTTGTCGACTTAGCCATCTATCGTCTTGCTATACCTTGATTAGTAGCTAACCATGTAATTAAGTGTGACTCTGAAGTACCAATTACATCGTACTAAGCATATTTGTAGTTAAATGTAACATCCTTATCATCACCTCTCCATATTCCCCAACGTCTGGCATACTTATCTAATGTAGTCTTCTTTAAGTTTCCGTCTCTTTTAAATATGAATGTGTTTCCTAGCACTGATGCACTTATTCTTAATAACTTTTGGAGAGTCCCTGAATAGCTTTCATTTTCACTTTTACGTAACTATAAATCTAATTCAGGATTAGCATTTAAGTCTATGGCTAAAGCATCTTTTACAAAACCTTTAAAATTTTCATAATCATCACGAGATTCTACACTAAAATCTAGTGGGATTAATTCAGAACCATTATAAGACTTAAATACTTTTACTTTATCTTCTCCTGAATTTGCTGGATAATAACGGATTGTATAAGTTACTTCATTATCTCTATATGTTAGATCTTTTTTTGTAAATTGCATCTGTACGTACTTTTCACTATTATCTCTACTATTAGCTTCGTATTGTACATTATATTTAGTTAAAAGATCTTCTATTTGTCCTGCGAGATGTGCACTATTAATTGAATTTTGTAATATAGCTTTATTAGTTTCTATATTCATAGGGTTCATAGTACGTATAGACCATTCACCCTTATTATCCATAAAGAATTGTGTATTTTCTAGATTTGTTGTAAAATCAAAGAAATGCATTAACTCTTGATATAATTGTGGCGATGCTTTAAATAATCTATTATTGTCAAATACATACTAATATAGACTATTCATTATATTAACTATTTCCTAGTTAAATACACCTTCATTGTCATATACGAAATGATCCGACCTAATTACTTTAAATAATACACTATAACCTAATTGTGGATTATCTCGAAGTCTATTTATTATATTACTTAAATATACATTATCACCTAATGACTTTATCCAATCTAATTCTTCATTACTATATTCAATTTTTTTACCATCATAAGTTTTACAATCACGCTATAAGCCTGTTGCTGAACTTATTGGTGTATCATTTTTTAAATTCTTCTTTAGATATATATCTTTTAAAGCTTTTAAATTGTATATAATAACATCAGTATCTAAATAGCCACGTTGCTTACCTTCTGCATCTATATAAGGAATTGTCCTCATTAAATACTATAAGTGATTAGACATAACGTCTTTAGGTGTAGCTCTTTCATCTGTTTGCCAACTTACAGAGTTTTTATAGTCATGTTCAGTATTAAAAGTATATTTTAATCTATCCCTATCATACTTTGTATACTTACCATAATATATTTCTCCTATATTTAAAAAATCTTTAAAGTCTCGTAGAATTAATTGGTCAAAGTGTTTTAAAATAAAATAATCAACTATTGCCTAAAATTCAGCTTTATCATTTTTATTATTACTTAGGTATTTTCTTGTTATATATTCTGGAGAATTCTATTCAGGTCCAAAAACTTGTTCTAATTGTCTATAAATTGCTTTAAAGTTATTTGTACCATCTTCATTTATAAGATTCTCAGGCATCTTTATAGAATGTAAATTGGGATTATCTTCAATATACTTCTTTAAGTTCTAATATAATTTATTTTGGTAATCAACTAAGTTTCTATTAAGATCATATATATCCATTACTGGTGTTAAAGTAGTATCAGCAATGTCTATTAGGGTATTTTTTACAAAATCCCCAGTGAATAATTGCAACATATATTCTGAAGCAATACTACTACCAAAGTAATCTTCTATAAAAGTTTTCTTTCTAAGATTATAGTCTGCTTCTTTAACATCTTCTAACGTTTTTAATTCTGTAGTTTTATTTACTTTAGATGTATCTTCTTTCTAAAGTAGAATGTCTGATACTTCTTTTATATCCATTTTTGGTTTAGAATATAGATCTGTCTTAAGTTGGAGATTTATAGCATTAACTACAGTATTTA
>Ga0247610_10001888_pt1 | contig 25152 bp, 21 predicted proteins | sample 174DNAGHGhighgp2_FD_193483 | JGI IMG/M metagenome (GOLD analysis project Ga0247610, IMG submission 193483) | Sheep rumen microbial communities from Palmerston North, Manawatu-Wanganui, New Zealand - 1742 DNA GHGhigh gp2 | ecosystem: Host-associated > Mammals > Digestive system > Stomach > Rumen...
TACCATCTTTCCCGAGAGCTCTTGTTTATGGACTGGAACATGCCCTAAAACAGGGCGAATGCTCGGTACAATACGCGCTATGTAGCTTATAATGAGTCATATAATTAAAAAATAACTAAGTATTGCTCCTAAAACAAGAAATATCAAATGAAAAGCGATTATCTAAGCGTTTTGTAAACAATCCTGTCACAAGCCTTCGAAAATCCCACTCTTCGGATGATTTCAACGGAACTGAAGTCATTCACGTCAAACCAAAAATAATCGAAGAGGTGTTCACCCTTTTCGTCGCACCCATTCGTGATGCGCGACATGACATCGTTAAGCAGAGGCAATAGTCTGTCTGTGTAGCCGTTTTCGCTCGTTGGGAGCAAATCGGGATGGGCATAGAACATCAACACCCGGCCTCCTTTTTCCTTGTGCTCCAATTGGGGAATGTGGATGTTGGGGCTTTCTTTTGCAAGAGCGATATACATTACCATGCGGTTGCCTTCTTTGTTCCAACACTGAATGGAAAGCGATTCTTTCGCCATAGAATAAAAACTACCGTTTACCAACTCCTTAGGAGTTTGATCTTCGAATGATGTGAGACTGTTTTCTGGTTTCATTGTCACTATGTTATTTTTGTATTATTTGCCGTTTTTTTCAGAAAAACCGTCCACTACTGGATTTCAAAGGATCTGCTGAGCGAGGGTCCTTGAAAAACTCCTCCACGTCACTTATGGTGTAACCCAAGTCGGGAAGCAACGGCTCAAGCGCGGCACGGTGGTATTCTCGCAGCAAATAAATGTTGTTCTCTTTTTCCTTTTTCAACGGAGTGAGTCGCTTCTGGTATTGCTTGTTGTCAATCTCGCCCGACTTCAGTTGCCTATACAGTTCCTTGCACGCTTCATCGATTTCTTTCTCTCTCTTTTCCTTCTTTTCCTTCTTCTCTTCATAGATGGCCATGATGGCCTTCAGATCGTCACGATACGCATAAAACAACCTGAATTTGAGACGTTCAATCATGCCTTCCAAATTCCGTATCTTAGCCGGCATATCCTTTGTCTTCCAGTAAAGCTCACTCCTCACATATATATTCTCCAACTCCATGTCGTCAATCAAGGAAAGACTTTCTTTTCCCAAAATTTCAATGACCTGTTTCAATGTGTAAGCCTGATACTGACTCTTTGCCTCGTCATAGCGGCTGTTGACCATCATGAAGTTGGGCCACAGCGACGAGAACGGATAGATGGATTCTGTCTCGGTTTTGCCGTTTTCGTCGACAACGCCACAGCTATTTCTGCCTGATAAGGGGCTGCCAGCAATTTGGTAAACCAGTTTTTTCATTCCGTTTCCATCGCAAATCAAGGCGCTTTCGCAGTTCAGCCACCATTCAAGGTAAACGCCCAAGGTAGGGCGTTGGAATCCGCTGGTCCCCGTGTATGCCATTCCGTTTTGGATGGGCACTGGGCAGAGGAACATGCGGCTGTCCGACATAATTCTGTTTCTGTACTTAAGGAACCTGAAAGCATTGTTGCAGAAGAGCGTCCGGCCTTCCGCATTTTCTTCGTCAGTTTTAGGAGTTGGGGCTAACTTTTTCCCGCCAAGGGCAAAATAAGTGCCGGTGGTGTCCAGTTTCACCTCGTTGTCCACCTGCTCACCTACTTGTTCCAATGGATAGCAGTCGAGTACATTGCCGTTCAATAGTTGGATTTTCCCGTCAGGATGTTTGAAGTCGTCGTGTGTTTTGATGATGCCCATGATGATTGATTTTATTAATGGAAGTCTGTTCATGTCTATAGTGTTGTCATTTTATTTTGCCTCTCTCAAACCAACGGCTGATGTCGAAATAGATGGTTTCGGAATAGCCGCCTACTACCTCTTCAAGCTCAAGGCAATCAATATGTCCAGAAAGCAGGCGCTGGCTCACCACCCTCATGGCCGGGCGGTAGGTTCTGAGGAACTCGTATTCATGTCCCACGCAGATGACGCAATACGGATCGTCAAGCGTGCCCTTCCCCGTACTTTCTATTGCTTCGCAAATCAATGGTCCCCGACCAAGGTATTCGGCAAGGGAAAGGCCAGTATACCTTTCAATAATATTGGGGTTCTGCGTTTTTTGTTTTTTGCTTTCTTCTTGGCGCCAATACTCCGCACTGAGGACGTCGGGGATAATGCCCTTCGCATAATCCTCCGTAAAGGTGTAGCCATACACCAAGCCGCGCATGGTTTCCGTGTTGAAATCACGCAGCTGTCCTTCCACGAATTTTTTCAGCCAATAGTTGTTGAAAGCATGTTCGTAGTCTTGATAGTTTACCTTCTTGGGATAGTCTGTGTTCATAGTCATTTGTTTTTGTTTGGTGTTTTCAATGATTAATAGCTCCAACTTTTGGATTTTTCAACCTTTAGCAGAGAAAAATTACGATAAATAAATCATATTATTTGCAAAATGTATTCAACATTTCAAAAATTTTGTATTTTTGCAAACTGAAATCACAATGGAAATAATCCCAATCAAAATCAATAAAACTAAGACAAAAAGAAAGTCAAACAAAATGAATGAACTATGAAAAGTGGAACAAACACGGTATTTGGAGAACGGCTGGCCAATGCCCGTAAGATGCGGTGCCTCTCGCAACGCGAGCTCAGCGAGAGGCTCGACATTTCTCTGTCGGCCAACGCCATCGCCAAGTACGAGACGGGTAAGATGATGCCGACAAGCGAGGTGCAGGCGGCCCTCGCCATCGCGCTCGGGGTGGACATCGATTATTTCCACCACCCCTTCACCGTCAGCATCCCTGCCAGTGCCTGGAAGTTCCGGAAGCGGGCTTCGCTAGGCACCAAACAAATTGCCGCCATCCAACAAATGGCCACCGACCAGATGGAACGCATCGCCGACATCGAACAGGTGTGCAACATCAACCAACCCTTTCAACTTGACTACAGCGACACCCCCGTCGCCACCTTTATCCAAGCCGAAGCCATGGCACAACGCATCCGCAACGAACTCGGCCTCGGCAATGCCCCTGTCTTTACCCCTATCGCCCTGCTTGAGTCGCTCAGCTTCCGCATCGTGGAGGTGGAGGCCGACTCAAAGTTTGACGGCACCAGCGCCATGGCCGACCACACCCCATTGATCGTCCTTAACGCCACCTACGAACCCGAGCGCAAGCGCTTCACCCTCTTTCACGAGATGGCTCACCTGCTGCTCCGTTTCGAGGAGGGTGCCGACGTCGAGCGCCTCTGCAACGCCTTCGCCAGCGAGATGCTCATCCCCACCTCAGTCCTTGTCGAACGCCTCGGCGAGAAACGCAAAAACCTCACCTTCGAGGAGTTGGTAGGTCTGCAACGCGACTACGGCATCTCCATCGAGGCCCTCATGTACAAAGCCCACTTACACTGCATTATCGACGATGCCTATTCCAAACGATTCAACATTGCTGTAAACAAGAAAACCAACGTAGATTACCGCGTCCGGGTGCGCAAAAGCCTCTGGCAGCCCGAAAACACCACCTACTTGCGCCGCCTCGTGCTGCAAGCACTCAGCAACGAACTCATCACCCCCGCCAAGGCAGCCTCGCTGCTCGGTGTTGAGGTGGATTCCATTGATCCAAAAAAAATATATGTCTAAGAAATGAAAATCATCGTCTCTATTGATCAGCTTGCAAATCTATTTGCCGATGAATTGCCCAAGAAAAGCAAGCATGCCGGCATAACCCTCTTCAGCCTCGACATCTACCAAGCGTCCCGACTGAGTGCCAAAACCCTTGAACGACTACAAACCCACTTGCGCAAAGGAGACCTCGAAGAGCTACGCTTCCCCGAAAAAGAGATGCCCAGCTATTACGAAGAGTATGACCATTGCGAACAACATCGCTGCCTCACCCTCCAAGACTTTGTCGCTGTGGAATACGCCAAAAGCGAAGGCTACATCCTACTGGCCGAAAAAGGCTTCCTGAGCCGTTATGCCATGCGAAAGGGCGTGGCAGTCATGAGCCTCAGTGAACTCGAGGAACATTGCGAACGACGATGTCGTGACCATTGGCGCAAGGACCGCTTGAAGTCCTACTACAAGGACAAGGCAGACACAACAGAAGAAGAACCCAAGCAACAAGCTATAGACGATGATTCTGAATTATGACATCACTACCACGGCAACTTTATTTGCCTCTGCCCGAAGCCCCATTCCGCCTACCGACGGGAACGCCTCATCGTGCCCGATCGGAGTGTGCATGGGAAGACCTTTTGTCGGCTTTGCCTTTTCACGACAGAAAAAGGCCAACCAGACCACCGCGCGAGTGTTTTGCGCGGGAAAAGTGCTGCCCCGACAACGGTTGGGGCGTTTGCATGAGAAAAACGTGGAAAATCTCTCCGCTTGCCTTTTTGACGACGGAAAAAAGCCAACCTGCGTTCCGCTGGGCAAAAGAGATGGAAATATATCAAAGGTGGCGGTCATAATCTCTTTTCATATGAAGAATATGACTTCCTTAATGAGAGGGCTTAAGGTCGCCGAAGTGGCTGGCCTGGCCCACAACCTGTGCGGCTCATACGAGAGCTTCGCAGCTGAACTGAAAGCAGATGACTATCTGCGCAACGTGATGGCAGACATGAAAGGTCTGTCGGATCGTATCCTGGATTCGTTACGGAACAACCGCCTCATCAACTCGCTTGAGGTACAAGACACGCATCGCAACCGCTGCGTCAGCGCCTTGGTCAACCTCAAGAAGGGTTACGACAAGCTGTCCGACGAAACCGTCCAGTCCCATTGGACTGTGTTACGTCCTGCGTTCGAGAACTTCCTTTCTTCGATACAGGAAGGCAACTACCAGAGCAAGACCGCTCTCATCACCGCGATGCTCCGTCGCCTCTCCGAAGCCGATACAGTCTCCCACCTGGAAGGCTTGGTCGACCTGAAGACTGCGGTGGATAAGCTTCGTGAGGCACAAAAGGCATTCGACAGCTCACAGCTGGAGTATCAGCTCCAACTACAGAAGGACAAGACCCTATCGGCCACTGACCTGAAGGACGAGATTGTCGAATACATCAACCAGAAGCTGGTGGTGCATCTCGAAGCCAAGTGCAACGAGGACCTCGCCACTTACGCAGCATTTGCCCGGCTCGTCGATGCCCAAATCAGGGCAGAGAACGTCAAGGTGCGCCGCCGTAAGGGCAAAAAAGAAACGCCGTCTGAAATTCCCGCCAAAGAATAAACCAGACGACGCTTCTATGTGTTGAGTCAAGGTGCCGAACCAACCAAAGAATTATAAACCGACTGCCGCCTTTGATATGACAGGAGGTTTTCTCCAGGTTCGGTGCCTTGTTTCAAGGCACAAGGGACTCCAAAAGTACACAAAAGGTCTGATATTTAGGCCGGTTTTTTAGGAAAAAAACATGGGGTTGTTTGTAAGATATGTATAATCAGCTAATTATAATTGTTGTATTTTTTACCGTTCCATATTAGGGACGACAAGACAAAGGCGAATCACCTTAGAACAATCGTCCACAACAGTCTAAAAACTGGTTGTTGAGCTTAACAAATACCTAACCTCAATTCCTCAGTTTCCAGTCATCTTTCCAAAACTAGAAAGGAAATTGTTAGATTTTTGTTCTTTTCCGACATTCTCTTCTCCTCCTCCCAAAGCAAGTGTCATCAAACACTCGTCGGGTTGAACATTATTTCAAATTCTCTTCTACTTTTTCCTCTTCCGATACTTCTGATTTCTATCATTGGGTTTTTCTGGAATGGTCATTTCTAGGACACCCATATCCACAAGAGTTTGAATGTGCCTTTTGCGATTGGCAGAATGATTGGTCAAACCTAATCTATCTAAAATCTCTTGTGCGGTTCTTGGCACAGAACAAAAATTTACGATGTCTTTCTGAGACTTTGTTAATGAGACTTTTATATGTTTTTCTTGGACACTTTCTTGGACACTTTCTTGGACACTTTCTTGGACACTTTCTTGGACACTTTCTTGGACACTTTCTTGGTTACCTTCTCCGTTAGTTTCTTGGTTATTCGCGCCAGGCTCTCTCTTGATGATAATCACAAATTCATGGATTTTTTCCTCATTCTTAAATGTCACATCAAGGCCCTCTTCTAATGCTCTCAGTATGCCGCTGCCAGCACCCGTATAAGGCAAGAGATAGTTGGCATTGGTGAACAGGAACTGATTGCGCGGCATGGAAGTGCCCTTCACGATGTCGTCCACCGTCAAGCCGTTGGGCAACTCTCCTGGGCTGTGAATCTCCACCCTGTTGTCAAAGATGAAAACACGGATGGGAGCCTTCCAGTTAAGCGAACGGTGCACCAATGCATTGACAACAAACTCAACGAGAGCGGCATACGATATTTCCAACTCACCTTGCGAATTAAACTCTTTCTCGACTTGCACGTTGCGCAGGTTACGCGTAAAGAACGCCATGATGGTCTCATACTGATGCAGCAGATGGCCTTCCATGTCGGAGTCTTTCACTTTGTCGCGGAATCTGGTGCCTCCTACAGAATTGCCCACATAGCTGATACACTTGGCAGTGTAGGCCGGCAACCAACGTTGCGGGTACTTGCCAAAGAGCAACATAGCGGCCACTGTTAGTTTACCGTCAGGACGAATGAAGCGCAAGTTGCGCATCAATACTTCCACACTCACACCACCAGCAACAAAATGGGTCATTTGCTCCAGTGTATAGTCTCGAAGGCTTTGCTTGTTGATACCCTTTTGAGCCATCACCACAGCAAAGCGGTTCAGCAGATAGGTCTTCAGGCATTGTTCGTCAAGGTCGTTGATAGTGGCATCGGCCACGGCAGCCTCGTCTGGCGCAAAGTTGCCGCACTGACTCATCATTTCAGCCAGCTCGGCATTGTCGAACACCCTCCGCTTATCAGCACCGTTCTTCACCCACACAATGCCTTTGTTGTCGTGGTACGGCTTATTGAGGCCTTCCTTGATGGCAGCCACCACCAAATGACCGCCTTCCACGGCCACCGTCTCGATGTCGAGCAATATGCTGGGGATAACATTCTCAGAAGCAATGTTACCCAACAGGTTGGTGGTCTCTTGCACCTCCTGAAATGACAGCGCATTGATTTTGCCTGTCTTATCGTTAATGCCTATCACAAGCTGCCCGCCATGTGTATTGCTAAAAGCAACCATCTCACAGCCCATATCGTAAGCATCAATGATGCGTTCCTTGAACTGTACCTTGGTCACCTCGCCATGGTCTCGTAGTGATAGTATTTCTTGTGATGTCATCTTAGGGTTTAAGATTTAGATTCAACCACAAAGATACAAATTTTCAATGGATTACAAATACAAACTGCACCAACAGGTAAATTTTTCATATTCTAAACTGCACTAAATCCCAACCAAGTTGATAAGCCCTAATGATAAGGAGTGCATTATATTATTCGCTAACATCGTATTCATCACAAATGCACTCCAGCAGCATATCGTGCCAAGAGTCCTCATCCATGGTTGCTTTCAGACTTGCCGGGATGAAGCTGTGGTCTTCAACCTTCACATAGCCTTTCTCACCGTTAAGGGTAAACAGCGTGGGTTCGTCAATGTCGAGGATTACGATATCGTCGTAGATGGGTAGCAAGAAAACACACAACTTTTCAGTTTATTCTTGCGTCAATACCTTTTCAAGATACTCAATCTCGGTCTTGCATGACACGCTATCAAGTGGAATACCGGCATCTTGGGTACGTTTTGCTTTGGGCACAATCAGATGCGCCACTTTTTTCTTGTGCTCCGAACCTATGACAGCATAGGTCTTGATACTGCAATTGTCGGGCAGGAAAGCTCCCCCCTTGGCTTTAGATGAATCGTTTGTCGGATAGTCAAGTATGGAATGAAGCTTAACTTTCATTATGCCATCACTATCCACGCTATAACCCACGAGATAATCAGTCGGCAGCATCAAGAAGATGTTTTTTGGTTTGCCATTATCATCGTTCCAGGGTTTCTTGGTCTGAAGGACGTTCAAGTTTGCCCCTCTTCTGAACTTGTTCCATTCAACGGTATTTACCCTGCCGTTTTCATAACAGAAGACTAACATAGTGGCTTTGGTGTCTTTATAGACTGGTAATTGGATATGCACATTGGCATCACTGATTTTATCACGTGTGCGTTTCCAGGTGCCATCCTGATACCATGTGACCCAAAAGTCAACCTCGTTAAGCGGTTTGGGTTGGGGAATGTCTGGGATAGACCTGCGCTCGTTAACGAGTTTCTGAATCACTTGCTTGATTTCCTCCATGTCAACAGAGCCGTAACCCATCTCAAGGCCTTCTGTGTCGAGTACTTCCTTGATAGATACCGTCATCCTTTCGGTGATAAAGAAGGTGATTTCGTCCCGTTTTAGCAACTTGACGCGATTGCCTTGGCGCACATACAATTCAGTGCCGCACAAGAAGATGGGACGGCGAGCAGGCCGCACCTCAATCTTGCAATATTCTCTATCCCCAATCTTCTCAAAACTGATCGTGGTGAGCGAATTGGCCACACTTTGGCATAAACGGTCCATTGTGTTGCGAATCTTCAACTCATAGCCATCGTGGTCGTTCTTGTATTGGCCGCTATAGGCATCTTCGCTTTCATCGTTCAAATGGGCGTAGTCGTCGGCGATGCCAATCACTTTCCTGGTCTTGTCGTGAATGCCGATATATAGTGTTCCACCTTCGGCGTTCATGAATGCGGTCAGTTCCTTGAGGATGTTCTTCATTTGCTTATCGATGTCGGCTATTCCGGCACCGTCGGGTGGGAAGGCAATTGAACTCTTGAACTCCACCTTTTGACCTTCTTCGACATCAAGCACGGGCAAAGAATCCCATACATTATGCATCCTAACCTCGGTTTGGTCGATGGTGGGTTCTGTGGCTTTTTCAACCTTGGATTCTTCATAGCGCTTTGGCTCCTTGAATTTCACAAAACCATTGTCCATGAAGCCAGCCACCTCCAAGATGCAGGAGTCGCCAACCTGGTATTGCTGCTCACCCTTGAAATAGTAACGATGCGAAGTGAAATCATCCTCGATGATGTAATAAGGTGCAGCCGTGTTATAGTCCTCCTTCACCTCGGTCACTTCAAAGGCATACAGTTTTCCTACTTCGTAGTGCTGTCGGTTAAGCCATTCCTCATCTTGACGCAATTTCATCTTGCCGAAGGCATCGATGCTTTTCACCACAACATGCAGTTGTTCAGGTAAATTATCGTATTGGCATTTCAGGATGTTGTAGACGCGGTATTCCTTGTTAGGGTCATTGTCGTGCAAAGCAATGTAGTCGTAGCCAGCCGAATCCTTATGGATGCCAGCAACTTGCATGATGTATTGTTTTCCAACTTCGTAATTCATAATGATGTATGTATTGGTTTAACTGATAATCCTATTTGTTTCTCATCCATTACGGTCTTTTTTATTCTGAGATTTATTTACTCATTTATTTCCTCACTTACTTTCCACTAGTCGATTTCGGGATTTTGTTGAATGATTTCCCATGTGCCATTGGCTCTCCCGCCTATTCTTCGTATAACTCCCTGTTCACGTAATTGTTTCATGACATAATACACGCCATCTGTTGTGATGCCAACTATTTCCGCCAATTCTCTTTGGGTGATACTCGGGTTGTTTCGAATAGCGGACAATATGCTTTCCGTAGTGCTTTCCGTAGTGCTTTCCGTAGTGGTGCTTTCCTGTTCAATCCAATCGTATGGGATGGATACACGCAAGAAGTTGTCAAGAAAGATGAAGTTGTTGCGGTCATACACCTGCATGACCCGCGACATCCCCGATCCGAGTGCCTCAACGACCTCTACATCACGGAATACACGCATCAATTCCTTGTTTTTGGGATAGCTGATACCACTGAAGAAATCTTCTTTCGACATACTAATTGGCAAAGTGCCGGTCGAGGTGATCTCCAAGTGGTCGGAGAAAAGCTCGAACTTGGGCGGCACCTCATTGGTGTAGTCATTATGAACGATGGCGTTGATGACCAATTCGCGTATGGCGAGCTCGTTCCATTGCGGTTTGTCCTCACGGAAAGGATAGCCGATTTTGGTTTTTATACGGTTTTCAATCTTCAAACGGTCGAGCAGACGGTCAGTTGCCTTTAGCAGCGAGCAATAGCCAAACTCCATATTCGAGATGAGGTCAACCCTGTCCTTGCCCGCATAACGCGCAAGTTTGATGGAGTTCCCATTTTCATCTGCAAGCAAGTATGCCACATAATTCATCCTGCCATCAGGCGTGAGCAGTTCTAATGTGCGAAGGTACTGGTCGTTGAGAGGCATTCCCTTCTCTTGGTAATAGATGAGCATTTGTTGAAATGTCAGGTCTTGCCGTGGAGAAGGTATGTTTTTGAGTGATACACGCACACGATGAGCGTACAAATCTTCTATTTGGGAAGGTGTCATTGGCTCTGCCGCCGTCCCGACGCGAATGTAACAACCGCGTTCCGACAAGCCATATTTGGTTTTATAGTATGGCTTTTCGCTGCCCGATGCCACAAACACCTTAATGACCGGTGTGTCCCCTATGTGTTCTACGGTTACGTCAAACAATCCCATAGGCGACGGGGCAATATTATTGCGTATGCGGTCTTTTATTTTGAGCATATCGCCATCAATATCTTTCACGCCCACAGGCGTTCCATCATCGTCAATGCCGATATAGAGTGTGCCGCCCTCGCGGTAATTGAGGAAAGCAACCACTTCGCGCTCAATGTCCAGTTCGCGTGTCAGTTCGCGCTTAAACTCTATTCGATTGGTCTCTCTCATAAAGATCTGTTTTACCATTTATTCTTCCCCCAACTCATCCTTCATCCGATACTTGAGTCTTTGCCCTATTTCCCATCCTCAATCACCAGCCCCAAACCAAACCTGTCTGACAGTTTCTTCAAGTCATCCTTTTTCTGTAGGTTGCTGATGTTGACATAAACATACCAGTCGCCAATCTTGTGCTGCCAAATGCAGCCTGGTTTTGGTGGTCTTTTATCCTTTGAGACGAGGCCATAGTCACCGTGTTTGATGGAAGTGGCGGCAACCTTGTCTAGGCCAATTTTAACCAAAGCATTTTTGAATGTCTCTATGGCGGTACTTTCGTTGATTACCGTGCCATCACGGAAAGTGACTTTCAGGCCTTTGGTGTGGTTGACGACCTGTTTCGTTGGCTCGTGAGGCGCAGACAATGGTGCTGGCTCAGCCGAAGTGACGGGTTGTCCCGTTTTCGTGCTTGGCGGAGTGATTTGCTTGGCACCCAAGGCTTCGGCAATGTTCATCTTACGCGACAACTTCACGCTGATGGGGGCTTCGGGCGTGTATTCCACCACCAAGACCAGTGGGCGCTGGATTTGCCTGAGCCGTGGCTCGATGTCCTGACCGAGGGCGGGTAGGATTTCATCCTTAATGATTTGCTCTTCCAGCTTGTCGCATTCGAGCAGCATCTCTGGGGTAAGCTCAAGCCCAAGTTCCTCAAGGTTCTTGATGGAAGTGTAGAGTTTTTCTAGTTTGGTCATAGTTATAAGTATTTATTTGTCATGCCATGTGTTCCATCTCCTCCTCGCTCGGCAACGTTCCATCCTTCTGATAACGATCTAACCATTTTGTATAGGTAGTATTATTTATGGGTAGTAATGATTGACTTTCTGTATCTTTTTCAATCACTTGAACCTCGTCCCATGTTAAACCATAAAGAATGTAAACTAATATGTCAATTTTTTGTTCCCAAGGTTTAGTATCTTTATGTAGATTCGCCTTTTTTTCCGACAATATCTTTTTTACCAAGTTGATTATTGACCGTTGATGATCAGATGAGAGAGAGGGTAAGGGGAGGGAATCCACCTCATATCCATTCACATTACTATTTGTGCTAAAGCATCTGAAATACCAATTAATCACCTTGGAGTTTAAAAAACCAAGGAGAGATTCTAAAACGAATGGATGAGGTGCAAACAGGTAATTGCATGAATTTGCCAAATAGTAGCCTTTAGGCACTATGGACATAACAATACGAGTTTTATCATTTGCGCCCGTCATTCCCTGCATTGCAATACGAGGATAGTTATGGTGTCCTGATTTTTTTGTTCTACCCAAGTCTTTTAAATACTTATTTTCATCGAGATATTCAATTTCGCCTTGACTCATTTGTAAGGTATAGTAATATCTTTGAATAGCTGCTCCTTTTAAAATAATTGGATTTGAAGTGTCTGAAGTAAAATACTTTTTATGGAATGACATGTTAAGTTCTCCTTCATAGCATTTCAAATTAATCTTTTTTTGTTTAATCAGCTTAATTACTATTGGCGTATATTCTGATTTTAATCTTGGAATGGCATATTCTTTTGGGTCCATTGATTTAATTTCACTAAGAGTAAATTTCGTTTTGATACCCTTTGCCTTATTCTTATCATCCCAAATATTTACCTTGAAATAATCATTGCACTTTTGCTTACGGACAATAGGAATACATACACTCATTTTAACACTCTCAAATACACGTTTTTTCTTATTGTCTCGTTCTGGATAGGAATCAATAGAAATAAAGTGATTATGCTCAAGTATATACTTTCTCAAGTTTGTAGCTTGTTTATCGGCAAGTAAAGAGTTCTGACAAATCACACACATAACTCCATCGTTTTTGCACAAAATAGCAAGTGCATTAGCAATAAATAGTTTATAAGCATTTAATTTGCCTCCAAAAGCTATTTTATAATCTTTTATACTTCTTAGTTCTTCAATTTCGCCAACATGATTCTCTTGATAAAGGAAATATGGTGGATTGCCAATTACAATATTAAACCCTCCTTTTTCAAACACGTCAGCAAACCATGTGTGCCATAGGAAGAATTGGTCGTTGGCAGACATGTTTATATCTAATAGTTTGTCTTGCTTCTCCTTATCTATTCCCTCGGTCATAAAGCGGATATATTCCTTTACTCCCTTTTCGATGTTCTGTTTGCATTTTTCTTTTTCTGTACCTTGTAGTTTAAAGTATTGTTTTAATAGTACTTGGATGTTGTTAAGAACATCTTTTTCGTCAAAAACCAAATTGGTTTGTGCATTGCTTGTCTTTTTCTGCTTACTTCCAGCAATTTTGCTTAAATCAACACCTTCATAGGTTTCCAACAAAGAATTACCTTGCATAAACTTGAAATCAAAGTTGGGCAACGGAGAAGGTTTGTCATCGTCCACCATAATGCTAAGCCAGAAACGCAAGCGAGCGATATCAACGGCTCCCTTTTCGATATCGACACCATAAATATTATTGAGAATAATGTCTTTTTTAAGTTGACACCTGTCAGTTTCTCCCAATGTTTCTCTCAAATGTACCAATAGATTTAGTAAACCCATGGGGAAAGCACCAGATCCTATAGCCGGGTCACAAATCTTTACTGCCTTAAGGGCGGAAATCACTTCTTTCTTATGATCGCTCACCACATCGCCACATTCACCTTCTTCAACCAACTTGCGAATATCATTGTCAATACCTTTTATTTCCGAGCATAGATAGGCAATCAAAGACTCTTTGCACATGTATTGGACAATTTCCTTGGGAGTATAGAATGCGCCTTTGTCCTTATTGTCCTCCAAGAGATTCTCGAAAATTTTGCCAAGCATCTCAGGATCAACGCCTACAATGGCATCGTTAGGATCGTTTTCGTCGATGGTAAAGTTGTAGCGTTCAAAAAATTGGAACAATCCTTCTGTTTTTTTATAGTCGTATTCTTCGTTTGCATTGGGCAAACCATTGAATTTTCTGGATGTTTCTGGGTAATCTGAAACGAATAATTCACTGGGCAACTTGATAGGTAGTTTGTCCGCTTGGTCTTGTTCAAACAAACCACCATTAAGATAGGGGTATTTTATGCCATCATGGCAACTGTCTGCTTTGTTGAAAGAATCAAATAGAATTTTCACAAGCACTTGATTGACGAAGTCATCTTTTTGATCTTGATGGTTTTTAAAAATGTTGACAAGGAAATGTATATCACCACCCGTCCAAGAGTCTTGGGTTGATGGTAATCCAAGCCATCCTTTTTTTTGTAAGAATTGGATAAACACCAAACGTCCCATTAGTTTCTTTACATAATCTCGCACGGCTTTTTCAGCATTGATATTGCCATGAGTATCAATGCCTGGAAACTCTTTTTGAAAACATGTATAGATGCCTCGCTTAGCAATAATGTCATTGCTTTCTATTTGCACATTTTCCCATCCTTTCTGTCCCTTTTGAGGTACAATTCGCTTACCACAAATATATTGAACTATGTCTTCATAGAAGATTTTGTATTCATCAAAAAACTCTTTTGACAATGCTTCTACATCAAATGCGGCAGTAATTGTATCCAAGGTCTTGTTGCTGGTCTTTTGCAAGTCATCAAACCTCTGGGCTATTGTGCGGCAGGAATAGGAAGGACCGCAGAGGTAAGTATAGCGCTTGGCAGGTGAATCTTTTCTATGTACATCAAGGCGTTTTAACCACGAGAGTCGCCAAGTATGGGCTTCGGAATTGTTACTTCCGTCGGCATAATGGAAAATAATGAATGCGCCTGCGTATCGATCCGTTATTTTACGTACCGTGTTTTGGATGTTTTTTCTTGCACGCGAGATTTGGCAATTATCAGACAGCACTACTTCAAAAACACTCACATTTGTGCTGTCGGTATAATACGTTCCATAATCATAAATATGGTCGATGTTGGCCCCACCATTCCCATACTCGATAACATAATCATTTGCTGTTGGTATTTCATTTGGTGTAAACTCGCCAAAAATAGGAGTAAAAACCTTATCTATGGCATCATTCATGCCTTGGAATTCTCTGCTGAAATATTCCTTGTATTGAGTCGTATTCATAGTTTAGTTTTTATTGAATGTGATGAAAATGGTGCTTTGTCCGTATTTTTGATTTGCCTTTGCGGCAAGGTTTTTCATTTTTTGATTGATGATGTCCGCTATTTCTCTTGCAGTATAAGGAATGGCGGTAGTTTGTTTGCTTTCGATGTCATTGTTGATGGCAATGATGGACTTGGCCGTGCTGAGGTCGCCAGCGTCAACCAGTTGGCGAGCAACCTTCAAATCGGGTCTGGCCGCATCGAAGCGTGAATCAGAAGCCCACACAGTGGCCAGGATACGCTGTGCTTCTGTGATATTCTTATTCTGTCGCAAAATCTTAATCCGCTGTTGCTGCAAAATGGCGTAGGCATCCATTGCTTTTTTCTCGTCGGCATCCAACGGCGGCAAAGGACACGCAACGGCGTCAATTTTGCACTGACAATGCTCAAGGACTTGCTGCATTGAAATGCTTTCGGCGTTTTGGTCCGCAGCATCAACCTTGACGTAGAAGTTGGTTGAAGAAGTACTGTTTTTAACGACACAAAGCGTTTCTTTGGCTATGGCGTCTTGTGCCGCATCCGATGCCATGTCGGAAAGACTAATGGCAATGCGTATCGGTGCCTCAAAGGTCATGATTTCGGTGAATCTCTCGGGGCTGTTTTCCTTATAGTCTTTCAGTTCTTTCATGAACTTAACCTGCCAGCTGGCTGGTCCGGATACGATGGTGTTGAAAGCGGCTGGCGACAAAACCTCGCAGGGGTTGAATACACGGTCGTCTTCTCCAAACTGGGTGTGGAATGCTTGCAATTTGCGATAGGCATTCTCGACTAGGCTAATTACATCGTTGCCTTTTGCTGATGGGAAGAAGTTATAAACGAAGACAGCCTTCGACTTGGAGCCTATTCGGTTGACGCGACCAATGCGTTGAATGAGTCGTGCTGCATTCCAAGGTGCATCGTAATTGAGTATGGCATTGGCCCTATGCAAGTTCACACCTTCGGCCAACACCTCGGTGGTGATGATAATGTCGTAATTGTTTTTCTTCACACCTTTGTAATTGGCATCAAAGTTCTCTGCAATGATATCTTTGTCTTTTTCACGGTTCTCGGCGGTGATTTTAAATGCCCTGTAACCTAACGACTGAGCGACATTATAGATTTTTTCCACCGTTGGAATGGCTTCTGAGAAAATGACCAGTTTGGTCTTTTCTTCGGTCAGCTTGCTACTGAGACCTTTCAAATTCTCTACCATTTCATCAATGTTCGCTTTTTCTTCAGGGTGCTCTTTGGCATAGACACTCAGTTGGTTCAAGAAATCATTTAAACGAGCTACATCGCTTGCCATCAATGTGGGCAATTGCGCTTGGAACTTATCCAATTTTGGGTCGTCGGTATTGGCTTGCCAACGAGTCAATAAAACATCGATTAAGTTCTTGTCAGCATTTAAATCATTGATATAACTGGCATCGAAATCCTTACATTGATATTCGGCGTTTTGCCCTTTATTGTTTTTGTGTTTTGGCAAAGCTGAAATCTTGTTGCGAAGCTCTTTGTATGCATCTTGACGGTTGGGGAACTTGGCCATGATGGCATTGACATCCAACTGCGGGCAGATGAAAATGGTGTCATCATTCCACATGTCAATCATATTTTGAGTGTAACGCCCTAAGTTTTCAAGCGATTCCTTAAAGGCATCGAAACTGCTTTCCAAACGCTTGATTAACAAAAGTTTCATGATTTTAGCCAGCCGCTTTGAAGTGGTTTGCACATCCATGTTTTTGCCTTCGTAGCGTTTCTTATGTGCCGTTGATTTCAGTCGTGCAATGGCGCTGTAACGATGATACCCTATGCCGGTCGTGATTTCGTCAACGGAGTCGTCAAATAGCTGGGCCAATGTGGGCGACATCTCATATTTGAGGACATTTGGGCCTACGGTGGTCGGAAATTCAATTGAATTGGGGTAATTGGTCACAATATCGGTTCGGGTACGTCTTACGATGATGTCGTTAAGGATTTTATCGCGGATGTCATTGGAGAGAGCAATAAGTTTTGCTCTATCTTGTATTGGATCAACGATTTCACGAAACTTGTTTTTTACATCGGCAAAATAGGCTTCGAAGTTTCGGCCTGGGATACGGGTGAATTGCGAGTTCTTCGGAGTGGGAACAAAGAAGCTGATTTGGTTCTGCAACTCTTCAGGACGGTTGTTTTGAGGCGTGGCCGAAACCAGTCCAATATAGGGGCTCTCGCCTGTATTGCTTCTGATGTTTAGTATAAGGTCATTTAAAGACTCATACATCTGAGTGCCTTTGTTGCGGAAACGGTGGCTCTCGTCGATAATAATCAGACCATAATCCTTTGGCTTAAGTTCAAGAGGGATGCTGTCGTCTTCGATGTCGTCGACAAAAGAAACCATACTGCCAGTGGTGATGAATTCGATATGCTCAGCCATCTTGAAAGACTTGTTGGCGTCCAAATCACAAATAGTTTCCTCCCAATTCCCCTTGATAGCAGGTGGAACCACAATCAAGACATCATTATAGGCTCCATCGGTCTTTTTGATATGTTCAAGATAATAACGGATGACCAAGGCACCAACAACGGTCTTTCCAAGACCTACGACATCAGCCAAAAGAAATCCTCCCATCTTTAGCATGATTGAATAGCATTGCTTCACTGCATCCAATTGGTAAGGTTGACGGGTGTATGGTGTTCCGTCCAAATAGTCAAGCAAGGTTTTGTCCATGTCATCGTCTGTTCCGAAACAGTCTTGCAGTAGTCTGACATAGACTTCGTATGGAGTGATTGGAGCGATGTCTTGTTCGGGCTGATTGGGCGTATTATTAGCACCTGTCAAAATCTTTATAAACTCCCCTGTCCAAGGCTCGCTTTCATCCCATTTCTCTTTAAACCATGTCAAATGCGACTTGCTGTTACTATAAATGGAATCAGGGGCTATAACAACACTGTTTTCGGTTTCGAGATAGTTCAGCTCTGCATTTTCTTCAAGTCCTTTCTGAGTAAAGTTGGAACTGCCAATAATACCGTGGGCAAAGCCACGACCGAGAAAGATGTAGCATTTGGCGTGAAGAAACTTTTTTTCTTCTCCTTGCCCGTAAACATGAACTCTTAAAGGAGCGTTTTCCTCGTCCTCTGCATCCATGTGGTCAATCAGGAGTTGTGCGACGTCTTTATAGTTGTCGTGTAGGTGCTCAATGTCTCTTTGGATATAGAAATCTGGGAACTTCTCGCTTACCGCAGCTTCCGTCATCATATAGGAGCGTAACATGGGTTCCTGGCCAATAAGCAAGTCGAAACGGCCGCCTCTCTCAAAGAAAGACTTTAGCTCGTCATAGATAAGTTTCGTTCCGGGCAAATCCCAGTAACCTGTGGCGATTTTAAGCTCTGTGCATTGAGGATTGTTGAGTAAATCTTTGATATAACATACCAATCTAAAATCGGCACTGTTGTCTATTAGGGTATTGTTCATGTGTTCGTTTTTATAAAGAAAAGCTATAATAAAGAAATGCAAAAATAGAAAAAGCACGCATAAAAAACAATCTTTTTATGTTTGCCTTATTAGTTTTATTTCACTTCACCCTCCGTTCGTTCGAATTAGGTAAACCCAACAATTCCCCGCGATACTTTGCTACCGTTCTGCGCTCAATGTCATAACCCAGGTTTTTTAGCTCGTCAGTAATATCCTGGTCACCTAATGGCTTGTGCTTGTTCTCTTTGTTAATCATAGACTGAATGCGCTCCAGAACCTCGAGACGCGACACGGGGAAGCCATCGCGGGTGATGCCTTCATCAAAGAGTGATGGACAGTCGAGCGTGCTCACTTTGTTGTCGAGGGTGAAAGTCTTGCGAGGTCCATAGATTCGGACACCTACTTCTTTTTCCAAAGCCTCTTTCTTTTCTTTTTTGGAGTTTTCGCGGGTACAACGCGATACTGTAGTGAGGTCAAGGCCTGCTTTTTGGGCCACGTCGTCAAGTGTCATTGGACTACAGTAGGTGGGTTCGCCAGTAACAATGAAACGACCTTGCAGCTGAACGCAGGCTTGCATTACCCTGACTAGCGTCTCACGACCAACACTGCCATCATAAAGGGTGAACAGAACATAGATGGCCTTGTCTTCACCAAAAGCCTCGGCCAACTGCTCATAGCTGTAACCTTCGATGCCTTGCGCAAGGCTTTCGTGGTTGTAATAAGTGTCGAGCAACTTGCCTTGGTAGTCAAAAACGCAGAGTCCAACACCAGTAGGGGTGTACGAAGGACCATAGTTTGATGTGCTTTCTTCCACAGCATTCAGTCGCCCATTCAGGAAATCCACGACCTTATTAAGGTCGAGAGGAGTCAGTGTTGTGGCACAAGATTTTCCGTCTTTGTCAAGAATGGTAAAGGTTACAGATTTGTCGCCAAAAGTGCTATCAAGTTTCAGCGAAGCATTGTTTTCATTGGTGTCGGCAATCGACATGGTAAAGATTTCTTTTTTCATAATATTTATGTTTTTAAGAAGATTATTTGCATTATCAATAATCGTGCCAAAATTATAAACAAAAATAGATTTAGTTCTTACATTGCCATCAAAACCATACCTGTTTGTGGTTATTTAGATTCTTCCTTTTTCATAATAGTTTCAGCATCATCATTCACTTCATCGAATACGATGAGATATGGGTTGTTGCTTTCGAAGAGATAATCGTTGTTGCAACCGTCTAGCTGAACGCTGATTTTCTGCGCCAACTCAGGTCGGAAAAGCAGCAATCGGTTAAAATTGAAATTTTCATAGGTCAGCTTCCATGTGAGCAGATAGATGTATTCTTCATCGGTGAGATGTGCCCTGACTTTTTGAGGCTCTTTTCCAAATTCTTGGTAGGTCATATAGTAGAAATAGTGAGCCCGTTTTAAGTCAATGCTATGAAGCGTAAATGGACCATCAACCCTATCGTAAATATCAAAAATTAACTCATCAAGTTCGGGATTGATACCTTCAAGCTCTTGGAGCTCACAATCTTGGCAAATATCTTCAAAAGTGTTGGCCCAATTCTCGTCATAGTCGTCTCCGATATAAGCTTTGTATGCTTCAACGGTTAGCTTTTTGATTCGTTCCACTTCCTCGTCGGTTAAGGGGTAAGAGAAACTGGTTTCATGATCCTCGGGGGTGATTCCCGAAAACTGATAATGTTTTTTGCGTTGTTTCGTCGCAAAGGATGCTCTGGCTTTGGCCTCGCTTTCCGCAAATTTCTTGCGAACCCATAACGCGGTTTTAGAGGGGTTTTCGCTTTCGGTCTCCAAAAGGTCGTAATTGTTTGAGAAGTAGGTCAGTGAATTGAATGATGTAATCATGATGTTTTGATTGTTTATAGTTGTGCAAATATACAGTTTTACCATCATCTATGGCTTATTCATGAACTATTGCGTTTTAACAACTAAATATAGACTTCTTTCTTGCCGTATTCAACCAAGACATACTTTCCACCCTTTATTTCCACCTCGATGTGCTCAACTTTCAGGATGTGCACCTTCTTGGCGTCAAAGACAGCGTAATTCTTCAAACCATCGGGTTTTGATTGGGCCTGCGGCCACACGTTGCAGAACACACCGATGCTGTCGAGAAACGCTGCAGCGGCTTTTTCCGATTCCAGGCTTACCTTTTTGCTGTTGGTGAGCGTCATGCCGATCCATTTGCGGAATTCCTTGCCTAATAGGGTCATTTTTTGTGGGATAGGACAACCCAGCTTGGCTTCAGCACGTTTGACGATGGCTTCAGGAACGGGTTGGGCCGAGACCAGATGGTTGTCATTGGTCAATTCAGGAATCTCCACTGTGTAGAGATAATGGTCTTTCACAGGTGGAAGGTTGCGGGGCTGTGAATAATGCACTGCGCTGGCTTCCGACTCGGTCAGATAAACGCCAAAACCAAACTTGATGCCTGTGCCGTCGCCGGCTTTACTTAAATCGAACTTATTAAACAGCTCCGGAGAGCCATGATAACAGATAATCATATTGTGGTATTTATTATTTTGCTTGAATCATTCCTTTGCTGCCCATATAGCTCACGCTGCGCGAGGCGGTTGCAGCAGCCTTCTCCAGTACTTTGCGAACGACATGCTCCGTGAGTTGCGCGATGTTGAGTTTGTTCAGTTTGCATAGCTCGGCGAGGAAAACCGACGAGGTCCAATCGCCAGCGCCTTCCCAATCCATCACATTGTTGTTAGGAACAGGGGCAATCTTCTGCCAGCCCTGGCCTCGCAGGTTGAATTCCATGCCTTCCTCTCCCATGGTTCGGATGAAGAGCTTGTCGGGATAGTTAGCCACAAACGAGGTGTCAAGGATGTTGGTGCCTGAGAACTTGATGACATCGCTGACTTCAACGCATTTGATGAACTTGTTCATCTCCTTGTTGCCTTCTGGCTCGTAATAGACCATCACGTCTTGCTCCTTCAAGGCTTTGGCCAGTTCGCGAGGACCTGCTTCGGACACGTCGAAGAAATAGGCATCGGGCTTGAAATCAAGTGCATCGATAAAGCCTTGCACCTCGTCCTTGCGCAGTTGTTTTCTTTTCGGGAAACGGCTGTTGGGGGCGGTGGCACGGTGGCTCATGGTGTGTTGTCCGTTGGCGTCAAGCTTGTGGATGCAAGTCATCAAGGTGGTGCCACCTTCCTTGCTGTTTTTGACAAAGCGGGTGTTGGCACCGTAGCGTTTCAGGTCGGCGGTCATCTTCAGGCCTTGTTCCGACTCGTCGAAATGACCTATGGGATAGGTCTCCACTCCCAGATAAGGCAGCATGCACATCACATTGCCGCAAGTGTTCCCCACCTCTTCAATGATTTTCTTATCAACAAAAGGATTGCGTTTTTTAGTAGTGTCAAATCCTTCGGGGTACTCCCGTTGGTAGATGATGTCTAAGGCAAAGTTGCCAGTGCCGAGAATGCGTTTTTTGGTCATAATGTGAAGTTGAGTGTTGGTTTGTTCTTGGATTCAAAATGTCCGTTGTCGCGCAATTCCATGAGCAGACGGCCCATGAGATTCGGTCCAACATATTCGATGCCTTTGAGCACGACACCCCAGGTGTCGGCATCTTTGCCTTTCTTTCTTGAGGTTTCATCTTCTACAATATACTTGCCTTTGCTCCGCTCCAGTTCGTTGCGGAAGGCCTCACTCTGTTCGTATTTTAGTGTCAGGCAATACTTCATGGCATCAACCACCATGCTCGGCCAGTGGTCATGCAACCATTCGGGATGGGCCTTGTAGAGGTGTTTAACATGCATCTTTATTCCCATACCAGCCTTGACTTCCATCATCTCTTTGAAGCCTTCGGTAGCATCGGGTCTCAGTTTCATGATATGGAAGAGGCGTTCCGTACAGTCGAAGGTGATGCCGTTGACAACGACGGGCGTCCTATAGAAATTGCCCAAGATGCCCCATTCGTCTTTTGTCCCCCGAATACAAATTGTCTCGACGGCAGGATACCGCTCGATGCTGTAATACTCGGGATAGTTGTCCCTAATCATTTCGTGTAGTTTCATGGTCTTCAAGTAGGTACATATTGGACAAGGCATTCATGAAAACCCTGCGTTTTCGTTCTTCATCGATGTCGTTTTTGTATTTGAACACTTCCTCGAAGGCGGCGAGGTTGCCGCTGCGGTCGTTGTGGTCGCTGAGGATGGCGAAGGTGATGAGACGGTAACGATCTTTGAACTCGTCTTCTTCCATCACCTGCTTGAAGAGTTCAGCCATCTCGCGCGGCGGGGTCTTGAAGGCGCCGCAGCCAAAGGCACCCAGCACCAGGCTGTCGTGGCCCTTGATCAGGCCTATGCGGAAGATGGTGCGAATCTTGTTGAGCGTGATGGCTTTGCCCTCTTCAGGGACGTGTCCGTCGGGAGTGAGGCGGATGGGGAACCTGCCGTTCATATTGAGGGCGGCATTGGTGATGACGCCGACTTGGAAGGGCTCCTCCATCAGCGTATAGTCGGGGCTCGCTTCGCGGAAAACCGTGACTTGAGGTGAATAAATCGCACTGAAGTCGAGTGAGCGGGAGATGGGGTAGTTGTTGCCTTCGCGGTGTTCGTAACCGTAGCGAGCGGCATACTTGCCATCAAAGCTGAAGATGGAGCGCGTCAGCGTGCTGCGACGGCAGATGGTCTCTTCCTGGGCGCGTGCTCCTGTTTCCACACCACCACCCGGATGACCTGCACTAGCGAAGTTGAGTAGGGCTGGGTTATAGCCCTCTTTGACCAATTGCTCGGCCATCTTGAGGCAGTCGCCTTTTTCGACCCTGACAAGACTACCGTTTCCCAGCTTTGGAGCATCAACAGGACCTAAATCCTTGTGGTAGCAACGACCACCATCAATCATCGGTTGCATATCGAGGTCGATGCGTTTGCCCGAAGGGGTGATGTAATAACCGGCCTTGATGATGCCGGTGGTTTCGCGGAACACCTCTGCATTGCGTTTCTTTACAAGGGTGACCTGGGGGGCATAATTAATTTTTCTCATATCTATCATTTATTGTTTTTAATGGTTATCTTAAAAAGAGAGGCTACAAAGTTACTAATTATTACCATCAAGGCACAGACTTAACTGCTACTTTTTTTCTTTATGCTTAAATCGTATCCTTTCGATGGCCAACCCATGTAAATGTCGAGGATTACGCTGATGATGAGCCATGCTACCATCATCCACGACAGAAAGGACAACAAAACATCCTCAACGATCTCTTTTGTTGAGATGTACTCGATTTCTCTGTCATACAGATAGAAATATTCGTACGAGAAGATGCCAATAGCCGAGATGAGTATACCAATGATATACCAAGTGATAATGCTAGTCATATTATTGTGAATTTAGGTTTATGATTATGGCCTTCAGGCCGCGCAGGAAGCCGATGGGGCTTCCTGCAGCTGCTTGGCGGTCTTTGGAAGGAGGCTTTTGGCGAAGTAGATTACCAGACGTTTGGCTTGGGCCATTTCCCTTTTTGAGCCGACCATAAGGTGGTAGAACACCGTCGACTTGCTGTTGAAGACAATCGCTACGACAGGGCCGTTGCCTTGGGCGCGCAGACGGATGGGTTCGATGCAGGGCTTGGCCTCGAAGGCTTTCCTGGTGAGTAATTCCGAGCTCAGTTTTTTGAGCGAAAGCAGTTTGTGACGATAAGTCACCTCCCCAATGGTGACTTGTTCGTACCACACATCGTTCTCGAAGGAGGTTTGGTGGGTTTCGTTGCCGGCCGACTTGAGCATTTCGGCGAATTCCGTTTGGTTGACTTGCTGGATCTCCATAGTATTATTGTTTTTTTGATGATAATGGAGGGTGAAGACACCCCTGTGGCGCCCTGCCACATAAATACTATAGAACTATGATACGTTTTTTTCAACCAAGGGAACAATAAAAAACTTTACCATGGTTTTCCTCCTCCTTGTCACGTTACCCATAGTATCTCATCCCCTCATAGTTATACTTCACAAAGTCCTTCTCCTTGTGGCAACTGGCTTGCAGGCGCGGCACCCATTCTTTCATCGGAAGACCTTCTTTCAGGTAGGTGTTGATGGTCTCGCAGAAGAGATTGACTTCGTTAAGGATGTCCTCATTGGTGTTGTTGGGGAAACCGAAACCTTCGGCTTCGTTAATATTGGAGACGAACATGGAGGTGAAATAGCCCCGCAAGCCGTAACGTTCGGCAAAGCTGCTGGCAAAGCACCAAATGCCGATCATCTTCTTGTCTTTCAGGAGGCTGACAATACTACGGTCAACTACATAATTCAGCCAACTGGTATCGAATAGCCCGCTTGTGGTCCCGTGCCCGAGGCACATCACCAAGGGGTCGTCGTCGCGCTTTAGTTGCGCGACGACCTCCTCCTTGGTGGGGTTGTACAATAATGTTACGTTCTCAAGACCCTCGTAGGTTTTCTTCAAACGAGTGGTGTCTTCCATCGTGTCAACGTGAATCACTATCATAATCTTTATATTGTTTATTGTTACTAACTACAGAATCCAATCGGTTTTCGGCTATTCGTGTTGCGTCCGGCAATCTGCTCCTTTGAGCAGAGTTCTTCGATGTGGTCGAGGTCAGGGGTGCCACCAAAGAGCAGGTGGTCAACAATCACCTTACGGGCAATGTTCTCTATCTGTCCACCACTGAAGTCGTAAGAACGAGCCAACACGATAGCGTCAGCTTCGGCTAAATCGGGAATAAAGCTCTGCCAAATGTGCGTCTTGGCCTCAACACTGGGCTGGTGGAACTCCACCTTATACAGGAAACGTCTGTCAAAAGCGCTATCGAGGTTGCATGTGAGGTTGGTGGTGGCAATCATGATGCCATCGATGTTCTCCA